>OGZP01000408.1_pt1 | contig 37350 bp, 29 predicted proteins | sample 1576811 | NCBI WGS metagenome assembly OGZP01 (sample SAMEA3541553, study PRJEB24748) | human gut metagenome | biome: human gut; feature: human-associated habitat; material: faeces | place: China | collected 2012
CAGCCGCCACATATGCGCTCCGGAGATTCGCAGAAAGCCTGAAACCGAAGCCGCGGCGGCGGGATCTGGATGCTGCCCATGGAGGACAGAACCTGCTCAAATTTTTCTGTCAGTGCTGAGAACCGGATCACTTCCGGCTTGTATACAACGAGAAGGGAACGATAAGTCGGTACGGTCTCGACGATTCCCTCAATCTGTTCTTTCTCTAACGCGATCTTGAATGCGCGGATCTTCCGGTTGATCTCCGGACTGATCTCATTTCCAAATTCCACGGTGACTGCACAGTCGCCGGAAACCAGATATCTTACATTTCCCACAGCGAGTCTCCTCTCTATACATTTGCGGCTGTTTGACATTTGTAAGATGTCAAACAGCTGCACTCTTTTTCCTATAAACTTAAATTTTTGATCTCGACGCCTTCCGCGATCAGTGTCTCACGGATATTCTTTACGAACTCCAATGCCTTTGGGTTATCTCCGTGAACGCAGATAGAGTCTGCCTTGATCGCGATATCGTTTCCGTTGATGGACTCGACTTTTCCTTCTTTTACCATACGGATCACACGTTTGATCGCGAGATCTTTGTCCTTGATCACTGCGCCCGGAAGCTTTCTTGATACGAGAGTTCCGTCATCGTTGTAAGCGCGGTCAGCGAAGACCTCACTTGCAGCGCGGAGACCGACTTTTTCTGCTGCCGTGATCATCTTGGAACCTGCAAGTCCCATGAAGATGATGTCCTTATCTACCTCATAAACTGCCTCACACATCGCGATGGCTAACTTCTCGTCAACAGCTGCCATATTGTAAAGAGCGCCGTGCGGTTTTACATGCTGGATCTTTACGCCGTGGGCGGTACAGAACGCCATGAGAGCGCCCAGCTGGTAGCGGACATAAGCTTTCGCTTCATCCGGCGTCACTGCCATATTGCGGCGTCCAAATCCCACAAGGTCCGGGAAGCCCGGGTGTGCGCCGACGGCTGTTCCGAACTCTTTCGCCAGAGCAACGGTCTTTTCCATCACCATCGCGTCACCTGCGTGCCAGCCACATGCCACGTTTGCGGAGGAGACGTATTTTAAGATCTCCTCATCCATTCCGATCGTATAATTTCCAAAGCTTTCTCCAAGGTCACTGTTTAAGTCTACACGGTACATAAAATTTCCTCCTTGCTTTCCCTGCCGGTATTTTCTAAATTTCCTATCTACTATTTTAAACGACTTGCATCATAATCTCAATACATAATTAGCCTTAGCCGAACATCTTTAAGATTCCCGGAAGAGCTTTGATTCCGGAGAATCCTGTGAGCAGTACCACGCACACACCTAAAACGATGAGGATCGTCGGATGCTTGTAATCCTCGCCGACGATCTTCTTGTTTCTGCTCGCAAGAAGGATCGTTAAGAGGGTCAGCGGAAGGATCAGTCCGTTTAAAGCGCCTGCAAGTACAAGAAGTGCTGCCGGCTTTCCGAGGATCGCCATGATCAGTGTGGAGGCTGTGATAAATCCGATCACGAACCACTTTTCATTCTTCATGATAAACGGATGAAGAGTCTTTAAAAATGAAACCGATGTATAAGCCGCGCCGATGACGGATGTTGTAGCGGCGAAGAAAAGGACAAGACCAAAGATCTTATATCCGATCACGCCAGCTCCGAGACGGAACGCGTCTGCTGCCGGATTTGAAGCGTCGAGTGTCACATCCGGGTTTGCTGTCACGACACCGAGAACCGCAAGGAACAGCAGGATCCTCATGATTCCGGAAACGCTGACACCCATTAAAACGGACTGGCGTACATGCGGAAGATCTTTCTTTCCGGAATATCCGGCGTCAAGAAGACGGTGCGCACCGGAGAATGTGATATATCCGCCGCAGCTTCCTCCGAGAAGCGTGATGAGCGGAAGGACAAGGGCACCCACATCGCCCGGGTGGAAAATACTGCTCACAGCATCCCCTACCGGAGGTTTGGATTTGATCGCCACATAGAGAACTACGATGATCATGATACTTCCAAGGTATTTTGTCAGCTTATCCATGCTGGCCTTCGCGTCCTTGGAGAGGAAGATCAGGATTCCGATGATTCCCGCGATAAAGGTTCCAACCGTCGTCGGTATTCCGAACAATACGTTGAGTCCCAGAGCGCCGCCTCCGACATTGCCAATGTTGAATGCCAGACCGCCGAGGGCAACCATGAACGCGATAAAGTATCCGAGCCCCGGAAGGACTTTATTTGCAATATCCTGTCCGCGCATGCCGGACACACCGATCACCGACCAGATATTCAACTGTGTCGTCACATCCAGCAGGATCGTGCAGATGATCACCAGCGCGAAAATGCTTTTATACTGAGCCGTAAATGTGGAAGTCTGTGTCAGGAAGCCCGGTCCGATCGCGGATGTCGCCATCAGGAACGCAGCTCCCATCAAGGTCGTCATGTTGCTGTGTTTTTTCTTTTCCCCCATAAATGAGTACCCCTTTCGTATCTTTTCTACAACTGATGCCTTGATTTTATCTGACTTTTTAGTGATATTCAACTATATTTTTCGGTTTTGGAAAATCTTTTTGAAATTTTCAAAAAAATCGTGCGAATCCGCTCATTTTCAGCGAGCGATTTCGCACGATGTGAATTTTTGCACGTTTTCAATTGTTCAGCAGATCTGCGCCCTTCCGCGAGGGACATAAGATTTCAGTCTTCCTTATCAAGTCTTCTCTTCATGGAGAATCTTGTGATCCCCAAAAGGGCCGCCGCTTTTGTCACGTTGTTTCCGCAGAGCTTCAGCGCCTGGTCCATGTAGATCTGTTCCAGCATGGAAACCTCCTGATCGAGACTGATCGGTCCTTTCCGAAGATCCTTTAGCGCAAACGGTTCTCCTGTCCGGGTATCATCTTTCCAGTCCACCCGTTTTAATTCCACATGTTTTTCAAGCACGTCCCCCTGACAGAATAAGAAGCAGCGCTCAAAAATATTTTTCAGTTCCCGAACATTCCCTTTCCAGTCATACAAAAGCAGCTCCCGCATAAAATCAGGATCCACATGGGTGATATTCTTTCCAAACATGCCGTTATAATATTTCAGGTAATAATCGCAGAGCGCCGGAATGTCCTCTCTCCGGTCCCGTAACGGCGGGATCACAAGTTCCATGACATTGATCCGGTAAAAGAGGTCTTCCCGGAATTCCCCCTGCTTTACGGCGTGTTCCAGATTCCGGTTTGTCGCCGCGATCACCCGGGCATCCACTTCGATGTCCTCTAGGCCACCCACACGCTTGAACTTCTTATGATCCAGAAATGTGAGGATCTTTGTCTGCATGGAGAGGGGAAGTTCCCCGATCTCATCCAAGAACACGGTTCCGCCTGCTGCCAGCTCGATCAGACCTTTCTTCGTCTTCATCGCACCCGCAAAGGCCCCCCGCTCATAGCCAAAGAGCTCGCTCTCCATCAGATGTTCCGGAATTGCGCTGCAGTTGATGCGGACCATCAGGTGGTCCCTCCGGTCGCTGCAGGCATGGATCAGGGAAGCCGCAACCTCTTTTCCCGTTCCGGTCTCGCCCCGGATCAGAACATTCACCGTGGAATTCTTTCCGAGAAGTTCGATGTGGCGCCGGATCCGCATCGCGGCGTCGCTGACTCCGATAAATTCCTGCGTTTTTCCCTTTAGAAACTGCAGGGATTCCCGATCCTGCATCTGACCAATGCAGCGGCTGGCGATCCGGTCGATCTCGTCAATATCAAAGGGCTTTAAAATATAGTCGTAAGCGCCGCGCTTCGTCGCCTCCACCGCCTGGGCGACAGAGCCGTACGCCGTCATCAGGATCACCTGGACCTCCTCATCGGCGGAACGGAACGTGGAGATCTCGTCGATCCCGAGGCTGTCCTGCAGGCGGTTATCCAGGAGGATCACCTGCGGATGGAACGTTTTCATCTTCTCGAGAGCGTCCTTCACCGTTTCCGCCGACTGGGTCTCGTATCCCCGGTCCTTCAGGCCTTCCTCCAGCGTAAACCGGATCAGAAATTCGTCATCAACGATCAGTACCTTTTTCATGTTCATCCCTGCTTTCAAAAATCAGGCGCACCGTTGTTCCGCAGCACGGGGCGCTTTCCATTTCCATTTTGCCGTGGTTCTGCTCGATCAGCCGGTTTACGATCGCCAGACCGAGCCCGACGCCGTTAATGCTCTTCGTGTAGAACGGTTCTCTTGCACGTTTCAGTTCCTCTTCATTCATTCCTTTTCCATTGTCGGAGACACAGAATGTAGTCATACCTCCGTCGGAAGACACTGAGAGACGGATCTTCCCCGTGCCGTCCCGGCTGACCGCCCGCATGCTGTTCGTCAGAAGATTGTACAGCATCTGGCGCATTTCATTCTCATCGGCAAACACCTCACATGCCACGCAGTCTGTCTCGAACGTGACATTCTGCTGTTCGCACTCCTTCGCGTAGATGGATGCCACCTCCCGCAGCACCGCATCCGCCGGAAAGACATGTCTGTGATTTTCCTTCTTTACCGACAGCGTAAACAGGTCATTGATCAGCCCGGTCACCCGGTCGATCTCATGGAGCATGCTGTCGCAGAGAAGCTTTTCATTCTCCTTCACCGCCCGTCCGCCCAGGACCTGGATCCCGGACCGGATCCCGGCCAGCGGATTTTTGATCTCGTGGGCCAGCGCCGATGACATCCGGCTCGTATACTCCATTTTTGTGTAATTATCAAGGTTTTTCAGAAGATCCTCAAAAGTTCTCGCCAGCTGGCCGATCTCGTCCTTTCTCGCTGTCTCCGGAAAGCTGTACTCCCGGAACCCGTCCTTGTTCTCATCGAGCTTTTTACACGCCGCGCCCATGCTGCGGATCGGTTTTGTGAGACTCCAGGCGAGGAACACGCTGACCTGGACGATGACCAGGAGACTGGCCACAGCGCCCACAATGACGTAATTCTGTTCTTCCAGGATCGCGTTCTCGAATGACTTTTTATCCATCCAGTATTCCAGACGCCACCCCAGGGAATTTCCACTGTCCGCGTACAGGAGTTCCATGTTCCCGTCCGGGATCTCCTCGTCACCCGTGATGACCGTACCGTCGGCAGCCATGATCCGCACCGCCGGATCATAATAGAAATTATACTTCTGCCGGATCTCATCCTCACTCAGTTTTCCCTGCAGATAGTAAATATCCGCCTCCATGCCGCGGATCGTGGTCCTCGCGTACTCTTTTCTGTCCTTAAGCTTTTCCGTATATCCATTATACACCGAAATAGCACAGAATGCACAGACCACCAGAATTCCCACCGTGACGAACGGCAGCATGATCTCATGCTCGATCCTGCAGAACCATGATCGAAACAGTTGTTTTTTCTTTCCGCTCATTCTTCTGCCCCTCTCTTCTTCTCAAACATCGGGATCACAACATAGACCGCCGCTGCGCACAGTGTTGCCGGAAATGCCCAGTATATCTGGAGATCCATTTTCCAGAACAGGACAGAGCAGATAAGTCCCGTAAAGAACGCTCCCACCGCCCCGGCTTTCGTTCTCCGCTTCCAGTACAGTCCACCGTAGATCAGAGGGGCAAGCGCCGCCGAGAATAATCCCCAGATGTCCGCTCCGAAGGACAGCATGTCCTCCGGCGGATTTACGGATAAGATCAGTGCAGCCGTGCCACCTATGAAGATAAATACCCGCGCCAGGATGAGGATCTGCTCCTCCGACATCTTCTTTTTTGTGATCTGGGCAGCCACATCGTAGGACAGCATGCAGCCGATCAGGTGAAGCTGGGAGTTCGCCGTTGAGACACAGGCGCCGATCACGCTGATCAGAAAGAAACCGCTGAACGGTGTGTTCATGAGATTGACCACTGCATAGATAAATACGTCATCCGCGGAGCAGTAATTTTTCAGCTGCGGAAAGAGGATCCGCAGTCCAAGACCGATCTGGGTCAGTGCAAAGTACAGCACGCACAGGAATATCAGTGCATGCAGGATCATATGCTTTGCGGTCTTTTTATCCTTCGCCGCCAGGATCCTGACCATATACTGGGGATTTGACGCCAGTCCCATTCCCCAACCGAAGAACATGGAGATATATACGAAGATTCCAATCTCCGCTGTCTGATTTTCAAAGACCCCCTTGCTCTTTATGAGTTCATGCACAGTCTGATCCGTCAAAAACCAGTGTCCCGGAACGTTTTTTACGATAACCAGATACAGAACCCCGATGCTCACAGAGAGCATGATCAGATTGAGGCAGTCCGACTTCGTGACGGAGTTAAAGCCGCCGAAGCTCGAATAGAGGATAAAAAGATAGACAAGAAAGACAGCTACCTTGTAATTGATATTCAGCAGGCTGGATACTGCGATGCCAAATCCCTTGATCTGGATCATCAGATAGAAAATATAGCCGCAGATCATAAAAATGGCCGATGCTGTCTGCAGAAATTTTGAATCATGCTTTTTTCCGATCAGCTGTGGGATCGACAGGACATCATTCTCGTATAGCCGGTCCGTCATCAGATACAGGAGACCCGCGCCGATAAACCACGGGATGACCGACGACGCGATGACAGAGAGTCCGCTGTGGTATACGTTTCCCGTAAATCCCAGAATCGTCGCCGCGGAGACCCAGGTTCCGACAAATGTGAAAAACAGGCGTTTTTCGTCATTTTTTCTCTCACCGACGAAAAACTTGGAGAGAGAATCGCTTTCCGAAAAGGAGAGCTTTCCGATGACCAGGAACACAACGGAATAGATCACAAAATAGATCAGCTGGATCAGTACCTGGTTCATAGCGCCCTCCCCGTATATTCCGTTCCGTAGCTGCCGTCATCCAGCCTGCGGAGTCGGTAATATCCATAACTTTCCGTCTCCGACACCTCATATCCATCCGGAATCGTCACAAACACTTCCTTCGCCCCATTCCGGTATGCCTGATGCACCATGCGGCGGATCAGGCGGGGGAGTTCTTCGGGTTCGGAGAACCTGATCCGCACGCGGGAAACTCCGTCGGATTCCAAGCTGGTCTGGTCCAGAACAGCATCCCAATGTTCATTTCTCCCAACGATCTCCTTTGGGATCTCCCTCTCATACTCGATTCCCACAAGTGTCAGCCCCTTCGCCGGAGCAGTTTGTCCCGCCTCTTTGCGGTTTCTTGCCTCCAGTACCTCTTTCACATGTTCCGGCTTCCACTCACCGGTTCCGACTTTTAACAGGGTTCCCGCGATGATCCGCACCATGTTGTAGAGGAATCCGCTGCCGCAAAGGCGGATCGTTACGATGTCCTCATCATTCTTTTTCACCTCGGCCCCGTAGATCGTCCGGACCGTCTCCTCCGCCTGGTGGTTTGCGGCGCAGAAGCTGATGAAATCATGTTCCCCGATGAGATATTTTGTTGCCTCATTCATCTTTTCCACGTTTAACGGGTAATAGCAGAAATGGGAGTAGAGGCGTCGCGTCGGGATCTCGATCTTACAGTTTAAGATCTGATACTCGTAGGTCTTTACGCAGTTCTGCTTTCTCGGATGCCAGTCCAGGGGAACCTCCTCGGATTCCACCACACGGATATCCTCCGGAAGTCCGCGGTTTACCGCGTAACAGAATTTATCTCCCGGGATCCGGCTCTCCGTGTCGAAGACCGCCACGTTTCCTCTTGCATGGACACCGGAGTCCGTCCGGCTTGCCCCAATAACGCAGACAGGCTCTTTCAGAAGATCCGAAAGAGCCTTATTTAACATCTCCTCTATGGTAACGCCATTGGGCTGGAGCTGCCAGCCCTTGTATGCGGTGCCGTCATAGGCAACCGTCAGTTTGATTCGTCTCATAGCTTTATTGTTTTCCCTCTGCTGCCCGGGGATTCCCGGGCAAATTTACTTTTATACAAATCCAGCAGCTAATTTGCAGCCGAATCCAATTCTGCCCGGTTTTCCGGATAGAATCAGATATCAAATTACTTTTTCCCGGCTGAAATCGTTCATTTCTTTACAAAATGACCTTAAGCAAAATTGCCACCACAAAATACACCAGATACGCCCCATAAACCATGTGGTCCCTCTTCGCGTACTTAAGCGGCTTCATCTTTGTTCTTCCCTCGCCGCCGCGGTAGCATCTCGCCTCCATGGCCATCGCGAGGTCCGTGGCACGGCGGAATGCGGATACGAAAAGCGGTACAAGAAGCGGTACCATGGATTTCGCCTTCTGGATCAGATTCCCGCTCTCGAAGTCGGCACCTCTCGCCATCTGCGCTTTCATGATCTTATCCGTTTCCTCAATTAAGATCGGGATAAACCGGAGCGCGATAGACATCATCATGGACACCTCGTGGACCGGAACACCGACCTTCTTTAAAAATCCAAGGCTCTTTTCCAGACCGTCTGTCAGCTGGTTCGGCGTCGTTGTAAGTGTAAGGATCGTGGATCCCATAACAAGGTATACCAAGCGGATCGCCATAAATGCCGCAAACCGGAGACCTTCCCAGGTCATCTGCAGGAAACCGATCTTAAAGATCGGGGTACCCGGCGTCAGGAACAGGTTGAAGCTGACACTGAGGAGAAGCAGGAACATGATGGATTTTAAGCCGCGCACCATGAATTTTACCGGGACATTGGAGAGCTTGATGGCAGTGATCAGAAAGATCGTCGCCGCAAGGTATGCCCAAAGGTTGTCCGCAATAAATAAGGATACAATATATACAAGCGTTCCAAATAATTTTGTTCTCGGATCCAGCCTGTGAAGAAGGGAATCCACCGGGTAGTACTGTCCAAGCGTGATATCTCTTAACATGTCTTTTCCTCCCCGGCTGTCTTTTCTGCGCTGTCCGCCTTCCCAGAGGCTGTTCCGGAGGCGTTCCCATGACCTGCGTTCTCGGAATCTGCTCCAGCTGCGCTTACCTGAGCTGCATTTCCGGAACTTTTTCCATTCTTTTCGCGCCAGATCTTAAGGATCGCATTCTTCGCCTCTTCCACCGTCGTGATATCCGGATCCAGCGGGATCCCCTTGTCGATCAGCTTGTGCACCACATAGGTGATCTGCGGCGCCGCAAGGCCAATGGCTTCCAGCTCTTTATAGTGGCGGAATACTTCCTTCGGGGTTCCGTCGAAGACCTTCTCGCCGTGGTTCATGACTACAAGACGTGACACATAGCGGGCAACGTCCTCCATGCTGTGGGAGACGAGAATGATCGTCAGCCCCTGCTCGTTATGAAGCTTTTGTACAAGTCCTAAAATGTCGTCGCGTCCTTTCGGGTCGAGACCGGCTGTCGGCTCATCTAAGATCAGGACCTCCGGCTTCATTGCGAGAACACCCGCGATAGCCACTCGACGCTTCTGTCCGCCGGAGAGGTCGAAGGGGGACTGCTTATAAAAGCTCTCATCGAGTCCCACCATGTCCAGCGCCTCTTTCGCGCGCTTCTCGATCTCCTCCTTCGGGAGTCCCAGATTCTTCGGTCCAAAGCAGACATCTGAGAATACGTCCACCTCAAACAGCTGGTGCTCCGGATACTGGAAAACCAGCCCCACATGGCTGCGGAGCTCTTTCATGGAATATCCCTCTTTATAAATACTTTCTCCGTTATAAAGGATATCTCCGCTCGTTGCCTTTAAAAGTCCGTTTAAATGCTGGGTCAGGGTTGATTTTCCGGATCCGGTATGACCGATGAGGCCGATAAACTCGCCATCATGGATCGTAAGATTTACATCCTTTAAGGCATATTGCTCAAAGATCGTTCCCTGCCCGTATATATGATTCAAGTGTTTAATTTCGATTGCCATATTTCCACCATTTCTCCACTATTTTAAGAGCGGAACAAGTTCGTCCACAAGCTCGTCGATGGAAAGAATTCCATAAGGAAGATCCATTCCGGCTTCCTTTAATTCATCTGCCAGTTCCGTTACCTGCGGCACATCGAGGCTGTATTTTTTCAGTTCCTTGACTCTGGAAAAGACCTCTTTCGGGGTTCCGTCCATCACGACATGTCCACCGTCGATAACGACTACGCGGTCCGCGTCGATGACCTCTTCCATATAGTGGGTGATCAGAACTACCGTGATCCCTTCCTGACGGTTCAGTTCATGAACCGTTTTAATGACCTCACGGCGTCCGTTCGGGTCTAACATTGCTGTCGGCTCGTCCAGAACGATACACCGAGGCTTCATCGCCATAACGCCAGCGATGGCCACGCGCTGTTTCTGTCCGCCGGAAAGCTTATTCGGAGACTGAAGTCTGTACGCTGTCATTCCGACTGCCTCAAGGCTCTTGTCGACCCGCGCCCAGATCTCATCCGTCGGAACTCCCATGTTCTCCGGTCCGAATCCAACGTCCTCTTCCACCACGTTTCCGATGATCTGGTTATCCGGGTTCTGGAATACCATTCCCGCCGTTTTTCGTACATCCCAGAGATGCTCCTCGTCGTCCGTCCTCATTTTAGAAATATAGACGGTTCCATCCGTTGGAAGCAGGATTCCGTTCATCAGCTTCGCGAATGTGGATTTTCCGGATCCGTTATGTCCTAAAATCGCTACGAAATCGCCTTCCTTGATGTCCAGAGAGACGCCTTTTAACGCATGGCTGACCTCATCCTTGTCTTCCTCTTCATCGTGCCTGATATAGTCAAAGATCAGGTTCACTGCTTTAATGATTCCCATAGAAATCCTTTCTCGTTTTTCATAAACTTCAAGTGACTGCGGCGCCGCATACACCTTCAGGCTGCCGCGACAAATGTTTACACGTTTCTAAATTTTAGTTGATATCTCATAGTAAGTCAAGTGTTTTCGCATGGTTCCAGGAGCTTACCTTTTCAGATATGTGAAAACGGCATGCCACAGGATTTCTCCCATGACATGCCGCCCATCATTCCTTTCTATCTTACCCAGAGCCCCGATGCATCCAACGTATATCCGTCGATCACAGTGGACGCTGCCATCGCTCCGTTCGCGTTCAGGTAATACCAATGTCCCGGTGCTGTCTGACGCCAGCCTGTTGCCATCGCTCCATCGGCATCCATGTAGTACCAGACACCGCCGATCTGCTTCCAGCCGGTTACCATCTTTCCATCATTTCCAAGGTAATACCATTTATTATTTACCATTCTCCAGCCTGTTACCATATATCCGTTTTCATCGAAATAATACCAGGTTCCGAGGATCCGGTACCACTGGGAGGTCACGATCTGGCCATTCTCGTCCACATACTTCTTTCCGTCCGCGTAATTCTTCCAGCTGCCCTCCGTGTCACCCAGGTCATCCAGGTAGCGGTCGGAGGAAACGATATACTCGCTGCTCTTGCGGTACTTCGCATCGTTCGTTGTCTTTCCCACCGCGCGGATCTCGTAATAGTAGTTTCCCTCTCTTCCCATATACTCGGAGAGGTCCTTGCTGGTTCCCGTCGCATCGATAGTCCGGAGATAATAGTCATCCCGGTACAGACGGATCTGATATCCCGTCGCATAATCGACTTTCTTCCAGACCGCTTTCATATGATTCGAAGCACTCCAGCCGGCTTCCTCCGGAGCTTCCAGCCATACCACCGGGTAGTAAGTGACTGTGACCTTCAGGTCATCATCCACTTTCACTGCCTTACTCAACGTTGCACCGGAGATCTGGCAGGACTTTGAACCGTAGCTGGAGGAGAACTCTCTTCCGCTGGAGGAAAGAATCAGCGTTGCCGTCACTTTCGTTCCAGGATTCCATTTTTCTACATCCTTGCTCCACTCCACGGATGTGATCTCGATCCCGTAGCTGCTGCAGCTGATCTCCGGCTCCTCGATCACGCCGGGATCTTCATACTTGTCTTTAAAGGTGATCCTTATAGAATTCACCGTCGGCGCAGCCAGTGCAGGAAGAACCATCCATATCGTCATCACGATCAGAATTCCTGCTGCCGCAAGCCATTTTCCAAAAGTTTTCTGTCTCATAAGGTGCTCCTTTCCTGTATTTTCAGTCTGCTGGAAAATATTCCGACGATTTTCACCGCATAACCGCATGCCCCGCAGGTTCAGATCTTTACTGCGGTTTTCTCCAGATACCGTCCTGATCTACATAGAAGGTATCGATCACTTCATTGACCGCCTTATGTCCATCCGGATACAGGTAGTAGATCTGTCCGTCGATGTTCTGCCATCCTGTGAGCATTCCGCCGTCGCCGCCGAGGTAATAAGCCTTATCACCCAGCGTGATCCAGCCGGTCACCATAGCTCCGCTCTCGGAGAGATAATACCAGGTATTGTTGTAGAGAAGCCAGCCCGTCTGCATCTTTCCGTCACCGTTCATGTAGTAATAAACGCCGTTCTTCATCTGCCAGCCGGTGAGCATCATTCCGTTTGCGTCAAATAAGTACCAGATATTTTCGATAAATCCCCAGCCGTTCTTTAAATAAGTTCCGTCCGGGTAACGATAATACCAGCGGTTTCCGTCGAGGATCCAGCCGACCGCATTCCCATTTGACGGGGCCTGCTGGGAATTCCCGGAATTATTTGTGCTGCTGTTGTTGCCGCTTGACGGCTTTTTCTTTGCCGCTCTCGCCGCGTCATTCTCATCGATATAGACCTCATCGGATATGGTCCAGTCGCTCTTTGACGCGTACTTGGATACCTCATCGTTTGATGGGAGCGCGCGCACCTTAAAGGTGTAGGTTCCCTTGGAGCTCATATACGGAAAGAGATCACAGCTGCTGGTGTGGATCTCGCCGCTCTTGTAGACGTTCTTGCTGCCGCGGTAGAGGTACACCTCGTAGGACGCGTCCTCAACGGCCTCCCACTTCGCGAGTCCGAGATCGGAGCTTCCGGACTTTGTGGTCTGCCAGTATGCCTCGCCCGGCGCGTCAAGATCGCCCTTTGCCGGTTTTGTCTTTACGGTAACCACCAGACGGTCGGAAGATGTTCTCGAAGCGCTGACAAAAGTTCCGTTCTTTACCTTTACCTTTGAGGAAGTGTAGGAGCTGCTGCTGAACCTATAGTCATTTAAAGTCTTTAAAGTAACTTTCATGGTGTAGGTTCCGCCGATCTTCACGTCGTTCTTTGTGGAAGACCACTTTGCGGATACGATATCATATTTATCGTTGTTCGGGATCGATACCTCGCAGTTATCAGAATTGTATCCCACATCGAGATCCGGCAGGGATTCCCCCACCGTCGGTGTCACATCCAGCGTGATGCTGACACTGTTCACATAACTGGTCGCCGCAAACGCTGTCTGCGCCCCGGATACCGCAAACACGACCGCCATGACCCATGCGGCCATCCATGTACTTATTTTTTTCCATTTTCTTTCTGCCATAGGATTGCCTCCCCTCAAGTATCTTTCTTTAACTATATTATAAGGTTGGACAATATCTCCCGTCAACTTACGATATTCTGTCTTTTATCGGCAAATCCGTGGCAAATCAAGACTTTAATCCGTTCTCAGAGCATCAATCGGGTTCAGCTTCGCCGCACGGCTCGCCGGCATGTATCCGAAGATGAGTCCGATGGCAACCGAGACAGTAAATGAGATCACAACTGCCGTCATGGTCGGCGGCGCATCGATTCCTATGAGGGCGCCGATTCCCGTACTTGCTAAGGCTCCGATCATGATTCCGATGATTCCGCCGATGGAGCTTGTGACTAGCGCCTCGATGACGAACTGCAACATGATCACGCTCTTCTTTGCGCCGAGGGCCTTCCTGATGCCGATCTCCCTGGTTCTCTCTGTCACGGACACCAGCATGATGTTCATGACACCGACGCCTGCAACTAACAAGGAGATACCCGCGATACCGCCCAGCATCATGCTCATCATGGCAATCTGCTCATTTAAGGAATCGAGAAGGGAGCTCATTGCTGTCACCGTGTAGAGGTTTTCGCTCTTCATCTTTTCATAGAGAAAATTTTTAAGTTCTGTCGTGCATGTTTCCGTGTCGTTGATGTCCCGCGATGTGAAGATATAGTTGTTGATCACAGCATTTCTCGCCATCTTCACAGCTCTGGAATACGGGATCCACACAAAGTCATCCATACATCCGTCATCAAACTCAGAGCTGCTCTCCGTCTGCCGTTCCACAACGCCTACGATGGTGTAGCTGTCACCGTTTAACTTGACCGTCTCGCCCACGGCGTTCTGGGAGCCGCCGTAGAGTTCCTCCGCCACATAAGCGCCGATGACCGCGACTTTTCGTCTCTCCTCCATGTCAGAGTACTGGAGATTTCTGCCATACTCGATCTCGTAGTCCTTGATTGCGAGATAATCCTCACTGTAGCCGCCGACACTGGTGGAATCCATGGCGTCGGAGTCATGTTTTACCGTGACGCTGACGGACACGTTCGGGGACATGTTCTCGTAGAGGTCTGAACGTTCCTCGTAGAACTCATAAAATTCGTCCACATCAATACTTCTGGATGCCACCGCCTTGTACTGGACCGTGATCTGGTTGACGCCCATGGAAGAAAAGCTCTCCACCATGTAGGACATATAGCCGTTGACGATACTGACCAGAATGATCACCGACGCGACACCAATGATGATGCCGAGCATCGTGAGAAAGGATCTCATTTTGTTGCCCCAGATACTTTTTAACGCCATTTTAAATGATTGCAGCATACTTTTTCACATCCCCGTCGAAATTGATCTTTCCGTCATGGATCCGCACCACCCGCTTCGCCTCCAGAGCGATGGAGCTGTCGTGGGTGATCATGACGATCGTGTTTCCTTCTTCATTGAGTTTCTTTAAAAAATCAAGCACTTCCCGGCCTGTCCTGGAGTCCAGGGCACCCGTGGGCTCATCCGCCAGGATTAAGGACGGATCTCCTGCGAGAGCCCGCGCGATGGAGACTCGCTGCTGCTGGCCGCCGGAGAGCTGGTTCGGAAGATTCTTCCATTTTTCTTCAAGTCCGACCCTTTTCAGGGAATTCATAGCCCGCTCCCGACGTTCCTTTTTGTCATAACCGGCGTAGAGAAGCGGAAGTTCCACGTTTTCTAAGAGATTTAACTTTGGAAGCAGGTTGTACTGCTGGAAGATAAAGCCGATCATGCGGTTTCTGATCTCCGCCAGCTCGTTGTCGGACATATCCGCCACGTCCTCGCCGCCGAGGAAATATTCGCCCTCCGTCGGGACATCCAGGGCGCCGATGATGTTCATCAGGGTTGATTTTCCGCTTCCAGATTTGCCGACGATGGCGACGAACTCGCCTTTGTTGATGGAAAGGCTGATGCCGTCGTTGGCGTGGACTTCCTCGTCGCCCATGTAGTAGATCTTGTAGATATTGCGCAGCTCTATCAGAGGTTCCTGCTTTTCCAACTTCTCATGAACTTTTGAAACTGCCTCTTCCTGTTTCATCGGCTCTTCAGACATTTTTTTCTGCTCTGCGGTATCTATTTGTATTGAGAATTCAGTCTTTTCCATGCAATTTATCTCCTATGCGTTACTGGGATCTCCATCCACCGCCGTTGCTTCCGCCATTTCCGCTGTTTCCGCCATGACCGCCCGGTGCGCCACCACCCATATCACCGCCAGGACCGCCCATCTGCATCTGATTGGTCTGCGTCGAGCTTCCGGAATCGGAGGAAATGTAGACCTCGTCCCCCTCAGAGAGGCCGGAAAGGATCTCCACATAATCGTCGTTGATGATTCCAGTTGTCACCTGGACCGCCTCGAAGCCGTCCGGGACGTTGCTGCTGCCGGATTTTCCGGAGCCGGAACTCTTCTTCACATACACTCTGTTTCCACGCATCAGCGCGCTGGCCGGAATCACTAATGCATCTTCGGAACTGTCGAGAATGATCTTCGCGTCCACGTTCATGCCAGGAAGAAGATTTCCCGTATCGTCCAGTGTCACCGTTACCGGATAGTTCGTGACGCCGTTGGAGTAGCTGCTCTGCAGGCTCACATTTGTGACGGTTCCTGTGAATGTCTCGCCTTCCACCGCGTCCGCCGTGACCTCCACGGACTGGCCGACCTTGACGTTTGCGACATCCAGCTCATCCACGGACATCTCCAGTGTCATGGTGGACAGGTCGTAGATCACCGCCATGGTGGTCGTTCCGCTGGAATTCTTGGAGATCTTATCCCCAACCTTCGCGTTTTTTGTAATCACTGTCCCCGAGATCGGCGCTGTGATCGTGTAGTCATCCACACTGTCCTGGGTATTGTCCAGTTTGTTCTCCGCGTTTTCCAGGTTGTCATCCGCACTCTCTACCGCGTCCTTGAATTCCTTTAAGTACTCTTCTGCCGTCTTCGCGGTCACCTGGAACAGGTCAGAGTTCTTATCCACATAGGAACCTTCATGGATCAGAAGATTCTCGATCTCGAGACTCTTGTTTCCGGAGAGCTCCACGCTGAGAGTTGTCTCCGTTTTCGCTTTGAATGTTCCCTCGGCACTGCACACAAATCCGTCAACGGTCACGGATGCCGCGGTGTCTGTCGTGAGTCCGCCTGGATTTGATACCTCGACCGTCACGTTCTTCACGAGACGTCCGCCGGAAAGTGTTTCCTCCATGCTGCTGACAACCGTGACGGTTCCGGAGATCTGCTCGCCGGTGTCCTCCAATATCACTGCCGCCTCGTCACCCACGTTGATCTCCGCCGCCTCGCCTGAGAGGAACGGGGCTGTGATCTTCATAACAGAGTCATCATAGAGATCCGCGATCTTCGTTCCACTATTTACCTTATCGCCCTCTTTGATATAGAGAGTCTTGATATATCCGGACGCTGTGGAGCGGTATGTATTTCCGGCGATCCGCGCTGTCTCCCCGGCGTAAGCGGACTGTGCCGTCTGGACACTCTCCTTCGCCCTCTGAAGGCTGGTCTGGGCTGAGCTCAGGTCAGAGTCTATGGAGGATGCGTCGATCCGGTAGAGGACCTGACCTTTTTCCACAACATCGCCTTCCTAAAAGTTCGCCTCGATGACTTCGCCTTCCACCAGGGATGTCACCTCGTAGGTGTCCTTCGGTGACAGGGAGCTGGACGCCGTGAGCTCTGAACTGATGTCCGTCCGCTTCACTGTCGCCGTTGACACAGACTGGTCACCCTGACTTTTCTGGCTCGAGGTCTTTTTCTTATAGAGGAAAAATCCGCCAAGCAGCGCTGCCAGAACCACTATAAACACGATCACGATCCTTCCGCTTTTTCCTTTCCGTTTTTTCCGTTTCTTCTCTGCAGCCACCTTTTCCTTCTCCATACTCGTTCCTTTCCTGTCTATTGAAATCTTCCGCTTCTCTTAACTATGTTCCAAACCTGAATTGTTACAGTACACGGGCACTCCATGCCCGCGCACTGTAACAGGATTTTGCCCATGAAAAGTAACCCTGAATTTTCTCTATTCGTATTTCCTCTGCGGTATCTCTATTTTATGTATTGTACGTATATTCGTAACTAATCAATAATCTCCAACAACATCTACAACCGTATAAGTCGCATTCTCGTCGCTTCCGCTCTTCTCCCACACAATGGCAACCTTGTCATCCACCTCAAACTCTCCGTAGACGGAGAACAGGTACTGGAGCTCCGATCCGCTGATCTGAAACTCATCGCCCTCTCCGCCGTTGTCCTGGTAATCGGTGTTCAAGACTACCTTCACCGGAGTAAACGGGTCGTTGGAATCGTAGTAGATTGCCTTGATGCGTCCCTCTGTGGCACCTTTGTTCTCGCCTCCGTTGGAGTAGGCGAAGATCATCTTTGTCTCCTCGTGGTAGTAGATCACGGTGGCATAATCGTTGATCTCGCTCTCATCGGACACCTCGCCATTTAAGAACATCGTGGCGTCCTTCAGGGAGAATGGAACGAGACTCTTTAAGTTCCGGCTGTCATTGTCTAAGATCTTCGGTCCCTTTAAGCTGTTGTCCAGGATCGAGGAGGTATTGATCTCGCCGTCGGAATTGTAGGTCAGGTCAAATACCTTGCTGCCGTACTGGTTTCCTTCTTTTGTCTTCGCCTTCATCAGGTTATAGAACAGGTTGATGCAGTCTTCCCTCGTGAGGACCTCGTCAAGATCACGATAGATCCCAGAATCCAGGGACAGGGACTTGAACTTCGCAAGGCGGCTCTCCTGAAGACTTCCGGAGAAATCCTCGTTTGTGTATCCTAAGACTCCCAGGACTGCCTTGATGGCATCCCGCATCGTAACTCCCTCGTCCGGCTTAAAGTTTCCGCCGAGATAACCGGACATCCAGGAGTTCGTCGCCGCCGTGCGGATCGCCGCAGAATACTGGGATTTTGAGGAGACATCCACGAATACAGATACGGTTCCCGCCGCGTTTGCCGCCTCCTTGTAGTCCGATGCCTTTACGAGGAGTTCCGCAAACTCACCTCTCGTCACATTCGCCTGGTAATTACTCGTCGTTATAATTCCAAGCAGGCTCACCGCTTTCTTCCTCATTTCAAATGTGGTGCTGGCCGCGTAAGCGTTCACCGTCATTCCGGCCCCCACCGCACAGACCGTCAGACTGACCGCTATTATCTTTCCTCTTCTCATTTCCATTCTCCTTTCATCCGCCTTGACCACCAGATCATCAGCCCCCTGCAGGTCATCTCTTTCCAGATCCATTGCCTGATTTCCATTGACTGCTGCGTACACTCGTCATCACGGGGATCTTTGTACTTTTAAAGTACATGTACTCCTGGTTCCTTGCATTTTTCTTACTGTTTATTACGTTTCTGCAATAAACTTTATCAGAAACTTGTGATTCCTCTGTGTTTGACCTGTGTTCAAACTGTGAAGGATGTCACACAAAACAGGGCATATCTGCGGCAAAATTGTGGCATGAAACAAAAAGACCCAGAACAGATACCACTTTCGGTACCCACTCTAGGTCTTCTTCCTATTCTCACACCCCCGGCAGCCGCCCGATCACATCGATCCCGGCGAATACCAGAAGTCCGTTTTTTATGATAAAATTTAAGATCACGATCCCCGCCGCTGCGTAAGCGATCCGGTCATCCAACTCCGGTCGGAATCTCCTGTTTCCCGTGGCAAAATACAGGATCCAGGAAGCCGCGGCCCACACAGCTACCGATGCCATATACGGCACCACCGGATGGTACAGAAAGCTTAGTACCGGATGCCCTGAAAGGAGTGCCCGGACGGCTCTCGTTCCCCCGCATCCCGGACAGTAAAGCCCGGTCATCATCTGAAACAGGCATGGCATCTGGAACCATGTCGGGATCATAATCTGGCTGCGATCTTCTGGCGCAGTCCACCGACCTTTGCCGCTGCCGCGTCGAACTCTTCCCCTGTCATCTCACCGGTCAGAACCGCGAACTCATCTGTTCCTTTCAGTGTCACAAATTTCACCTCACCGAAAGCTGCCGCAACGGCCTCTTTCTTTGCTCTCTCAGAACCCTCAAACCGTGCAAAGTACTTTCTGGAAAGCTCAGCCGCCGGATGTACCTCAAGCTTCTCGCTGCTCCAGCCGATCTTCTCCGGCTCATCGCCGAAGCGGACTGCGGAGATCATATCCCCGACAACGGCGCTGGCTGTCGGCAGTTTTCCTGCTCCGCTTCCATAGAACATGGACGCGCCCAGCATATTTCCCACAACGAGGATTCCGTTGAACACATCTGTCACCGCATACAGCGGGTCTTTCGCGTCCACGAGGACCGGCGCGACCTCCAGATAGATCTTTCCATCTTTATTCACGCTGGTTCCGAAGAGCTTGATCGCCGCACCCATATGTGCCGCGTAGCTGGAATCCATGGAAGTGATTTTTGTGATTCCCTGGGTCGGGATCTCCTCGTAGTTTACTTCTTTTCCTGTTGCGACCGCAGTCAGGATCGCGATCTTTCTACAGGTGTCATATCCTTCAATATCTGCCTCCGGGTTGCACTCCGCGTAGCCCAATTCCTGGGCGCGCTTTAACGCCTCCTCGAAGCTCCATCCCTCTTCATTCATCTTTGTGAGGATGTAGTTTGTCGTTCCGTTTAAGATACCGGAGATTTCTAAAATTTCCTCGCCGCCGAGGCTCTCCACAAGCGGGCGGATGATCGGAATACCGCCGCCGACACTCGCCTCAAACAAGAAGCTGATGTTCTTTTCCGCGGCGATCCGGATCAGCTCTGTCCCATGGGCCGCAACCAGTGCCTTATTGGAAGTCACCACATGCTTTCCCGCGAGCAGGCAGCGCTTTACAAACTCGTAGGCCGGTTTTGTTCCGCCCATGGTCTCCACAACGATCCCGATCTCCGGGTCATTTACGATCTGTTCCACATCATGGATCACAAGCTTCTCCACAGGACTTCCCGGAAACTCCCTGAGATCCAGGATATATTTTACTTCGATCGGCTCTCCAGCCTTTTTCTCTACGCTTTTGCAGTTCTTGTCAAGAACCTCATACACGCCGGAGCCGATGGTTCCGTATCCCATAATTGCCGCTTTCATCCGTCTATTTCTCCACTCCTAAAATTTTTACGTTCTGTACGCCCTTTAAGTGCTCGATCTCCTCAACCATACCGGCAACATTTCCCGTATCCGAGAGAACTTCCACGCTGAGCGTTACCGTCGCGGATCCGTTTACCGGGATCGTCTGGTGGATCGTAAGGATATTCGCACGGTAATCCGCAACGATGTGGAGCAGGTCAGACAGAAGCCCCGGCTCGTCCATCATCTGGGTCACAAGTGTCACTGTCTTTCCTCTCGTGTTGTCGGAAAACGGAAGAATATCATCCTTATATTTATAGAAGGAACTGCGGCTTAAACCGACCTGTTCCGCCGCCTCCTGCACCGTCATGTTTTTGTCCGTCTCGAGGAGACGTTTCACCTCAACGACTTTCTGAAGGACTTCCGGCAGCGCTTTGTCACGAACCACATAATACTTGTTTTTTTTCTCCATATATCAGACCTCACAAGCTAAAAATTTCTTTTTTATTACCGAAATCATACGTTTCGTCCATTGCTCTGGCACGTTACCATATGTGCGTCCCAGAAAAACATGTGTACGCAAGAATCTTAGCATATTTTGGATGCTTATGCAAGCAGATGTTCGCTGTCTGACAAAATCCACAGTTATTGCGTTACTGTACACGCATGCGTGTACAGTAACGTGATTTTGCCGATGCTTCGCATTCCAAATCGGCAAAATCTGCTACCAGAAGTGTATCGTACGGAATTTTCAGTTCAGAAAATTCCTACCCGTGTACAGTAACGTTATTGCTCTTAAAACAAGAAGGGAGAACCTGCAGATCAGGTTCTCCACTTTTTTATTCAACTTTCAGATCATTTTTAGCAATTTTTCAGTTTTAATTCCAGTTTCGGAATTTTTCTCTTTTTACAGATGCTCCTCCAGCTCACTGTTCCTATGTACCCCAGTGATCGCATACTCTGCCCACTCCGCGATATTTGTGGCGTGGTCGCCGATGCGCTCGTAGTATTTGGCGATCATGAGGATGTCCATGATCTGTTCCTGGGTGGCCTCGCCGTTTAAGATACCGTCTGCCAGTTCTTTCTTCACCTGGGAGAACATATCGTCGATCACGTCATCGTAGGCGATGACTTCCTTTGTCTTCCTGAGGTCCTCGTTTGCGAAGCTCTCAATGCTCTCGCGGACCATGGACGCAACGGCTTTTGCCATCTCGCCGAGTCTTGTCGCCTTTACCGGCTCTAAGAGGTCTGTGGTCTTGATGATCTCCGCGATATCGCCCGCCTGGTCACCGATGCGCTCCAGGTCTGTGATCATTTTTAATGCGGAAGAGATCTTTCTTAAGTCACTCGCCACCGGCTGCTGCTCTAAGAGAAGCTTCAAGCACTTGCTCTCGATATCTCTCTCCTTTAAGTCCACGTTCGCATCGTCTTGCAGGATCTTCGCCGCCAACTCCCGGTCCATGTTCATCAGTGCCTCGTAAGTCCCGTCGATCATTTTCTCGCAGAGCAGTCCCATCTCCGCCAGCATCTTATGCAGCTCTTCCAACTGTTTTAAAAATGCATCTCTCATAATCAGCCAAACCTCCCTGTGATGTAACTCTCTGTGCGCTCATCTCTCGGGTTCGCGAACAGATCGCCTGTATTATTGTACTCGACGACCTCACCTAACAGGAAGAACGCTGTCTTGTCAGAGATACGCGCTGCCTGCTGCATGTTGTGGGTGACGATCACGATGGTGTATTTATCCTTTAATTCCATCGCCAGGTCCTCGATCTTCGATGTGGAAATCGGATCCAGGGCGGAGGTCGGCTCATCCATCAAGATCACCTCCGGCTCCACCGCCAGAGTTCTTGCGATGCAGAGTCTCTGCTGCTGTCCGCCGGAGAGTCCCAGGGCACTCTTATTTAAGCGGTCCTTAAGCTCATCCCAGATCGCCGCCTGACGCAGGCTTTTCTCAACGATCTCGTCGAGATCCGCCTTTCTCGTGATCCCGAAGATCCTCGGGCCATAGGCGATGTTGTCGTAAATACTCTTCGGGAACGGGTTTGGCTGCTGGAATACCATGCCGACCTTGTGGCGCAGTGTGATGGCGTCCATATCCTTAAAGATGTTCTGCCCGTCAAGCTCCACTTTTCCGTCGATCTTTACATTCTCCACAAGATCGTTCATCCGGTTCAATGTCTTTAAAAATGTCGATTTTCCGCAGCCGGACGGTCCGATGAACGCGGTGATCTCGTGGGCGCTGATCTGCATGTTGATGTCCTTAAGCGCATGGAACGCGCCGTAATGCAGATTCAGCTTTTCGATATCAAATTTCGGTTTTATATCAGTCATATATGTTTTCCTCTCTAAAACTCTCATATGCCATCCTCAGAGTTTCATTACTTCTCCCTCAAGAATCGTCATTGAGGTCCTTTTCCGAATGTTTCTTACGCTGCCTCGCCGGAGCTCTTTTTCTTCAGATGATGGCTCCACACATTCGCACCGATGCTGAATGCCAGAACCAGGATCATAAGGACCGCGGAGGCGGTGTTCGCCAGTGCCTTATCCTGACCGTTTACCTGAAGGTTCCAGATCTGGATCGACAATGTCTCTGCCGGGCGGAACGGGTTGAACGGGCAGGTCGGGGCTGCCAGGTTCCAGTTGCCCCAGCGCAGGTCGCTTCCGGATCCTGTGGTGTAGAGGAGCGCTGCCGCCTCACCGAATCCACGTCCTGCCGCCAGAATGACGCCTGTCATGATGCGCGGGAGACATGCCGGGAGAAGTACATGGAAGATGGACTGCCATTTTGTCGCTCCAAGACCTAAACTCGCCTGAAAATATCCCGCTGGGAGTCCCTTGATGGCATCCTCGGTGGTCGTCGTGATAAGCGGAAGTGTCAGGATCGATACGGAGAGGGCACCCGCCATCAGGCTCTTTCCCATTCCGAAGAATACGAGGAATACCAGATATCCGAACAGGCCCACAACGATGGACGGAAGGGAAGAAAGTGTCTCGATACACATTCTCAGAAACTTTGTCATTTTTCCCTGTTTCGCGTACATGGCCAGATAGATTCCGGCGCAGACACCGAGGGGGATGGATACCAGCAGGGAGATAAATACGAGATAGATCGTGTTGAACAACTGGTTTCCGATGCTTCCTTTTCTCGCGAAGCGGAACATCTCCGGCTTTGCCCCCATGAGACCGCCGATGATGACCTTGCCCGCAAAGCCGATCAGAAGAGCGAAGAAGAAGATCGCAACCAGGTAGAAAATGACTGTCATAACGCGGTCCACACCGCGTGAACGTCTGATCTTACTTTCCATGGTCTAATTTTCCCCCTTTGCTGCGAACTGCTTTACCGGCACTGCGGTCGTGCTGGTTTTCACAGAAGTGCTTGTTTTTTCTTCTTTCTCCGGCTTTACCGCTGTCACATGATGGATCAGGAAGATGAAGAACAGGGAGATTGCAAATAACAACAGTGCCATGGTCCAGAGTGCGGATTTCATCTCGCCGCCCTCCATGGCGTTGCCCATCTGGGCCGCGATCTCGGTGGTCAGAGTCTTTGTCGTTGAAAAAATGCTTGTGGGAAGCGCTGTTGTCTGACCGATGACCATGGCAACCGCCAGGGCCTCACCGAAGGCTCTCGCGAGACCTAAGATCACACCGGAAATGATTCCAGGCGCTGCCGCCGGAACTACGATCCGGTATATGGTCTGCCATCGGGTGGAGCCGAGTCCGTACGCCGCCATTCTGCATTCCTTCGGTACGGAGTGAAGGGCATCCGCCGCAACACTTGTGATCGTCGGGAAGATCATGACCGCGAGGACCAGCCCCGCTGCCAGGATAGAATGTCCCACCTGACGGTCAAACACGGTCTTGATCGCCGGTACAAGCACTGTGAGCCCCACCCATCCGTAGACAACCGATGGGATTCCGGCAAAGATCTCGACTACCGGGCGGTAGAATTTCTCTCCGAACTTCGGGGAGATCTCCGTAATAAAGATCGCTGATCCCAGGGAAAACGGAGTCGCGATAAGAAGTGCCAGGCCGCAGGTGCAGAGCGATCCGACGATGAAGATCAGCGCACCGATGCTGCCGCCGCCTGCCATATTGTCCTCCGGTGCCCAGTCTGCAGATCCTAAGAATTCCAGGAAGGAATGTCTGTAAACCAGGAATGTGGATGATCCCTTGTATACAAGGAACGCGCCGATCACGATCGTCAGAAGAATTACGAACAGTCCACAGACGGTCATCAGATCCCGCCACAGATATTCTCTGACGAACATGCTTTTTTCTTTACCATTCTTCATAAGTCCTCCTGCTTCCTATATTCGAAGCAAATTCTATCATAAATCATATCGGGGCGGGCCAGATTCGTCTGCCCCGCCCTTGTTTCGCAGTTCTCTTGTCCATGTCCTCTTTTTCTTTCATACGGTCGGATCATGGCTCACTGCCCGGTCTTAAGTTTTGTCTTAATGCTCGGTATTTGTCATCTTGGAAGATACGCCGTATCCTAAGGATTCCATCTTTGCGCCGTACTCATCGGACATGATGTAGTCAAGGAATGCGCTTACAACTTCGTCCGGCTCACCCTTTGTGTACATATGCTCAAATGTCCATACCGGATATTTTCCAGCGTATGTATTTTCAAGTGTCGGCTCTGCGCCATCGATCGCTACGGTTGCAACTCCCGCATCACCTGTCAGATAGGAAAGTGCTACATATCCGATTGCACCCTTCGTATCTTTTACATTCTGAAGAAGAACACCGGAATCATCTGTTTCCATGGAAGTATTGGAAGCTTCCTCGTTTCCGTCGAGAGCGTATTTCTGGAAGGTTGCTCTTGTACCGGAAGATGTCGGTCTTGTTACAAGGACAATGCTCTCATCCGGTCCGCCAACCTCTTTCCAGTTTGTTGTCTTTCCTGTGAAGATGTCGATGAGCTGCTGTTTTGTAAGATCCTCAACGCCGCCTTCTTTTACATCGTTGTTTACGATCGGAGCCATTGTGACTACGCATACCTGATGATCAACAAGCTCTTTTGCCTGTGTCTCGTCAAGCTTTGCGGAGGCCTCAACATCGGAGTTACCGATATTTACGGTTCCCTCGGAAACCTGCTTTAAGCCCTCGCCGGATCCTCCTGCGTCGATCGTGATGGAAACGTCCGGGTATTTCTCGATAAACATGTCTGCTGCATCGTCAACCAGCGGTTTTAATGCGGAAGAACCTGCCGCTGTGATCGATCCTGTAAGATCTGCTTTTTTCTCTGCTGCTGTTGTCGCTGCTTCTTTTGCTGTCTCTGCTGCTGCCGCAGTTGTTGTCGCTGCTGTCGTGGATGCTGTACTACTGCTGCTTCCGCATCCTGTCATCATGCTGACTGCTAATACTCCTGCACCTGCAAGTGCCATTACTTTTCTTGTTTTCATAATTCTTTTCTCCTCCTCAAAGGTCTTTGTTTTTATTTTTTCTTTCTCTGTACAGTATTATTTTTATCACGAATCCCCGAAACCAAAAACCATGGTTCGGTAACTACTTTGTATAATCTATGTAAATTGTAAATTCAGATTTTCGTTTGAAAATATAGCCGGGTAAAACCTTTCCACTGTGCCGGACTACCGCGAATTCAAAAAAATCAGCCATTTGTCGAGATTTTTCACAGTAGTACCGTTATCGCACAGGTATGGATATGGCCCGCTGCACGCAAAAAAAGACGCACCATCTGGTAGTCTGGAATATTTCTTCCAAATCAATCAGACGATGCGTCTTGATCCTTAATATCCTATATTTCCTTTATAACCTTTGAGCCTGGCCTCTATTCTTAAATTCCGGCTGCCGGGCCTTCAGCCGCTACACTTCCTTCACCCGGAACTGTTACCGAACTCTGTCCTTCCGTCGGGGTTGCCGGACCTGCACTCGTTGTCGCTTCCGGAACTGCCGTCGACTTCTCATATCCCGGGCCGATCGGGGCTTCCGTTGTCATATCCTGCGGACTTGACGGTCTGTATGCCTCCGTGGAGGTCTCTGCTTCGTCCGTCGGACTTCCTGCATGGCTCTCGGTCGGTTTTGCGATCACATTGCCGTTGGCATCCGTTTCCGTCTCATGCAGATAGCCGCTGTTATGAGCTCCTGATGTAGTCTCGATCGGCTTGCCGTCCGGTCCTGTCTCAGTCTCACCCGCGCTCTCAGATTCCTTCTTGGATTCTTCGAGCATGGACTCCATCTGGGATTCTTCCTGACTCTCCTGCTTACTCTCCTCTTCAGCGGAAAGTGTCGTGGCCTCCGTCTCGCCCTTCGGGATATATCCCTGATCCGTCGCTACATGATCGATCTCCTTGCCAGCCTTATTCAGTCCAGTAAGTTCAGCGATCTTATTGCTGATCGTCTGGACCGTGCTGGATGGCTTGTAGTCCTCTTCACCATAGAGGAACTTGTGAAGGCTTGTAACATTGCTCACGAGTGTCTGCGGGATAACACAGGACAATTTCAGCTTGCCGATCTTCATCTTCTGCTCTCCGCGGGCTGCCGGGAATCCGGTCGTCTCACTGAGATGGTATTTCGTGACATTCTTCGCCATCGGAAGGATATCATTCATATTGATATTTGTCGCGCACATCGCGGACATATTTCCGATCAGGCTGTTTAATGTCGCAAAGTCTGCCTTTTTCGCCTTCTCAAATGCCTTCTGGATTACAAGTCTCTGGCGCTCTGTACGCGCATAGTCACTGTCCATCAGACGAAGACGTCCATAGGCAACGGCCTGTACGCCATCCAGATGGTTCACACCTGCTTTCTTTAACTGCACAGAACCAATTCCGGTACCTTTTACCGTCTCTGTGATGAACGCGTTGATGTAGTAGAACTCGGACTTACTGATATCGATGTCGACACCGCCGAGGATGTTGATCGCTGTTGCGACTGCCTTCCAGTTGAACGCTACATAGTGGGTGATGTTGAGATCCAGATTCTTATTCAGGGCTTTTACGGCCTGTTCCGGACCACCCATCGCATATGCCGCGTTGATCTTATTGTATGTGTTCTTATCGCTCACATTCAGGTAAGTGTCGCGGAATACAGATACCAGCTTGATCTCTCCGGTCTCACGATTTAAGTTCACGATCATGATAACATCGGACTGGTTGCCTTTTCCTGTGGAATTGTCACGGGAGTCCAGGCCAAATACCGCAATGGTCCAGTAGCCTTTTTCCATCTTATCTCTCATTTCCAGAGAGATGTTCTCATTCCGAACGTCCGCAATATCAAAATTATTCTGTCCGTTCATCTTTCCGAAGTTGTGCTGGATATAGCCGTATACCGCTGCGGCAAACCCCAGGACCAGAACGATCAGGGCGATCAGAACACCGATGATGATCTTTTTCTTCTTGTTTCCGTTTTTCCGTCTTCTGTGATTGTGGGAAGCTGCCCCATGGCTCTTTGCTGCGGCACGGCCTGCACGGCTTCCCGGGTCAGCACTCATGGAATACAGATCTTCCGTCCTGTGAGTGCGGCGTTTTGCGGACGTCTCACTCTCGCTCTCACGCCGTCTGCTCTTTCTGGCGCGGGAACGGTCTAATTCGTCTTCATAATTCATGTCATTTGTCCTCGTCTTAGTAAGCGTTTTTATTGATGAATCCCTTGAAAACCGTTAAGAACATGATCTTGAAATCAAGACCAAGTGTCCAGTTCTCGATATAATAGAGATCGTGCTCGATCCGTTTAATGATCGAAGTGTCTCCACGGTAACCATTCACCTGTGCCCAGCCGGTAAGGCCCGGACGGACCTGATGCTTGATCATATATCGCGGGATTTCTTCCTTAAATTTTTCAACGAAAAATGGCCGTTCCGGTCTCGGACCCACAAGACTCATATCACCAATCAGGATATTAAAGAACTGCGGCACCTCGTCGATGCTTGTACGGCGGATTATTTTTCCGATGAGAGTCACACGGGCATCTCCCTTTGTTGTCCAGCGGCTCTTCTCCTTGCCCGGATCCTGAACCGTCATGGAACGGAATTTATACATTTTAAACAGCCGGTTGTGAAGGCCGACACGTTCCTGACAGAAAATGATCGGTCCCGGAGATGTCAGCTTGATGAGCACTGCCACGATCAGCATGATCGGGGAGAAAAGTACGATCCCCACGATCGCACCCACGATATCCACGGCTCTCTTTACCATCGCATTCATAGGATCATTCAACGGAACGCGGCGGATATGGATCACCGGCAGGCCCTGGAGATCTTCCATATACGGGATCGTCGGGATAATGTTCCCGTAATCCGGGATAAACTTCGTGTGCACGCCGGATTTTTCACAGAGAGCAACGATATGGCGGAGTTTTTCATACTCGCCCAGGCTCAGTGTGACGGCGATCTCATCGAGACTGTTCTGCTCTAAAATATAGTCGAGGTCCTCGATGCAGCCGATGACCTTTACTCCCTTATACTCACTTCCGCGTTCCTTCGTATCATCAATGATCCCGCGGATCGTGTACCCCCATTCCGGATTCTTGTTTACCCGGTCGATAAACCCCTCCGCTGCGGAGGAATAGCCAACTAACAGGATATGTTTCTGATTGTATCCTTTTGAGCGCATGGAACGAAGCACGATCCGGATTCCATTCCGCTCAATGGTCATAAACACTACGTTCAGCACATAGAAATATACGACCAGTCTCTGGGAGAAGTTGTAGAGATGCGGCTCTTTTCTTCCAAAGTACAGGATCAGACCAAAAATAAGGAGTCCGATCGTGTTTGCCTTGAATATCTTTCCGAATTCATTTCTACGTCCGAGTACACGCTTCGGCGTGTACAGTCCAAAAAAGGAGTACAAAAGCAGATACGCCGGAATAATGACAAGAAGCGCGCCAAAATAAAAACCGACCTCAAGTGTCCGTTTTCCGAGCAGGTTCGCCCATCCGCTCCCGATTACGATAAACCACGCAAGCAGATAAGAGAATGCGGTCACGAAGGCGTCAAGCACAACGTGAAAACGGTTGAGGCTCTTCTGATTATCTTTGATCATATAATTTTCACCCTGTTTTCCAAGGAACATGCCGGTCAGAATTCTTTCCGTGGTCAGCGCATGCACAGCTGCGCCAGCCAATTCCCCACGGCAGGTATTTTCAACTATACCATGCTCCGGCAGACTGCCTTTCTAAAGTCACTCCCCCGGACATAGTACCGCCATCATAAAAAATATGCATACATAGTATACATAAAATTTACCCATTTGCATATAAACGATTTCTTAAGAAAATCTGAGATTTCCGTAAATTATTCGTTTATTTTGCATAAAAGCAGCCGTTCAGCCTATCCGCACTGAGCCGGCCCCACAGCGTCCGGCGAAGAATCTCAGGCTTTCGCTCCAAGCTTCGCCGCCTGTCTCCTGGAAAACTCATAAACATAGACTGCGGTTCCGGCGATCAGCTCAAGCTGGATCCCGATCTCCCGCTGTATTCTTCCTTTAAAGGAAGGGACGCGTTTACAGTTCTTTAATGTTCTGATCCCCTCAAGGAATCCGGACACATAGTCTTTTCCGAACCCCATCTTTTTAAAAAACAGGAACTTTACAAATGTTCCCGCGAGAAGACACGGAGAATTTAAAAGTAACTGCCAGGTGCGCATATTTTTGTAATTCAGATACACATTATTCCTCGCGGCAAGCTTCACCTTAAAGGAATTATACTTCGATCCGCTTGTCCCGCTGCCTACATGGTACACCACAGCTTCCGGGCAGAATACGTTGTCGTACCCGTAAAGCTTCGCACGGTATCCCACATCGATATCCTCAAGGTAGGCAAAGTGCATCTCATCGAAGTATCCGATGGTCTCGAACACTTCCCGGCGGTAGATCGCTGCCCCGGCACACGCCGTAAAGACGCGGCAGCTCTTTTTATAAAGCTTTTCCGGACGCCCGACGCCCCGCTGGAACGCCCAGCCGAGGACGCTGTACATGTCTCCGGCATCGTCCATGAGGTCCGGATGGTACATCTGGATCATCTTGCTGCTGACGGAAAAGATCTTCTCCGACCGGTCCATGGCCCGCTCCAACGCTTCGACGTAGTGGGGAGCCACTTTTGTATCATTATTTAATAAGATCACATACGGCGTATCTGCCGCCCTGATCCCCACGTTTACCGCACCGGAAAAGCCAGTGTTTTCCGGAAGAAAGATCGACGGGATCTCCCGCTCCTTCAACCACTCCACGCTGCCGTCCGTGGAACCGTTGTCCACCACCAGGATCTTGAAATCCTTCATCGTCTGCGCTTCAAGAGCCTCAAAGCACGGTTCCATAAACGAAAGTCCGTTGTAATTCGGAATTATGATCGTTGTCTTCATTCGTCTAACGGTACCTCCAGTTTATATGGTTCCCCGATTTTTTCCTTTTTCAGGTCACGCAGCGCAAAATTTGATTTTCTCAGTGTCAGGTTCGGATTGTAGTACGGATCTCCGTCTCTCAGGATCTCCGGCCAGCGCTTCGCGAAGGTGGCGATCTCACGGTTAAATCGCTCCACCTTCTCCGGTGTGTCCTCAAGTCCGCGGGACTTGGATTCATAGTGGTGAAGCACCGCATAAGGCGCGTATGCTACAAGTTTTCCGAGCTTTCTCACCTTCATGCAGTAATCAATATCATTGAAAGCCACCGCGAGTTCTTCCGTAAATCCGCCCACAGCGTCAAATACGGAGCGCTTGCTCATCATGCAGGCCGCTGTGACAGCACTGTAATCCTGGGCACACATCGCACGGTTGAAATAGCTGTTCTCGGATTTATGAAGTCCGATAAACGTATGACCGGCGATACCGCCGAAACCGATAACAACACCGGCATGCTGGATCGTGTCATCCTCATAGAGCAATCTCGCTCCGGCGATCCCCACGTCCTCTCTCTGGACAAAGCCAAGCATCTCTTCCACGAAATTCTTTGCGATCAGCTCGATATCGTTGTTCATGAACAGGAGATACTCACCCTTTGCGTGCTGTACGCCGAAATTGTTGATCGCGGAGTAGTTGAACTCTCTCTCCCAGCGGACAACGTGCACGTTCGGGAACTCCTTCTGGATCTTCTCGTAGTAATCCCAGGTCGCCTGTTCCGTACTGTTGTTCTCCACGATGACGAACTCCAGGTTCTTATAGGTTCCCTCCGTCAGCATCGGGCGGATGCAGTTGTCGAGATCCACGGTGTGGTCCTTGTTCGGGATAATTACAGAGACAAGCGGGTCATCCTTGATCTTAAACGTCGTGTGATAGATCCCGTAATCCACACCCTTTTCTACCTTTTCTGCCTCAATTCCCACTCTCTTATAGTGGTCCATAATGGCACGGGAACCGGCTGTGAAGGCATAAAGCTTGCTCTCGGGGTTGCTTGCCGTGGAATTTGGGTGGCAGCGCCAGTGATAGAGCACCTTCGGGATATGGCAGATCTGCTTTGCATTCTCTGTACAGCGGAAAATAAAGTCGTAATCCTGAGCTCCGTCATACTCCGCCCGGAAACCGCCGACTGTATCGAGCAGTTCTTTTTTCACCACAAACAGATGGCAGATATAGTTGACGCTCGTCAAAAGATCCGGATTGAAATCCGGCTTGAAATGCGGGTCGAACAGTTCATCTCCATCCATGTCAAGCTTGTCCTCATCGGAATAGAGGACATCGCAGTTTTCATTCTCATTCAGTTTTTTCGCGCACTCAAAGAGCGCGTTCGGTGTCAGACGATCATCATGATCCGCAAGAACAATGAAATCACCTTCTGCCATCTCAAGGGCGGCATTCGTATTTCCGGAGATACCGCGGTTTTCCCCCAGTACCTGATAGCGGATCCTCGCGTCTTTCTCCGCATATTTCTTTAAAACATTCTCGACACTCTCACCCGCCGGGCTGCCGTCCGCGATGCAGAGTTCCCAGTTCGCGTAGGTCTGCTCCACGATGGAGTCCAGCATTTCCTTCAGGAATTTCTCCGGAGTCTTATAGACCGGGATCACGATCGAAAATTTCGGCATATAATCGAACTTCTTTTTCTTCTGCTCTTCCAGTTCTTCCTCCGACGGTTTCGTGAGATTCCACCACTCTGCGTAGTCGTAATCGTCGTCAATTCCCTGGATCTTGTGCTTGGATTTTAAGATCAGGGCCTTCAGGCCATTTTCCTTTAAGAAATCCCAGGCAACATGGACTGTCTCCATGTTCATAAGGTTCATGAGCTTCTGTACCTTACGGTTTGCCGCTCCGGTCTTCCTGCGGATCGCCATATCGCTGTATTTCACACGGGTCGTCTTCTTCCCGCCGCAGATCACAAGATAATAATTCTTTCCATGTTCATACGGAAAACGGATATCAAAGCCGAGATCACGGTCGATGATCTTCTTATAATAGATCTGGCTCACGTCATCTCTTCTCGTCGGAACGATCTTTGCCTTCACCGGCTGTCCCGCTTCATCCTCGACCCGGTAGGTGATCACGGAATCCGGGTTGCTCTCAACAGCCCAGCCATTTAACTGGATCGTCTGCTCCCGGACTCTCATCACTTCAACACTGTACTTCATACTTCCTCCTGTGCACCGGCCGGTGTATCAAAATTGATGCGCTCCTCCTCCACAACGAGCGGGCGGTGCATCACACGGGTATTGATGCTCATGATATACTCGCCAAGCAGACCGATAAAAAAGATCTGGACAGAACCAAGAAAGCACATTCCGATGAGAAGCGGTGCCATACCCGCCATAAAGCGGTCCCAATATAAGAGTTTCATGATCAGATATATGACTGCTACGATAAAGCTCACACCGCCGCAGAAGGCGCCAAAAAAGGTTGCCAGGCGCAGGCCCGCTTTTGTGTAGGACGTAAAGCTGAGCATCGCCGCGTCATATAATTTATAGAAGTTATTGTGGGTCTTTCCCGCGCGGCGCTTCGGCTGCTCGTACGGGATCTCTTTTCTCTTAAAGCCTAACTCCGCAACGATCCCGCGAAGGAACGGGGTCGGATCGTTTAAGTTTCTTAAGACCTCGATAAACTGTCTGTCATAGAGTCCGGATCCTGTAAAGTGCTCGATCTGCTCCACGTCGGATAATTTCCGGATCAGTTTGTAGTAGCAGCTTCTAAGCCAGTACATCACCGGGTTCTCTTTGCTGCTCGTCTTGATTCCGATGACGATCTTATAGCCATTCTCCCACTCGTGGACATACTTCGGAATCAGTTCCACCGGATCCTGGAAATCCGCCACCATGGAGATCACGCAGTCACCGGTTACCTGAAGGATTCCATAATACGGAGAATTGAACTGTCCAAAGTTTCTCGCGTTGAAGATCGCCTTGATCTTCGGATTCTTCGCACAGAGCATGCGGAGCAGTTCTCTCGTCTTATCGGTGGAGTCGTTGTCGATGAAGACCAGCTCATAGTCGTACTGAGGCAGTTCTTTTGTGATAATACCGATGACAGCTTCGCTGATCGGAACGACATTCTCCTCCTCGTTATAGCATGGAATCAAAACGCTGATTTTTTTCATGTTATATTTTCTTCTTCCTTAAATTTTACCTGACCGGTACCTTCGGGCACCTTTTTCAGTTTCTTTCAGCAGTGCGGCGGGCACCGATCTGCTGAACTTTTTTTCTAAATTGTTGCCTAGTCTTTAACTTTTATCATTGTAACCATTTTTTCTGTTTTGTCAATACTCGACGTATTTCGCGGCGTTTTTTCCCAGTCTGTGATCGGTCTGCATTTTCAACTGATTGCTGCCCTCTCTGCCGCCCCAGAATTGCTTTCATGTTCAGTTAAATGGTTCTCTTTCTGAGCGCGATCATCCTTGTAATTCCGGTCTTGAAATCGACCTCCGGCTTCCATCCCGTCACCGTCTTCAGCTTTTCGATGGACGGCATCAGATTGATCAGACCTTCGGCGTTCTCCCCGCGGGTGTTGTATTGGCTCTCGCCCTGTCCGCCGCAGAGTTCATGGATCTCCTCCACGAATTCCCTTAATACCTTTGTCTCAGCACCGCCGAAGTTAAATACAGGATTTTCAAGTCCCTCAAACGCACTTTCCGGGGCTTCGCAGAGTGCCGCCATCCCTCTCGCCAGATCGTCAATATAGAGGAAATTCCACTTCTGGGTACATGCCCCCAGGGACATTTCCTTATTACTTAAGAATGTGTCCAAACAGGACTCCACTAACGTCCACGGGTGGTCACCGGGACCGTAGGCGCTGAAGATCCTGGCGTGAATGTACCGCAGTCCCAGTTCATCGCAGAGTTTTTCTCCCTTTTCCCGCATGGCAAGCTTCGCCTCTCCATACAGGGATTTCGGCTCGCAGACCGTGTCCTCCGTGATCAGATCCTGGTGCATTCCGTACTCCGCCTGGGAGCCGGAGAACAGGAACTTTTTACAGCCTAGGGCTTTCGCCGTCCGAATCGTCTCCAGGGAGATCTCCATGTTCTTCTCCTGAAGCGCCTTGTCCGTCCTTGACGCGCTCCCGGATCCGCCCCAGCCGAAATGGCAGAACACATCCTGCGGCTTTGTCACTTTTTCTAAAAGCTTTTCCGGCTCGGAAAGATCGTTTTCCGTCACGAGAAGATGCCCCGTCAGAAGTGCCTCCTCGTTTCCTTCAAGGATCGTGTCGAGTTTTGAGGAGTCGGGGCGCACAATGGCGGTCACCGTGTGCCCTCTCCGTAAGAGTTCCCGCACCGTTGCCGCGCCGACAAAGCTCGTCGAACCTGTCATGATGATATTCATATTCTGCTGCCCCTTTCCTCATTTAACGCTGATCAATCATCCATCTTATTCCCGGTTGCCAGTATATTGTACATGATGTTACTGTATACGGGTAGGAATTTTCTGAACCATCTTGCATTTTCTTCTAAGTTCCATGTCCCAGGCACACCAAACTTTCTTATTTATTCTCTACTAACGGAATAATCATATTTTCCTTCAGCTCTTCCTCCGGAAGGAACGGAGCCAGATCCTCGAGCGGTACGGATACCATGGTTCCGTCCGGCAGCATCTTTGCGGCTGCCTTCGGCTCGAAGCCCTGTTTCATATCCACGAAGATCTCACAGATCACCGGACCGTCCATGGCAAGTGTCTTCTCCACCGCCTCGCCGAGCTCGCTGTTGTGGTGGGCTGCCACATACGGATAACCGTATGCCCACGCAAGCTTCTCCATGCTCGGGAAGCTTAAGTCGTGGCTGTCCACGCCGATTCCCACTAACGGCTCATGGAAGTGGGTCTTTTGGGTCTGGCGGATGGAGTGGTAACCACCATTGTTGATCAGGAAGATCTTGATTCCCATATGATGGTGAACGATGGTCTGGAGCTCCTGAAGATTCATCTGGATACTTCCGTCACCTGTCACAAGGATAATGTCCTTTGTATGGTCTGCGACCCAGGCACCGATGGCTGCCGGAAGATCGTAGCCCATGGACGCAATGGCAGAGTTGCTGATGAACCGCTGTCCTTTCTTCATCTCGTAGGCATGTCCGCCTACTACGCACGCGGAGCCATTTCCCACAACGGTGATCTGATCTTCCTCGCCGCGCCTGCTGATCTCCTTGATCGCCGCGTAAACATTTGCAGGCTCGTCATCTCCGGCCTCATAGTGTTTCGGAAGAACGACCGGGTATTTTTCTTTCCATTCCTGGCAGCGTCTGATCCACCAGTCCACGGCTTCTTTGTCCTTTGCTCCACCGTTCGGATCGAACTCTTCCTCGTCGAGGACGAGCTCCAGCTTCTCGAGAAGATCCTTGACGTCCGCATGGACCGGCATGTCAACATGGACCGTCGGTTTCTTTAACTCCTCGGCGTCGATATCATTGTAGATCACATAGGCCTCTCTCGCCCAGGTCGGGTAGTTATAGCCCACCTGACGGATCGAGAGACGGCTTCCCAATGACAATAAGAGATCGCTGTTCTGTACCGCAAAGTTTCCGGCACGGTCACCCATATGTCCGGCACGTCCCACATAGAGCGGGTCTGTGTCATACATGCAGTCGATGCTGTTCCAGCCGGTAACAACCGGGATTCCAAGCTTCTTTACGACTCTCGCGAATACATCGAATGCCTTTCCGATTCGGATTCCGTTTCCGGCGTTGATCACCGGGCGCTTCGCCTCGCGGACCTTCTTTAAGATTTCTCTCGCCTGCTCTACCGTCACAGGATCCGGCAGTTTCACACGTTTTTCGCCCTGTCCGCTCACATCGGACGGGATCATTGCCGGTTTCCCTTCAACTTTATTCATCATGCAGATCGTACATCCGGAACATCCGGTTCCGTGACCGGACCAGCCGGTTCCGCCTGCTTCGTAATCGTCCTTATCAAATCCGAGAAGCGCTTCCGTCTCAATGTAAGCCCCCTGAACATTCAACGGAATATCGAGCCAGCACGGTCCCGGTCTTCCTGTCTGCGCCAGATAAAGCGATTTCTCCAGACAGAAACGGATCCGCATCGGGTCCAGCACCATCTCGCTGTACTTTGTCATGCAGTCGATCGCCTTTGTGATCTCGAATTCCTGATCCCCCATCGCACGGATCCCCAGTCCTGTGCTGTGGGCGGTCGTGTCATAGCGGACCTGTCCGGATAAGACGAGCATCGGGATCGAGTCGAGCCATCCGCCGACAACTCCGGTGATCGCGTTTGTTCCGCCGGGACCTGTTGTCACGCAGAGAGCCGCAATCTTGTTATGGATCCTCGCGTAGGCCTCAGCCGCGATGGCACAGGCCTGCTCGTGATGGTTAAAATAACAGTGAAGTCCCGGCTGGTGTCCAAGCCCGTCATCCAGGTGCATTGCGCCGCCGCCCGTTACCATAAACGCGTCGGTGATGCCCTCGTCTACCAGCTTCTGGGCAATATAATCAGAAACCTTCATTCTCATAAGTGAAACCTTCTCCTCTCTCAAATCGACAAATTCAACCCTACAACTCTTCTCGTTTTCATTTACCTGGGTGCATGGCTGAATTTGTACCAAATATACCTTTCTAGATTATACCATGCGGACCGCATACCGTCCAGTAGATCATATTTTTGTAAGGTTTTCTGTAACTGTTCAGTTACTGTACACGGGTAGGAATTTTCTGAACTGAAAATTCCGTACAATACAGTG
>OGZP01000410.1_pt1 | contig 37333 bp, 19 predicted proteins | sample 1576811 | NCBI WGS metagenome assembly OGZP01 (sample SAMEA3541553, study PRJEB24748) | human gut metagenome | biome: human gut; feature: human-associated habitat; material: faeces | place: China | collected 2012
CCCTATCATCTTCATATGCCATCTTATTTTTTAGAGACATTTACTGAATATCCCTTCATCGTTCTATCATCGATGACCGGACAGTTACTTTGGACAGTCCTCCTTCCTTATTTTCTCATTGCTCATCATCAGAAACGATTGCAATTCACGTCATCACGTTATTGAATCTTCAAAATACTTCTTTGAGACAGAATGGCAGAAGAAGCGGCCGGAGTTCCCTTGCGAGTACAATAATCAAATTCCGCAGACTTATCGCCATCAAAAGATTTCCATTTCAACTTCAACTTCACTGTTTTACCCTGTGTATCCGGCAAATCACTCAAATCAAATGCTACAAGAGCATCTGCCAACTCTCCCCACATATTACCATGTGAATTGTGGCGGAATTCTACTTCATAAGGATTAGCCGGATCTTGGCTCTTCAACAAATTAACAAAATGCGGTTCACTACGATCTCCCCATTCTGTTCTGAAGCGAAGTGTCAGATAACCATCTTCTGCAATAGTAACCCAGTCGCGCACTATTTCTACCGGATCAGTACCATACACGACATCATTTTCTTCTCCCAAATCAGGAGCAATCGGTTTAGTCAGGATACTGTCAATCCAGTTAATATGTACAGCCTTACTGTATCTGCCGCTAACCTCGTCCACTTCATCATAATTGACTAACGCTCTCACTTCCTTTTCACCAAAAGGAGATGACGCAACATTTATAGGCAACAATGTCGTGCTGTCGTCCAATTGCAGGAAAAACGAACCATCATCCACGTTTTTTACCGTTACCAATGCATTGGGTATTACTTTCCCATACCAATTGTCATTGTCATCATCCAAACAAGACTGAAACCCCATGGCAAACACAATGCCCATTCCCCAAACCAGCCACTTATTTACTTTCGAAAATACATCCATAATTATTTTTTTAAAGTTAACGAAATCAATAAACAATGTTTTCTTCTGTAATTTTAAAATGCATGCAATAAGGGAACACTGCACTCTAAAGTATTAATTTATTATAATCTCCGGTAAGAACGAAGAAGGGACCAATAAAAATTCCCCAAAACCATGAAACTTCTCGAAAAAAGGTCTTGAGTTTTTAAACAATAAAGTAATTCTCTTTTTTGAATTATACAAAATAAGTAAAACATAAAAAACAAGCTAGCAATAATTAAGCAACAAATATTTACCGCCCGCCTGATTTTATTACATAATCTCAAAGAACCTTTAGCCCCAAAAGTCGCTAACATCAAAAATATCAATATTTTCAAAGAGAACTAAGTTCTATTTCGGACTAATTTTCCTTTTGTATTTCCATCCATAAAATACTACCTCCCTACCCAATTCACCTTTCTTCCAAATAGAAATTCCCACATATTCGTATCTACCAAAACAAAGGGAAAATACTTGTCCAATGTTGTTATACTAGCGATAATGGTTTTACTATACTTTTGAAGTTGTGATGGGCATGGTGAGAATACCTCCTACTTCCAACACACAATAATGTTGTTGACAAAGAAAATTTAGCCCATCCTTACATGACTTGAAACAAGAAATAACGACCTTTACATTATAAAAAATATCAACATACAATGTAAAGGCAACGTACTCTGCAATGATAGAAAATTACTCCCCAAAAGCCGTTCATACTCTGTTTTCATCTCACTCTCCATGATATTCCTCAGATACATGTTGCTGACAGTTTCCTTATATACCTGTGTACCTGAATTTTAAGATCCAACATCCAATTATGAACAAAAGAAAACCTTTGCAAACAAAACTCCCTGTTCATCCCAAAAGTATATACTGTATTTATAGGAATATAATATACAGCAAAAATCCCCAAATAACGTTTTAAAAACATACACCCACATTTTTCATGAAGATATACCAAGCGACACTTCTCCTAATTTTTAACTATCACCAAAAATTTCGCAGACAGCAATATCTGAAAAATGATGCCAGCATCAAAATTTAGAACACTCTTATTTTCTGTATGCCAGTATTCTTAAATTCTATTGCACCAGGATACAGCTTTTTATCTTTTCGTTTGCAACCAATGTAATCCTTATTAAAAAGGGCAGGAATGCCCTTCTGCTGAAAAGTCTGATTCGGAATATCAGCTTTTCCCAAATCTTTTACACTGATAATATTACGCGGCTGTTTCCACTCCTTGTTGACGTTGACACAAAGATACCATCCGTCCTCTTCATGCACTATTTGGAATTTATCATCCGATAAAGCATCCTTTTGAAAATTCTCATCTTTAGCAGAAGGAATTGCTTTGGATAAATATAAATTACCTGACATTCTTACAGGAAGAACACAATTATTATAAGGAGTCATATCCACTCTCAAGAACAGATTGTTATAGTATGAAACATTGCCGCATGGACAATCATGTAGTCCTACTATTTCAGTATCGTGAGGAAGTAGATAAGGCGTCTGCCTGTCATCTTTCGTTCCGGTGGGCCAAATCTTCCAAGCAATGATATTGTGTACAAAGCTTACTCCTTGCGAAAGTTTGATTTGTGCCAGTCCTGGAGAAAGGAAGATATTATGGTCAACTAATATTGGTCCATGATTTACTTCCAATGAAAAATCTTGCACCTTATTATCGTGCAACAAATTGCGAGTGACGTGTGTCCCTTGGGCCATCCAGTCGAGCCATATACCTCCTTCTGTATGGTGAATATGATTATGGCTAATGAGCATATCCACCGGTGCATGAAATTTAATACCGGCTATCTCGTAGCCCCAAAATGGTTGGTCAAGACCTATATTATGAATTTCGTTTTCACATACCGTACTGAAGATAGCCCCTAGGCTTCCGGCAATACCAGCCTGTCCACAGTGAGATATCGTATTTCCACGTACGATATGGCTTCCTATGTTTTCCTTATTCCATTTGTTTTGCAAAGCACGTTTCGTCGTATTCACAAATGCCTCAGCAGACTCTGACCTGTTATCCCATTCATCACCGTATTTTCCAAGAGTGATACCTACACATTTTGAAAAACTCACAACATTGTTTTCTATCACCCAACCCTTACTCCAATGAGTACCAACTAATCCCGGTTGCTCTGCTGTAGGGGGAGCCCAAGGTGTGGCTGCATGACTCATGTAAAAACCTCTTACATGAATATAATTCACGAATGGTTTTTCGGGGTAAAACACTGACTGACGCACATTAATTTCCACCTCTTTAATATTAGGATTCTGACCTATAAAATTGGCCCAAATATAAGTGGTGTCCTGCTCTACTTTGGTAAACCAAAGTGGCTTATTATATCCGACAAAAACAAGGCTATCCAATGTTGGAACTTCTTTTAGTGGCTTGCCTTCCAAATATACATTTCCCGTATGACTCCAACTTCCCCGTTCCAACCAATCACCATAGATTGTGTCCGAATATGGATTAAACTTTTGAAAGAACGAATTAGGAATCTTCACCATCCATGTATGACGGTTCACGTGTTTCCATTTCTTGATAACTTCTGAGCCTTTTATCTCTACCTTTTCACCTTCTGCCGCTTGAAAAATGATAGGTTGCTTTTCTGTCCCCCCTTGTATTGGATTAACACGTTCGCGATATACCCCCGCATGTACGATAACCTTATCTCCCGGAAGTACACGTTCAGCAGCAGCCTGAATGGTTTTCAGCGGATATTGAGCATCACCTGTATTTTGATTAGAGCCAGTAACAGCACTCACATGAAACTCACGACATAGTCCATTATTCGAAAAAGCAAAAACAAAAGCCAATGCCACAAGTACGATTTGTATCATTTTATTTTCCATATTCTTAAAACTTGATTAATCATTTGTTATTCATAAATATTCAATGAAGGAAATATTTATAAACCAACCTCTTAGTTAATACATCATAAGTTGGTACACTAAAAGACCAACCTATACTACATAAATGTTTATAACTTGAAACAACTCCTTTTCACACTCTTTGATTAAGCGAACATAAACATTTCATATCCAAAAGAAGTTTAGATAGTCAAATCATAGGAGTTTCCCTTTTGCAACTTGACCTCCTTGTTCCGACCATTATAAGCAACTTTCAAGACTTCGTTTCTTCCAGCTTTCATACGTGCCTTAACAAGTTTACCCTCTTTCCATTCCAAGTCTAATATGTGACCTCCGTACACACATATTCCAGTCAGTCTCCCATCAGAATAGCCTTTAGGCCAAGCTGGAAGAAGTTCTATCTTACCAGGCTCTGTGTACACAAGCATCTCCATAAATAAACGCGGGAAACTAAGTACTGCATCAAGATTATAGACAGTATATTCAGGATCATGAGATGTCACCAAACTGTTATACACATAGTGTCTACGGCAGAAGCGGTCTAAGTTTGTCTTAATTTTATCTAAATCTCCCAAACGGGCCGCTTGCAAAGCCACATGAATCAATCCATGAGCGGAACTTGTATCGAATTCAAACCGTTTGTCCAATGCCACTTTTGCAGCATTAATCAATTGTAAATCACCTTTATCTTTACGAAGTTGGGAGCTTGGAAACACAGGATAGAGATGCGAAAGGTGGCGATGATTATATACATCAGTATAACGAGAATCAATCCATTCTGCCAAAGCACCGTCTTTGTTTATCCTATAATCAGGAAGATGATCAAGGTATTTCCGCCATCTATCACACTCCTTTTTGGAAAATTTATACTTCTTTCCCATCTCAAGCAGCAAGCCAAACACTTCACGGGCAATCGCTATATCCATAGTAGCATCCCTACTTAACCATGTGTTTGTACCTTTCACGGCATTTTCTGGAGAAATACTTGGTAAAATATGATATAAACCATCAGGTTCTTTTACCAAAAAATCTTCATAAAACTCTGCCATTTCCTTATAAAGAGGTAAAACCCGTTTTTTCATCATGTCCTCATCACCAGTCAACATGGCATATTCATAGAAAGGACGAATGTTCCATCCTGCTCCTCCCGACCAACACATCCATGGAAAAGAACGCCCAAAGTGTGTCAGATAACCATTAGACGGATCATTATAATGAGCCACAAGGAAACCTCGGCATCCTAAGTAATTCTTGGCATTCAACCGCCAACCTGGCAATAAATGTTCCACGTAGCTACAATATGATTCAGCACATTCTGGAAGATTACCCATAGCAGCACCAGAAATTGCAAGATTAATATTAGAGTCCCACACAAATCCTCCTATCCAGGCAGGCTTCCATCCACCTCCCCAAATACCCTGCAAAGGAGGAGGATATTTACCACACGACGAAATAAGAAGATAACGCCCCATGGCATGAATTTGTTCCATAAACAAAGGGGTAATACCATTTTCATGTATCTCGGACAACAATTGTTCGACAGGAGTTTGTCTCCAACCTTCCGCACATTCCAAATCCAATTGCATACGTAAAAACAACCTACTATGTTCTTCCTGATGAGAAGATAGAATGGCTTCATAGTTCGAGGGGATAGCCTCTAATAGTTTTTTTACACTTGCCTTTGTTGGAGCTGTCAATGCTTCTTCCCACGGTGTTATACGGAGTAAAATAAGAATCTCATCCGCATCAGTTATCTCTAAACCGTATCCGTCACAAATCATATTTCCCCCACGGGGTAATACTCTTGCCAATCCGTCGTAACCACCAGAGTCGAAACGATACTTCGCATGATATGTCAGCCAACCTTGCTCAGCAGCAGAGTTCACAGTACAGAAAGCACTATCAAGATTATGGTCGAAATGCATACCCTTCCTGCCTGGAGTTTCTTCTAAATTGAGACGAACATGAAGTTTTCCAGCCTTGCCAGCTTTCAGGCGAATTACATTGATATTTTCTATACGCGATGAAAACACTTCTTCTTTACCGTTACTACTTCCACAGCCCCAAACAGTAGTTACTCCACTCTCCATGTCAAGCTGTCGACGGTAATCAGTATGGCATGATGGAAAAACATCCAGATGGCGTATGCGCAAATCAAAAGCCGGATGAGGGATTTGAGGCCAGTGGTTGTTGACTCCCATTGCCTTCATTTGACGGTTCGCTTCCGTAACAATAAGACTGTCAGCTTCATTGCTCCTGTTTAAATTTATCAGATTGCGGATTTCTGGAAGTAAGGGAGCTGTCACAGGAACAGTCTTCGCGTGTCTGTCCCATGCCCTGATAAACAATTCTTCGTGCACGCAAGTAATACACTCATCTTGAGGATTTCCCCACACCATTGTGCCATGTATTCCATTTCCTGTGACAAAAGCATCTTCCCAACGTGTAGCAGGCAACAATGACCAAGCAATCCATCTTCCGGATGTTTCAGCCATAACTGAAAGAGCACACACACAGCAAATAACTGTTAATAAAATCTTTTGTATATTCATCTTTCAATTCTGTTTTTCATATGTAAATGTTAATTAATCTTGTTACTTTATGAAACTTATCATTAATAGATTTAAATAGGTCATCAATAGACTATTCATACAAAGCTTATTATATTTCGCATATTTGTCATTTGTTATAAAATCGGAACCAATTAAAATCAGCAATACCACCCACTCCTTTTTGAGTTTCCGAATAATTAAGTAATGCAAAGCGATTGGCAGTCCAAGGATAACCCAAATCCATATGCAAAATTTCTCCTACCGGTAAAAATTTCTTTCCGTCTAAGCTATAATACAAGCGAGCTGTAAAATCCTTATCGGTAACACGCGCTCTGAACCACACTTTGTCATTCTTTAACTGATTGATTATAGAAGTTTCCTTTCCGTTATTACAAACAATAAGCTGACGCGCACCCTTTGTCTGACGTATACCTACATAAGCATACGGAGCCTGGAAAATACCGAATCCAGCAATGTTGCCATCTTTCATTCTCGAAACGTCCATTTCCACTGTACCAGTAGACAATGGTCCCTGCACTCTTTGAGTCAATGTGTTACGTGCATTTTCCAGTTTCTTTGCTAATGAAGCTTTCAATCTCATGTATCCCGGACGCTCTGTCAACGACCAACAAGTGTTATCAGGATTATGATTCCACTGCCATTGCAATCCTAATTTCCTGTCATTAAATTCATCGGTAGTAGCCGGAGATTGTATCTTATAAGTTTTACCTACATTCGGTTTCGGATAAACAATGGCATCTTTACCATTCACTCCAAGCATAGGCCATCCGTCAACCCATTCTACCGGCAGCAAACAAGGCACACGACCTATCGCTCCACGGTCTTGCATAATAATAAACCACCACTCGCCGTTCTTTAACTGTACCATTCCACCCTGATGCAGTCCGTTAGTAGGATAAGAGCTGTCGTCTTGTATTATCACTTTGTGCTCGTAGGGTCCATAGATGTTTTTGGATCGAAGACAGACCTGCCATCCTTCTGTTCCGCCTGCCGGACAAAGAATATAATACATACCATTGATTTTATATACATGCGATCCTTCCATTCCGGCATTTTTTCCTGAATGATGAGCATCATCCACTCCCTTATTCCAAATCTCTACCGATTTACCTTTTACCGATTTCACATCAGCATTCAGTTCGGTAACAAAAAGTTTATGCTGCCCGTGTACTACATAAACTTTTCCGTTATCATCAAAAAGTAATCCTGGATCATAGAGATATTCCGGAAATACAGTTCTTTTCCAGGGACCTTCAGGTTTATCTGCTTCGCATATACAGAAGTTACCTTTTTCTGTTCCCCATCCGTATGGAGTACAGAAAGCCACATAAAACCTTCCATTGTGATAACGAATTGAGTTTGCCCATGAACCATTCAGGTAGAGAGTCCCCCCCTGCATATCATAACGGGGATCCTCATCGTAACGATCTACAGCATAACCAACCATTTCCCAGTTTACAAGATCCTTCGATTTTGCAACCGGAGATCCTGGTACATAGTGCATACTGGTAGAGACCATATAAAACTCATCACCTACGCGTATGACATCTGGATCTGGCCAATCGCCCCACATTAAAGGATTTGTAAATGTTCCATCACCATTATCGGGTGTCCATACTTGCTGTGCTTCCGCAAAAGAGAACGGAGAAAAAAGAGCCATAGCTACTAGGATTTTTTTAATCTTCATGGTTTTATACATCATTATTTTCATTATAATAAATTCTAATTAATTTGTATCTTCAATTCAGGAGAAGTTTTCAAAAATTTCCTCCTCATGTGTTCTAAAAATACATCTTTACCCAGCACATCTCCCTTGTATTTAATATTGTCGATTACCACGTTTCTACATCCGTTCAGGCGAAATAGATGTCGATTTTCCGTAAACGGAGAAAGCAATGTAGTACGTTCTATGCTATTATCAGAAAAAAACAAATTTGCAGTGCTTTTTGCATAAAGCACAGGATAATCGAATATTTTAAATACATTATTGCGGATACGTATGTTTTTATGCACAGGATGTGTGTCTCTTACTTCCGTATTAGAGGGATTGATAGCTATAACCGCATTATGAGGTCCTCCATTGTAAGCACAGTCCACAAAAATGTTTCCCTCTATCAATACATCGCTTACAGGACCAGACTCAAACCAACCCTCAGCATCTCCTTCTATCAGAATAGCACTCATACCCGTTTTGTAATAAGTATTTTTTCGTATAACTACCCTCCGAGGAGTGGAAACAAGAGTTCCACGGGTACTTGTACGAGTGAAGAAATTGTTTGTAATCTCCACTTCCGGAGTGCAAGTCAAATTCTCCACACAATCATGATTAATCTCTAGCCATGCAGGAACTTTTTGGTCGAAACACACCTGCCATATACGTTCGGATACTTTTTTAACGGATATCACACTAGCTTTAGCAAGTCGCTCCATTGTAGAAGCCTTGATAAATGCTACCATATCACCTTCATGATAAGCCTGAAATCCATACGTCTGTCCATGCATAAAACGTAAATTAAGCGTATGGTCATCTATTTTCTCTACAGCACACAAGTTGGTACCATGCACATTTATGAGATCATCATGCGCTCCTGAAAAATAACAGCTGTCTATAGTTACCTTTCCCTTACATCCGGAAAAATGTGTCATGTCAGCAGAAGCAGCCAATATACGTCCTGACTCAGGATGAGGAGCGCATTTACTTTTACGTATAGTGATATTCTCAGAATACTGGCTGATAATACCCAATCCATGCATATAGTGCATTTGAATCTCGTTCAGTTCGATATTCTTGCTGTGGTAAATAAACATTCCCACCTGATCGCGGATAATATCGCGTATAGTTAATCTGTTTCCCTTTTTGGGTAAAAAATCCTTTGGCGTAAAAAATTTTATGACACCAGGAGATGTTTCATGGGCAGGAGAACCAGACAGCACATTCCATCCTTCTGTATAGCTGAATGTTTCATATTCATGGTCATATTCTATACATTGGTTAATGTTGCATTTCCATCCTTCTCCATAAAGATTCATTTTTCCATCTACTATTTCATATTTTGTATCCTTGTGTACCTTGACTTCCACACAGCCTTCACTTACATTCGTATATTCCAGTTCAGAACCGGCGGGACGTTCAAAATCAATATAAAGATTGTGGAAACTTATGTCTTGACAATTTTCCACTGCTATGGTGGTCATTTTACCATGGAACATCAACTGCGCTCCAGATCCCTCCACCCGTAAATGATGTATATTTTCGAATAATAATCCTATGGTTTTTATTTTTGAAGGACATTCCCTTTCCGTAGAAGTATTGGATATAAAATACTCCTTTCTTATAGCATTTTCAGGCCAAATATCGTATCGTCCTTTAGGAAACACCAATACATGGGTACCCTTGCTTTTACAAGCATTAATAGCCGACTGGATTTGAGCAACGCAGTTCTCATAGGTATAGGGATGTACACCAAACTCGGATACATAGACTGTATCGTTTTGGGCAATGCAATCGACATGAAATATAATCAATACAAAAACCGAGAGTAGAAATTTACTTCTTAAAATGTTTTTCATGAATTAACAATTAAGAGTTAAACAACACGGATGCGTTTATTGCCTAATTTTCTGAAAAGTGCGAGAAGAACATACATAACTTTTGCAGATGAACAAGCAGTTAGACGCATCCGTTTATAGTAAACAAAATCTGTCCAATGCAACACGAGCATTTCACTGGTAGCCTGTCATTGAAAATTTAAGAATAACAGAGCTTATCTCAAACAGAGTTTATGATGTCGATTAGTATCCTGGATTTTGCACCAATTTAGAATTAAGATCAATATACTCTTGTGGTATAGGCAAGTAACGGTTATGCGATACAAATACGCGTTTTTCAACCAACTCTGTATCTTCCGAAATGACAGCACGCTTTTCAGGTACAGTTTCATCATAGTTTACCGTACCAACGTAGCGTTTAAGCTCTCCATTCAATACAGTTTCTGCCAATACCTTACCATTATTATCTTTCCAACGAAGGATATCAGCTCTACGGAACCCCTCTCCTGCCAATTCCACTGTACGTTCACGGCGAATCAATTCACGCAAAGTTTCCTTTGTACTATATTTACCTTTATCCACGCTAGGCATTCCAGCACGGAAACGAATTTTGTTCAAGGCTACATATACACTATCACAAGGACCATCCAATTCATTCTTAGCTTCGGCAAAGCTCAACAATGTCTCAGCATAACGGAACATAATAGTATTAGCATTGGCATTCCACATATCGGCATAATAAGTAGGACCTGTTCCCAAATATTTAGCCCAAGTCAGACCTGTCTTTGAAGCGTTATCCACACCACTTGGGTCATTAGGATTGCTTTTGCCATCGATTTCTTCGTCAAGTGTATTGATAACAACAACTTCTCCGTCAATAGTTAACCAGTTACGTCCAGGATAAAGAATTGTAGCAGCCATTCGTGGATCACGGTTATAAAAAGGATGCGCAGGATCATAACCACTTCCGGCTTCATCTTTCGTAAGTCCGTTAGTCATTTCATACATATCTACCAAGTTCTTTGTAGGTACCATAGAGGACCATCCTCCATCAGCATTATTATACATGGTGGCAACCATCCAGTTAGACATTATTACTTGGTCGTGTACCACAGAAAAGATGATTTCCTTTGACTGCTGTCCTTCTATCAAAAAAAGTTTTTTATATCCAGATGCAGGATTATCTACAGAAGAAGGCTCCAAATCATAAAGCCCCAGTTTGGCAATTTCCACAGCAGCTTGTTTGGCACGAGCATAGTCTCCGTAATACAAAGCAGAACGCATCTTTATAGAAAGAGCTACACCACGATTGATTCTTCCAGCTTCTACCGCATCAATATTCAGCATAGGAATAGCCTCGTCAAGTTCCTTGTATATGAATTCTTTGACTTCCGCCTCTGTGTTACGCGGAACCTGTGCTTCTTCAGCTGTCTCGTAAGACTCGATGATAGGTACACCACCATAATACCAGTTTTTTTCAAAATACTGCCAAGCACGCATAGTCTTGACCTGACCTATCATATCATCCTTTTTTGCCTGACTTGTAAACTCCACATTCTCAATATTTGCCAAGAAATCATTGAAGTTACGAATAGCATTAAAGTCATAAAAATTTGCAACCTCGCTTACACCAGCAGACATACCTCCATTACCAATATACTTCCATCCTTCATGAAGGTGATGACTGTAACCTATATCCGAACCACAATCGGCATACAAAACCGTACCATCATCTATCCATTTACTATAACAACCTGTCAGGAATTTGTCAGCATCCGATTCAGTTTTCCACGTAGTTTCTGGAGAAAGAGCGTCGTGCGGAACGGTATCAAGAAAGTCGTCGCACGAAACATGCATTAAAGAAGCTGCTGCAATTACGCTGATATATATATATTTTTTCATACCTATGCTTTTTAAAATTATAAAATTAGAATGTCAAACTTACTCCAATAGAATGAGTTTGAAGCAATGGATAGCCATTACCATTTGTATCTCTACTTTCAGGATCTACATTTACCATCATATTATCGATTGTAAATAAGTTTTCAGCAGAATAATACATACGTAGGTTTTCTACATGTAATGCTTTCAAACATTTTGTAGAAAAAGTATAGCCCACTTGAAGATTTTGCAAACGCAAATAGCTTGCATCCTGAATCCAAAAATCAGACATAGCATTCCAAGGGTGACTTGGTGAAGTCTTATCGTAAGCTACACGTGGCATTTCAGCATTTTTGTTATCCGGTGTCCAAGCATCCAACCAAAGAGTGGTAGGACGAGCCATATCACCATTAAAATCACCAGGATTAGTGAACATGCGACTAACATTGGCAGCCCCTGAGAACATCATTGAAATGTCCCAACCCTTATAACCAGCATTTAGGTTCAAACCGAAAGTCCAAGCCGGATCCATAGAGCCAAGCAATACACGATCATTTTCAGTTATACCTTCCACACCGTCAGTATCTTGATAAATCAAGTCTCCACCTTTGAATTTCCTTGTACCAAATGGATACCCTGGCAATTTAGAATATTTATCCATCCAAGCCTGCGCTTCTTCATCCGACTGGAAGAACCCATTGGTTTTGTAAGCATAGTAAGAATTCAAACGTTCACCTATCTGGCGACGTTTGTACTTATCACCAGGATCGACCATATAATCTACTCCACCCAAGTCAAGAAGTTCATTTTTATTATAAGCAAAGTTTCCTGTAGCCCCCAAAGTCCACTTCCCCCATTTCTTATGATAACCCAAAGTAACTTCCACACCACGATTCAACATCTCTCCTACATTATCCTTGTATGGTTTCAAACCAAATTCTTTTGGAACAGGCACATCCATAATGATACCAGTTGTCTTACGATCGTAGAAATCTACTGAAAGATCAACGCAATTAAAGAAAGAGGCATCAACACCTATACCCCATGTACACGCCTTTTCCCAACTGATGGTACTTAGCTTATAAGAATCAAGATAGTATCCTGTTTTCAGACCGCTGCCGAAGTTATATTTTCCATCCAATTGATATGTATTCAACCATGGATAGTAATCACTCAAAGCATTTTGGTTACCCAACAATCCCCACGACGTACGAATTTTTAAATTATCTAACCAATCACGACTACTCTCCATAAAATTTTCTTCGCTTATTCTCCAAGCAGCAGAGAAAGAGGGAAAATATCCCCAGCGGTTGCCATCAGAGAAACGCGAAGAAGCATCCGCACGAATATTGGCTTCAAATAAATACTTTCCAGAATAGTCATAGTTTAGACGAGCAAACCAAGAAATCATTGCCAACTCACGGGTATATCCACTATTGGTTTGAGTTGCTGCATCTCCAGCATTCATATCATCCAAATCATTAGTTGGGAAGTTTTTACGAATACTCTGATTCTCACGATAATTGTATTTTTCCAAATGATAACCAGCCATAGCCTTCAATCCGTGTACATCAAACTGTTTATCGTAGTTTAACAATGCATCAAATGTCCCTCGTTCCCATCCGTAGAAACGTTCATCAAGCTGATTCGGATTTGATTTCTTGTTAGGGTTATAGATAATTTCCTTACGAAACTCTTTATAATGTTGCTGATTGTTTACATAAGAACCTGTGACAGTAGCCTTTAGTTCATCGAGTATTTGATAATCGAGTGAAAGCGAGCCTGTAAAGTTCTGATTCATGCGATCTACGGTTTGTTTAGCATCTAACCAAGCCAACGGGCTACCATCAGAAATTGTTCCGTATGTACCATCTTCATAACGCCCCACAATCCATGGAGCCATTTTTGAAGCAAGATTAATAATCTGATAAGAACCTCCTCCTGTATAGCTATCGGTAGGATCGGAATAGTTATTGTTGATATAAGCTAAATTCAGACGAGCGTTAAGCCTTGAAGAAAGTTTGACGTCAAGATTTGTGCGTCCGCTGAACTGACGTCTCATGGCATGAGGTAATATACCAGTCTGATGCAAGTAGCTTACAGCCCCCATATACTTCACATCGTCTGTACCTCCGTTCACACTTACGCTGTGAGAATGTTGCACACCTGTCTGATAGATTTCATCATACCAATCAGTATTAGGATACAAAGGGTCGTTTCCGTCTTTGAATTTTTGTATTTCTTCTTCGTCGAAACGTGGTTTCAAACCTTCTGCTTCCATAGCCCCACTATACAAACGAGCATAATCATATGATCCCAAACGATCTATCAGTTTGGCAGGCTTCTGAAAACCTACATACCCATTGTAAGAGATACGTGGTTTTCCTATCTTACCACGTTTTGTAGTAATTAATATGACACCATTAGAAGCCTTAGATCCATAAATAGCAGCAGAAGCAGCATCTTTTAATACAGAAATACTTTCCACATCATTTGGGTTTATTTGGTTCATGGTACTTGTTTCCACGCCATCTACCAAAATATAAGGATCTGCAGAATTCAATGTACCTACCCCGCGTACACGAATAGTACCTCCATCCATACCCGGTGCACCTCCACCATTGGTTACAGTCACACCTGCCATAAGCCCCTGAATACCGGTTGATAAGTTTTGAATAGGTCTGCTTTCCAAAGTCTTGCTGTCCACTTGAGCAACAGAGCCACTCAGATTAGCTTTCTTCTGAATACCATATCCTACTACAACCACATCACCCAACATTTCCGAATCTTCCTTCAATATAATAGTAAATTCACGTTGATCCTTTATAGGAATCTCCAGTGTCTTGTAACCAAGATAAGAAATCTGCAAAATGTCTTTGGGATTTACATCCAATGTAAAATCTCCTTCAAAACCGGTAATAACACCATTCGTAGTACCTTTTACCAACACGTTAGCACCAATAATAGGACCTGTGGCATCCATTACTATACCCTTGATTGTCACTTTAGTCTGTCTCACTGTCTGAGCTTCTGATGCAGAAGCCTTTCTCAATGTAATCTGGCGGTCGTTAATCTCATATACCACGTTTTGTCCTTGAAGTGATTCGTTCAAAATTTCCTGCACGGGTCTGCTTTTCAAATTCACATTAACACGTTTGTCTAGGTTGACAGCATTTTTATCATACAAAAAGACAAAATCACTATTGTTTTCTATATAATCCAATACCTCCCTCACTGTGGTATTCGACATTTGAATTGTAAAATCTCGGCTTTGAGCGTATTCTAAATTTACACTAGCATAAATAGGTAAGTTGAATGAACAAAGACCGGCTAGCAATAAAGATTTAAAAGTATTACTCTTGCTGTAATTATTCTTTCTCGTGTATTTCATACGGTAATTTTATTAAATTTAAACGTTTCTAATAGTTTTCTATTGCATTAGCACATATCACTACATAATTCTTTCTCATTATGTCTTTAAGTAGTATTTTTTATCATAATATAATATTATAGGTTAATTATTATTTCTCCTTACAAATACCGTATCGCTCCTTTCCTCAAAAGTTATCGGGAAAGAATGTGACAACGAATGCAGCACTTTACTAAAATCATTCTTTAATTCCAGTTTTCCTGACACACGTATATCTTCCATGTTGTCCACTATCTTAATTTTTTTATCATAATAAAGTTCCAATTTACGTAGTACATCTGTCAATGGCTTTTCTGTATTGTACACCAGTAAATTATCCACCCAACTAACATATTCTTTCACATCCACCTCTATCGGTGATGCAAGTTTTCCATGCTGTATACTAATGTATTGATTGGGAGTAAGTACTATTTCTTCTTGCGATTTACCTTCCACTTTAACACTTCCTTCAACCAACACCACAGACGAACCTGATGTCGAATTATAGGAATTCACGTTGAACTTTGTCCCCAACACTTGTACATAGAAATCTTTTGTCCGAACAAAGAACGGCACTTGTTCATTGCGAGCCACTTCAAGATATACTTCTCCATTCACGAATATTTCGCGATGACCTTTTTGAAACTGATGTGGATACATTACATGAGTACCTGCATTTATCCAAAGACGGGTACCATCAGCAAGAATCATCTGCACCTGCTTTCCCGGAGGAGTGATAATTTGATCTATCTCGGTTAACCCTCCCTTTTTAGAGCGAAAATCAATAGTATCGGCACCTATCACAATCTTATTACCGGAACTATATGATATGACTTTACTCTGTTGCACTAACACATTTTTACCATCTGAAAGTTTTAACTGTATATCTTCCACATGCTTTAAGCTGTTTGCTGAATCCGTCAACAAAGCATATTGTTGGAATAAATCAGTATCAAGTATATGGGCGGTATTATAATGGAACAACAATCCGACAGTCAAAATCAATGCTATGGAGGCAGCTATGGAAACCGACATATAAAAGACATGTCTTTGCCTGCGTTTCTTTTGCAAAACCACCTCATATTGTATGCATTCCCACAAATTATTTTTCTCTTCGCATGAGGCAGTCCTCTCTTCCTGTTTCAAGTATTGTAACAGGACACGTATTACTTTATATGTTTGTTGATGTAGTTTCTTCATTGTTTTTTTTACCATTGTTTTGTATTATTACGACAACACTTCAAAAACATACTCACTTTTTGAAGAAAAAATCATATTTATTTTGAAGAAGAGACGAAGAAAAAACCCAAGAACCGTTCTTTACACAAAAAAACCGTACCAAAAAACTATTCAAGTAATCTGCTACGGTTCTTTTTATCTATCATTAACTATATTCTATAATACTATTTCACCAATTTTTCTATGACGAAATGAAATGTAAGCGAACCTTCCCACCACATAGAGAAATTAGTCCCCCATAAATTATTACCCAAATTAAAATGAATACCTCCGCATTTGTCGGGATAGTTTGTAGAATAATTCAGTCCACAAGCTTCTCCCACATTAATAAGGAAAGCCTCATTGCTCCATATACGGAATGTACCATTAGATGTTACTATATCTATATATCTATCTATTCCATGCATTTGGCGATTACCTCTCGGTACCACATCCAACAGATCTATCCTTTCACCAGTCTTTTCTGCCACGATAGAAAGAATGTCATCCGCACTAAAGGAAAGCCAATAAGATTCAGGCAAACGTACCGCTGGCTTTCTATACAAAATACATGATACTTCCGCACGTTTCTGATTGTTGGCTACCCACACATCTGTCTGCATACGCTCTGGATATACTTCGGTTGAGATACCTGTATAAACAGGAAAAGTCAATTCTGACACAGTACGAACTCCTTCTTTATCTTTGATTACAGACTGCGCTATGACCTTCGCATTAATGGCCGCGCTCACCGCTTCGGTGTTTTCCAGTCCCGTTTTCCCTAAATCGGCTATACCCCATTCCGGACGAGTACGCATATATCGGCATTGAAAGTTAGCGTAATCCTTTGCATCAAACATCTGATAAGAAAGTCCAGTTATACGTATCCCTTTCATCAACGGTTGGGCTATATCTTTTACGGAAACTTTCTTATCAATCTGCTGCAATGATATCCTATCTACTTTTGCTACAGCCTCTATAGCTTCTTCTCGTAAGAAATCTGGTAGAAGAGAAATAGCACTGCCTATATAGGCATCGAGTTCTCTCCATGACTGTTCCGCCTTACTAAACAGTTCGGCAGAACGGAATGCCTTGAACTTATTCATATCATAAGCATTCCAATGGCATAAATGTGTTTTAACATCCACCCCCTGAGTATGTTCGGCTATTAATCCCAATTCTATCACAAAGTCTAGCATTTCGTCTTCGTACCCATCAAATTTTCCTTCTGCTAACCATTTGGAGTAAAGACGAGACAAAACTCTAAACTTGGCCATACGTATAGGTGCGCTTCCATAACCATAAATCCAGGTATCACCAATCTCAGAAGTAATGACAGGCAGATTTTCACGAATCTCCCAAAGTATTGCCGCCACTTCATTGAAAGAAGCCCCCACTACCGTAGCATTGGGATAACGCTTACGTATGTCGGCATAAATGCGTTTTACATCTTTATAGCGGTGAGGACCGTGATTGTCACCAGTAAAATTCACCGATATAGCAGTCTTTCCATCGGGAAGCAAGCTTTCTGTTCCATAATCTTGTTGATAAGCCAAAACAATCTCGTTCCCTTCAGAGTCTCTCCAGCGACAGAAAGGAGGAACATCAGGCACGGAACAAGCCGAATTAACCCCCACATGGAGAAAACGGATTCCCGCCTTATAAAATGGAGCTACGATACCTCGCGTATGTCCGGGCACATCCGTCATCTTAGCTGCAATTGTGTGTCGTCCGTACTTCTCGTCCAGCAGCTGCGAAAGTCGCAATGACGCACCAAACATATCCCGATTCATAATCTCAGACTCAACCGTATATGGAACGGCATTCCATACAATATACCCTTTTCGAATAGCTTCTTCTAATCTTTTCACATCCTTTGCAGGAGCATTGCGAAGGAATTTCCAAACAAGCCATGAGCCTGTAGTCCATACATAACGATCATTGCTTCCATCAGCCTCCAACTCTTCTGCCACATCAATAGCTTTGGGAATAAATTCTGTGATATATCTATCTGTCACTACAGAACTTAAGTCCGTAAATCCCACATCCAAATGGGTTTTGAAAATGACATATACTTTCTTTACACTGGTGTTTACTTGTGTCTGTCCGTATCCTTTTATTCCTACAAACAAGAAAATGAACAGATACAAATACTTGAAATTCTTCATATATATATTCATATTATAGTACAACAAGAAGTTGTTTGAACACTATTCATAACTCAAACAACTTTTAATAAATTTCACGAGAACAACGGTTTATTGTGCGTATTCTATATCATTCATTATTTTTTCTTTTTTATTCACAATTTTGCTTACGTCAGACTGAGAAGCTCTGTAGTAGAAACTATCAGACAAACGGATGTCACTGTATGAGCTACCCACCATAACCTTAAATTCACCCGGTTCTACCACCCGCTCATGCTTGGCATTGATTAAGATCAAATCATCTGGAACAATAGGGAAACTAACCGTACAACTTTCATTGGGCTTCAAGTGGACACGCTCAAATCCACGTAGGTTTTTCTCATAAGTGGTGGTGGAACTAATAACATCGTTTACATACAACTGCACAACTTCATCCCCTTCACGACTTCCTACATTTGTTACTGTACATGAAACAGTTACATTTCCTGTATGGGTATGTATACTGTCAATTACTAAATTATCATATTTGAACTGAGTATAAGATAGTCCGTGTCCAAAACAGTAAAGCAATCCTTTGTTTGCCACTGTGTGATAATGCATTTCCTCCATGTTTGCATTAGGCTTGGTAGGCACATTCATTGGAAGTTGCCCCACGGTTTTAGGCCAAGTACCATTCAGCTTACCTCCAGGATTATAGTCACCTTTCAAAGCCTCGGCAATAGCAAGTCCACCCTGTGCACCAGGATATCCTGCGGCAAGAATGGCAGGGCAATACTTATCGCCGAAATTGATGCTCGCAGGACGTCCCCATATCAACACCAAGACCACTGGTTTGCCTGTTTTGACAAGAGCTTTGAGTAAATCTTCCTGATGCCCGGGAAGATCGAGACTGCTACGCGTACGGCTTTCACCTGATGTATGCGCCCCATCTCCTAACACTGCTACAATCACATCGCTTTCCATAGACAGACCGACGGCTTCAGCAATGTCTTGTTGCTCCTCCTCGGTCAGGTTATCTTTTATAAGTTCATTTTCGGGCCAACCTTTGTTTACCAAATCGATGCCTTTGGCATATTTCACACTTATACTATTATCATTCTTATAAACCTCCTTTAACCCGTCGTACACACTCATATAATGTTTGAATCCACGAGGACCATAATGAGTAGGAATATACCCACGAGACCGGGCATTAGGCCCTATTACTGCAATTCTTTTATAACGGTTATCCAACGGAAGCATTTGCTTATCATTCTTGAGCAGCACCAAGCATTCTCTTGAAGCACGCAATGCTGTGGTTTGATGAGCGTCCGAAGAAACAATCTCCCCTACAGTTTTGATATCACCTACGTAAGGCTGGTCGAATAATCCTATCCAGAACTTGACGTATAGCACCTGACGCACTAATTCATTCACACGCTCCATAGAGAGTTTACCTTCGTTTACCAATTCACAAATATACATTGCATAAGTATCCGGCTCATTAAATTCCGTACGTACATTCAATCCAGCTTTAAGTGCCTGCAAGCAAGATTCTTTCTCGTCAGCAGCTACCTTGTGCACACCAGCCAAACGACCAATAGCATAGCTGTCCGACACCACATACCCTTTAAATCCCATTTCACCACGTAACACTTCGGTAAGATAGTGATAGTTAGCTGACATAGGCACACCATCGTAATCATTATACGCGCACATCACTCCTAACGCTCCTGCTTCCTGAAATACTTTACGAAAAGGATACTCATGGATATAATACATTTCCGAAGGAGTGATATGCGGATCGGTACGCGCATCCCACTGACGGGCCGCCTTACAATCGCCATATCCCACATAATGTTTAGGAGAAGAAACCACTTTCTGACTTTGGATACCTTTGGCCATTTCCACACCCAGACATGCTACCAGATAAGGGTCCTCTGCCAAACTTCCTTCCCAACGCCCCCAACGCTGATCGCGCGAAACATCTAATATAGGAGCATATACATTAGTATATCCTAAAGCTCGTGCTTCACAACCTTCTATTTCTCCTTGCAGATAAGCCAACTCTTTATCCCAAGTACAGCCTAACCCATTCATGGACGGAAAACTTGTGGCCTTAGGAGCACACAAACCTCTTATGCCTTCATTGGAAAAGTCAACAGGGATGCCTAAACGAGTATGTTCCACAAAGAAACGCTGCGTCTCGTGCATACAAGCAACCAACCTCTTCAAGTCATATATTTCTCCGTTTAAGTGTTCGTCAATATTTGCCACGCCATAACGAAGAACATTTCTTTTCCATTCCTCAGTCGGAATGCTGTCCTCCAGCACTTTTTTATAGCCGTAATAAGTGACAAGCTGTCCTGCCTTTTCTTCCAACGTCATTTGTGAGAGTAAGTCATCCAAACGGCTTTCCACACTTTGCTTAGAATCTTCATACACATCTTTGATTCCATTCTTATTGAAATCTATCCATCCCTTCTTGTAGATTTCTTTTTTATGGGGGAATACATCTTCCGATGAAAAATGTATTTGTCCATATGAGAATTGGCTTATAACCAGACAAACTCCACAAAAGAGTCTCAATTTCATTCTTCTTTTCATACTTATCTAATACTGATAATAGGTTACTAATTAAAACAAAGTAATTTCCCCCAAACCGACACGCCCCTCGGAAACATCCTCTATGGTCACTCTGAAGTACCTGATTTCACGATCCACTTTCATAGGCTTGAATTCCCATCCTGTACATTCGCGTTTATACAATTCCTGCCAATGTTTGCCATCTTCCGATGTTTCCACTTTATGTCGGTAAGATGAACTGTCTTTTTGGAAAACAATACGGCTTGCTTCAACATAAGTTTTCTCTCCCAAATCAAGCACTACCGTCTGAGGTAATATATCCTCTTGGGCAAACCACCAACTTCGGTCGTTCTGATCTATGATATTTGTTACAGGATACCCTTTCTGAAAACCTTCTGTTTTTACACCTGCTACTTTCAGACAAGGCTTGCTCAATATCCGCTTCTGCCAAGAACTTGATTTAACCACCACGTTATCCTCTTCTTTTCCATTAAACGTTCCATGCACTCCATCTGGAAGATAAGCGCCCTTATAAGGTGTAGTTGTAATCTCAGCCTTCCCTTTTGACACACCTTCAGCAGTAGCTTCTACTTGAATATTCCCAGCCTTACGGGTTGTACGTATCCATGCAAAAGCAATTCCTCCTTCCACTGTTTGAGGAGTGACACCTATTCTACTGATAGTATCACCTATCAATACTCCTTCGCCAAAAACACGAATATTCACTTTCAAGTTAGAATCATACACACGAGAGCCATGCTGATCACACACAATGATATAAACAGGAATCATATCCGAACCATCAGCTACGGGAGCTACGTTTTCTGTCTTTATATTAACACGAAGGCAGTGGGCTTTTCCCGGTGTAGTCACACGATGTCTGGCAACTACTTTTCCGCCAATGACCCCTTCTGCTTCTAAAGTACCAGCCTCATAACCACCAGCATTGAAAACAAAAGCAGGGCTTCCGCCTTTTTCAACAATCGACTGGTAAAACGGTGTTCTTTCCGCACGTGTCTGTGTTCCTATCTTTTTGCCATTACGATAAAGCCTTACTTCATCACAATTAGAGAATACCATAATATCGGAAGTTGATGAAACATATTTTTCTGAAGCATTGTAAGAGGCTATAAAAACCATTGCCCCGTCGTACAAACCAGGTTGCGAGATGGAAGGGTCACGCATGCTTTGCAGCATAAAGTAACTAAACTTAGGATATCTGTTCATATCTACCACACCACTATACATAGTTTCATCCTCACTACCACGAGCATAGTCATTATAACTCCATACAAAATGCCCCCCCATATAAGGATTTGCATCCAACATGCACCAATCAAAATAGCCATGTCCATTCAATTGTTCAAGTCTGCTCCGACATTGCTTCATTTGTTCTTCTTCATTCTCCACCAAGCTGACACGTGGTTTTTCCCCCACTCCATCCCCCCATTCACGAGTAAACAAAGGTTTTATTGAGATAAAATCTTCCAGATAATTACTCATCACATCCCCGTCTTTAGGAAACTTTGACACTTGCTTGTAGAATACATCGTAATAATCCTCCATATCGGTATGTCCGAAATAGTCGCCGGCTGTATACATTTGGTCGCCTGGATACTCGGCATGAGCCATCTCAAAAAGCCCTTTTGCCAATGCTACCGGATAACGCGATTCATTCAATGCCGTTTCCCAAAGTATAACAGACGGGTGATTTCGATCTCTACGAATCATTCCTTTTCCTACCTCGTAAAGACGTTTTATGAATATACTGTCAGGATTATAGAATTGCCAACCTGGAATACACTCCACCACTAACAGACCATAACGATCACATGCATCAAGAAATGCTGGGTCACTGGGGTAATGCGCTGCACGCACCGCATTATATCCTCCCCTTTTCAGGCCTATCACATCACGCTCTTGCATGGAATTTGCTGCAGCGTCTCCAACATGCGGGAAAGCCTGATGACGATTGGCACCCCGAAGATACAATTTTTCTCCATTAATAAAGAAACCGTCTTTTACCGTATAACGTATAGTACGGATTCCTATTTGCTGTGAAGTTTCATCCAAAATATTTCCATGTTGGATAATACATGTACGCAATGTATAAAGATAAGGTGTGTATGGATGCCATAACTTAGGATTATCAAGCTGTAATTCTTGCGACATACACTGGTCCGACTGTTTTTCAAGCCAAAAATTGTTTTTTGTTTCTGCCACTACTATACCCGAATCATCTATGAGCTGCGACAACACATCAACAGACAAGTCTTTAGAAGTCTTGTTGCGTACATGGGTAGCGACATGAGTACAAGCATGTCTACGGCTGACTTCCGGGAAAGTTACAAATTGCCCTCCTCCAGCAGTGATATCCTCCTGTAAAGGATCCGTAATATAAACATTTTCGGTTATTATCATGCGCACATCACGGTATATGCCACTGTAGTAATAGAAGTCCATTCTTTCCTGTGGTTTGCCCGGAGGAGTAAGCGGGTCATGTCCGGCAGTTACCTTGACAGCCAGCAAATTGGTTTTATCCCACTTGATATGTTCTGTCAAATCAACTGTGAAACCAAGATAACCTCCATAATGTTCCGCCACTTTTTCTTCATTAAGATAAACTTCGCAATTAGTCATTACCCCTTCGAAAGACACAACGACACGTTTACCTTTATATATATTACTGAGTGTAAAGTAACGGCGATACCATCCCGTGCCATCATAGATAGAATTACCACCACAATGTTTCTTCTCCAACTGCATGACATGAGGCAACACCACAGGTATCCAAGACTCATCATTCAGTTTCAGATTGGCACCTTTTTCAATTTCCCCTCTGTAAAAAGCCCAGTCTGTATTCATATTCAACGTCTTTCTCTCAGAAGAATATGCTTTGGTGCTGTATAACACAGCACCAAAGCATATTAGACATAACAACAGATAATGTTTCATAGTATGATTATTTTCTGATTTCTGCATCATTAGCATAAGGTGCTATTTGCATGGCTTTTAAGATTGCCCCATTACCTGTTTGACGCAAACCTAATACTAAAACATTCTTCCGAGAGCCAAAATTCAACCAGCACTCCGGCAAATAATATTCTCTTTGAGGGCCCGCCTCCCAATGACGACCGATATTGTGCCCGTTAAGCCACATATATCCGTTACCAGATGCATTGATACGTGCCAACCATGGAATCCACACATTAGATTGCTGTCTAGGCAGTTCAAATTCTATTCTATACCAAGTAAACAAACCATCAGGAGTTCCCTTGGGCTGTACTCCATTTCCTCTTTCTGGTATAGAGCATTGAGTATCAAGGAAAACTTTAGTCCAATCTTCAGGAACGTATTCTGGCAAATACCATCCTGCGGTAATACCTGCCATATCTGTAGCACACTCCCATTGCAACGGATGTGTAAGAGCCGACTCGGTAAGCGATAAGCCTGCCTGTCGGATACCAGTAAGTTCTTCCATAGGAAAATAGCCATGAGCATGACCCAAATTTTCGTACACAACGATAATTTCATTATCACCTTCACACAACAATCCGGAAACATCAAAACGATTATCATACTCATCGTGACGAATACGGCTAAAGCAGTCACGTGTAGTCCAACTTTGTGCATCCGCCTTATCAGGGAACAATCGTTTAGCCGGTTTACCATTTACCTGCACAGATACAATATCTCTGGTATACATATTAAACAACAAAAAATGTTCGTCCACAGCTTGTTGTGCATTCAAGTGCACCTGAGCACGATATAAAGTATAGCGGAAATCATTCACATCCAGATCAGAAAGCGAAACCAACTGTGAAAGAGATTTCCAATCAGCTTCAGCAAATGCATCTTCTTTCCTCCACACAGAAGCAACGCGTATGGATTGAGGAAAGCGAGAAGGACGTTTAGGATGTACCTGCGGTTTAGGCCACCAGCTTCCCTTTTCATCCGATGCACCTGCAGGAATCACCCATACTTTTGTACCAAGTGCAGGCAAATCATACACCACATCGATAGGCTTCATTTCCTGCAATCTGCTTTCCTCACTTTTGACAGCGTTAATTTTAACTTTCTCTCCATGTTGATTTATATTGTACATCAACTCTGATTGGCGTCCCAACTTGCCAGGAACTACCTTTACCTTTCCTCTGAGCGGTTGTTTAGAGTCGGTATTGTGTAGAAATATAAATCGAGTGCCATCTTTTGCAACACGCATTCCTCCAAACAAATTCTTCGGAGCATTTTCAAGCATACAAGGCCCCCCTTCCGATCTTGCCAACAATGTACCATACTTCTGAAGAAATTCCCCGAGGGCCTTCGATTCAAAATACTTATCACTTGTAGCTCCATTTTCTCTTATGGCAGCATTGTAGTCGTAAGACGTAGTCATACCACGTGCTCCCCATCCGTCAAAATGACTTCCTCCGAAATACATATAATAATTCAGTCCGCTTGCTCCACCCAAAATTGACATCAATCCTAATGCACGAAAGTGACGTGCATCCGAATAGTGTTCATCACTTAATCGTCCTGTAACCAAAGAGAACCATCCTCCCTGCAATTCTGTCACAAAACCAGGAGCATCCGGCTGAGCCTGTTTAAGACTCAACATACGATAAGCACAATCCGGTGCAGAAGAAAGACCCACATAATAGTTATCACTATCGAATACTTGCGATAATTCAGGGTCTTTACTATATCTACACTCCTGAGTGAGACAAGTAAATACAGGTATATCAATCTTACTATTTCTTACTGACTGATACAAAGCCTTCAAAAGTTCTTCTTTATTTTCGCAATCGTGATGATTATATTCATTCTCTATCTGAATCAGAATTATTCCCTTTTCTCCTTTTGCCTTACGAGTGATTTGCTCTTCTTCAAACTCCTTACATACGGCATCATACCAATGCTTGCACCAACGGATATGTTGATAATCTGCACTTCTCAACCAAAAATCGTTTATGCTTTCAGGACGATATTTGGCAAGCCATACAGGATATCCTCCGCCCGAATACTCGGCACAAATGAAAGGACCTGGACGTACTATAGTATAAAAATCAAACTCATTTTGAGCCATATCCAGCCATCGTCTCAAATCTGAAAAATCAAATTCTCCAGGTGACTCTGGACTTAACGGCATTTTCCTTTCGTGCCAATTCCAAGGAACATAAGTCTCCACAGTGTTAAATCCAGCCTCTTTAATCTTCTTGAATCGGTCTCTCCATAATTCTTCCGGACAACGAAAATAATGGAAAGCAGCACTGTAGATAAAAACATCTGTTCCATCAATGGTCATGCAGGAACCATCATAGCGGATACGCTCTGGATGAGTAAAGTGTTTGACAGGCACACCTTTTGCCTGCATTTCCAAACATAAAAATAGCAGTACAATTATTTGTGATACAAGTTTCATATAATAAATAGTTTATTGGTTTTCTATATTACTGATTCTCTCCAAAAAACTACTCACTTATAAAAGTTAAATGTTATCAACGAAGCATTAATAATAGTAATAGAATCTTTTCCAACTGCATAACGGTACGCAACTTTGCAATGGCTCTTGCTACCAAGTTCATACTCGACTGTGAAGCTATACCAAGCACTCCCGCTATTTCCTTATATGCCATTCCTTTCACATAACGCAAGTAAATAGCCTCTCTTTGATTTACTGGAAGCTGCTGAATAGCTTCAAGAAGTTGATGACTTAAGCGGATATCTTCATCGTTCTTGTCAAAGAGACGAGAAAGTACGGAATCATCTATAGTCATTTGAAAACTTACTTTCTCCAAATCTACTGTTTCCTTGACAGCAGACAATTTATCTATTAGCAAATTGCGCAAAGCTTTTAGAAAATAAGTCTTTACACATTCGGTATGAGATAATTTACCACTCTGATGCAACTTTACAAAGAAGTCTTGGATACAATCTTGCACCAAATCTTTGTTCGGATAGACTTTCATACCATAATTCAGCAACAAATCATAATGCCTCTTATACAAAATTTCCAAAACCATTACTTTTCTTTCCAATAGAAGTTCCCATAAGGCTTCATCTGTCTTTTGTTCTAAGTCATTTCGTGCAAACATTCAATTTAACGAGATTATGTCTATTCCAAGTGTCTTCCATCTTATTAAGATAATCGAAGCGATATTCATATATACTATTCCAAATTATCAATAAATACAAATTCAACAATATATAAATATATATTTATATAGTGCAAATATAGATATAAATCGCGATTTATATGCCAATGGTATATGAAAAATCAAGCTTCCTCCTACCTTAAACGATATGAAGAGTCGGTGAACGAGCTTCAAAATAAATATTCAATGAACTTTTAGCCTCAAAACAGATGACGCAGATAATATGGATCTATGCGTTGGCTCGACGTAAAACCCGAAAGATTATATTTAACAAAATCTTATCTTTGCAAAAACTAACTCAAAAATATTGTGGACAACAACGATTACCATCCTCTTCCTCTAAAAAGGGATATTGGGTTACTTTATCATCTCGGAAGTGAAAGAAAGCACATCAGAAATAATCATTTACAGAAAGAGAAAAATGAAGTCCCAGCAGAATATACCGAAGCAAAAGTAGAAAAAAGACTTTGTGAGCCAAGATTTCCCCACACATAGAAAGGAAGCTTTTTCATTCCGGAGCAAGTCAAAAAGCATGTGGGCATAATATTCTGAAAAAATTCGGGTCACTTATCTTATTCTTGGGGATTTAAATGTCATATCACAAACAAAGGGAAGAATAAGCCGTTTTCCAAGGTCGGCCAAGGTCTTTTAAACGGAAGATTATTACAGTCTGCGGCAATGGACTGTACAGTCCACTGTAGCAGACTGTACGGTCCACTGCAACGGACTATACAGTCCGCTGCCGGAGACTGTAATAATTCGATAGACAGACAGGCATAATCGAAAGGACGAAAACGCTTAGTCCGGCTAATAAAAGACTTAGGAAGCTCAAAAATGCATGCTGGGATTGAAAACCGGAGGAGGCAACATCAGGGGACAGGTGCTTGATTCATATGTTAAATCCTCAAGAATAATGACTGATCTTATAAAATCCCTCAGATTGTTACGTTGATCCACGTTGCCCCCTGTTTATTACTATGCACCCCGTTTTGACTCATCCCGGAAGAGAACAAAGAAACAGCCATCAAATATTAATTTATTTAATGGCTGTTTCTTTGTAGCGGGACCCGGGATTGAACCGGGGACCTCATGATTATGAATCATGCGCTCTAACCAGCTGAGCTATCCCGCCATCGTTTTTTAAAAAGACCGCCAAGAGTGGAAGCCTCTCAACAGTCTAAAAATCTTTCTTTGTAGCGGGACCCGGGATTGAACCGGGGACCTCATGATTATGAATCATGCGCTCTAACCAGCTGAGCTATCCCGCCATCATTTCTGATTTGCGGGTGCAAAGATAGAGCTTAATTTTGAATTTCACAAGCCTATTCTAAACTTTTTCTTCATAATAATGTTTTTTATCTCAATAAATACTACATTTCAGACAATTAAAAAGCAAAAAACAATGTATTTATTATGTGAATATAGAAAATTTGGTTTATTTTGCCTGCAGAAACTTTAAATAAGCTAACACCTATGGGAAAAGAAAAAATTCGTTTAGAATACATGTTGAAAGCCGGCTCCGGTAATGTCGTCTGGTCCATAATAAGCACCCCATCAGGCTTAGAGACTTGGTTTGCAGATAAAATAACATTCAAAGATAAAGTATTCACCTTCAAATGGGGTAAAACGGAAAGTCGCGAAGCAGAAGTAATAAACTTCAGAACGAACAGTTTCATACGGTTTCATTGGCTGGATGATGAAGAGCCGAAAGCTTACTTCGAACTGAAAATGGTATATAACGAACTGACCGGAGACTATATGCTGGAAGTTACAGATTGGGCAGAACCTGATGAAAAAGAGGACGTTAAAGAGCTGTGGGACTCTGAAATAGAAAAGTTGAAACGAGTAAGTGGACTGTAATTCTTTAAAAATATTCAAAACATAACTCTGCTCTCCATTTTTTATGCTAATTTTGTACCTTGATAGTTGCACAAAATGGAATAATGCTACGCATAAAAAAATTAGATATATTTATCCTTAAGAGCTTTTTGATGCTCTTTATTGGAACTTTTTTCATTTGTCTCTTCATCTTCATGATGCAGTTCTTATGGCGATATGTAGATGAATTGGTGGGAAAAGGTTTGGAGATGAGTGTATTGGCTCAGTTCTTTTTTTACTCGGCCCTTACATTGATACCCTTGTCATTACCCTTAGCCATCCTGTTGGCTGCACTGATGACATTCGGCAATTTCGGAGAACGCTATGAATTGCTATCTATGAAAGCAGCAGGTATCCCTCTGCTGCGAATTATCCGTCCCCTCGTATTTTTCTGTCTGTTTCTCAGTTGTATCTCTTTCTACTTTCAGAATGTAGTTGCGCCAAAAGCCCAGATGAAATTGTGGACATTATTGGTATCCATGAAGCAGACTTCACCAGAACTTGACATCCCGGAAGGAGTCTTTTATGATGAAATCGAAGGATATAATATATATGTAAAGCAGAAAGACCGCAAAACAGGAATGTTGAAAGATATACTCATCTACAACTTCTCCGATGGATTTGAGAATGCACATATCATTTGGGCTTCAGAGGGCAAGATGGAGATGACTGCCGACAAACAGCATCTTTATCTTCATTTATATAATGGTGAACAGTTTGAGAATTTGAAATCGCAAAGCATTTCTTCGAATAATGTTCCCTACCGACGCGAAACTTTCAGAGAAAAACATACTATTATTGAATTCGACGGAGGTTTCAACATGGTTGACGGAAGTTTCCTTAGCGACCGTTCGGACAGCAAAAACATGGTAGAAATCAGTCATTCTATTGACTCTTTGACTTTTCGGGGAGACAGTATCGGACGAAGCCTCTATTCGGAAATTAAATCGTCTGCTTACCGAGACATTGATTTGACCAAGAAGGACTCTGTCAAAATGATAGAAAGCCACATGACCATTATTAACGCAGACAGTTTATTCAGCTCGTATACTTTATCCGAAAAGGATAAAACGCTGGGCAATGCTGCCGAGAGAGCTGAATCTCTTGCTTCGGAATGGAACATGAAAAGTTACCCTACCACGGATGTAGACAACAATATCCGCAAGCACAAAGCAGACTGGCACAAGAAAATCACTCTTTCACTTAGTTGTATGATTTTCTTTTTCATCGGCGCACCATTGGGAGCTATTATCCGAAAAGGCGGATTGGGTATGCCGGTGGTTATTTCCGTATTGATCTTCGTAATCTATTATATCATTGACTCCGGTGCTACGCGTGTGGCAAAAAGTGGTGAAATGGATATGGTATTGGGAGTATGGATGAGTACGCTGGTTTTGGCACCATTAGGTGCTTTCTTCACCTACAAGTCCAATAATGATTCTGTGGTGTTCAATGCCGAAGTATATATCAACTTCTTCCGCATGCTGTTGGGGTTACGTCCGTCACGCCATGTATTTAAAAAAGAAGTTATCATAGAAGACCCAGATTATCCGAATATCCTGGCCCGGCTCGATGACTTATGTAATGAATGTCAGATATATGACACCGAACATAAATTGTCAGGTGCTCCCAATTATTATCGTATATTCACCAATAGCGGACATGACGATAAAATTGCCAAAATCAGCGAAAAAATGGAGCATCTCATAGAAGAACTTTCGAATAGTAAAGACGGCACATTGCTGAACTTTATGAATAAATACCCCATCCTGTCTACTAAGGCTCACAAGAGTCCGTTCGACAACCGATGGCTGAACTTGCCGGCAGGTCTCATATTCCCAATAGGTGTATTCTTTTATTTCCGTATCTGGCGCTTCCGCCTGAGACTGGACAAAGATTTGAAGAATATCATAAAGACCAGCCGCGAAATTCAAGATAGAATAAAAAATGAATCATTTATAATTTGACTATGGAAGATTTCAAACTGAATACCATTGAAGAAGCAATAGCAGACTTCCGTGAAGGTAAATTTATCATTGTAGTAGACGATGAAGACCGTGAAAACGAAGGTGACTTCATTATCGCTGCCGAAAAGATAACTCCCGAAAAAGTGAACTTCATGCTAAAAGAAGGTCGCGGTGTGCTATGCGCCCCTATTACATTGGAGCGTTGCGCCGAGTTGGAACTTGAAAAACAAGTTAGTAACAATACCTCTATATTAGGAACTCCTTTCACAGTCACCATCGACAAATTGGAAGGCTGCACAACCGGCGTCTCGGCTCATGACCGTGCCGCTACGATTCAGGCATTGGCTGACCCAAATTCAACTTCCGCTACTTTCGGACGTCCGGGACATATCAATCCTTTGTATGCACAAAATAAAGGTGTATTGAGACGTGCGGGACATACTGAAGCGGCTGTCGACATGGCACGTCTGGCAGGACTTCAGCCTGCTGCAGCCCTTATCGAGATAATGAACGAAGACGGCTCGATGGCTCGTATGCCTCAACTGATTGAAAAGGCCCGAAAGTTTGACCTGAAAATCATTGCCATCCGTGACCTCATTGCTTATCGCCTGAAAAGTGAATCCCTGGTAGAAAAAGGTGTAGAAGTAGACATGCCTACCGAATACGGTCACTTCCGTCTGATTCCTTTCCGTCAGAAAAGCAACGGTTTGGAACATATTGCCATCATTAAAGGCGAAATAAAAGAAGGAGAACCGGTATTGGTACGCGTACACTCTTCATGCGCTACCGGTGATATTTTCGGTTCCATGCGTTGCGATTGCGGCGAGCAGCTGCACAAGGCTCTCCAAATGATAGAAAAAGAAGGCAAAGGAGCAGTAGTGTATCTGAATCAGGAAGGAAGAGGAATCGGCCTGATGGAAAAGATGAAAGCTTATAAACTGCAAGAAGACGGTATGGACACCGTGGATGCCAATATCTGTCTTGGGCATCAGGCCGACGAACGCGACTATGGTGTAGGAGCCGAAATACTACGCAGTATCGGTATCACCAAAATGCGTCTTCTCACTAATAATCCCGTAAAACGAGTCGGTTTGGAATCCTACGGCTTATCTGTAGTAGAAAACATCCCTATCGAAACAACGCCCAATAAATACAATGAACGATATCTGAAAACAAAAAAAGACAGAATGGGGCACACTTTACACTTTAGCAAATAATATTTCTACATATCGGGCAAAATCATATCTTTTTTAATATGATTTTGCCCGATTCACTTTCATAATTGAGATATAATAACTTATTTTGCAGCAAGTAAACTTAAACACATAAAAAACAATAGCAATGAACCAATTATCAGACCGCCTGAATCGTTTGTCTCCATCAGCAACGCTGGCAATGTCACAAAAAAGTAGTGAGTTAAAAGCTCAAGGAGTTGATGTAATTAACCTGAGCGTGGGTGAACCGGATTTCAATACCCCCGACCATATCAAAGAAGCAGCGAAGAAAGCAGTAGATGATAACTTCTCAAGATACTCTCCCGTACCGGGATATCCTGCACTTCGCAATGCTATTGTGGCCAAGCTGAAAAATGAAAACGGACTGGACTATACTGCAACGCAAATTTCTTGTGCCAACGGGGCCAAGCAATCGGTTTGCAACACCATCATGGCTTTAGTCAACAGCGGTGACGAGGTTATCGTTCCGGCTCCTTATTGGGTAAGTTATCCTGAAATGGTAAAACTGGCAGACGGTACTCCTGTGATTGTAGCAGCCGGTATCGAACAAGACTTTAAAATCACTCCGGCTCAACTCGAAACAGCTATTACCCCCAAGACCAAAGCTATTATTCTTTGTTCACCGTCTAATCCGACAGGCTCTGTTTACAGCAAAGAAGAGTTGGCCGGTTTGGCAGCAGTATTGGCAAAGCATCCTCAGGTATATGTGATAGCAGATGAAATCTACGAGCACATCAATTACATCGGCAAGCACGAAAGCATTGCCCAATTCCCTGAAATCCATGACCGTGTGATTATCGTGAACGGTGTGTCGAAGGCGTATGCAATGACCGGATGGAGAATCGGTTTCATTGCCGGTCCCGAATGGCTGGTCAAAGCAGTGAATAAACTGCAAGGACAGTACACATCAGGTCCTTGCTCTGTTTCTCAGAAAGCCGCCGAAGCTGCATACACAGGAACTCAAGCTCCGGTGGAAGAAATGCGTAAAGCATTCGAACGCCGTCGTGACCTGATTGTAAAGTTGGCTAAAGAAATACCGGGATTTGAAGTAAACAACCCACAAGGTGCTTTCTACCTGTTCCCAAAATGTGATTCATTCTTTGGAAAAGCAGCGGGTGACCGACAAATCAACAATTCGGATGATTTAGCCATGTATCTGCTCGAAGTGGGTCATGTGGCTTGTGTAGGCGGTACTTCATTCGGTGCTCCCGAATGTATTCGTATGAGCTATGCCACTTCCGATGAAAATATCGTTGAAGCAATGCGCCGCATTAAAGAAGCATTGGCTGAACTGAAATAACCGTTCATATCCCCATCAAATAAAATGGCTGCTCTCATTGAGAACAGCCATTTTTCTTTTTAAACCTTGACGGATTGTATTATCCCTGGCTAATAGCTTCTGAAGGGCATACATCAGCGCAAGTTCCGCATTCTGTACACATGTCAGGATTGATAGAATACTTATCACCTTCAGAAATTGCTCCTACCGGGCATTCATCGATACAAGTACCGCAAGCGATACAATCGTCACTAATTACGTAAGCCATTTTCTTTAAATATTAAATTATTAGTACTAATTGATGGAACAAATATACAGCTTTTATCCATTAGTTGTCATATAGACATTACAATATTACACTAATTTGTATTTAATCTAAATACGTTTACTTTGTCATTGCCTGATACATAACTTGTTGGATACGTGGACGAATATTTAACCTCATCAACTGTTTATGGTCAAAGGGACGGGGATAAATACGATTACTCAGAAAAACAAAGACTAATTTATTCTTCGGATCAGCCCATGCACATGTACCCGTAAAACCGGTGTGTCCCACTACCTCTGCCGGAGCCTCGGCAGCACAAGGACTCTTTGCCTCATTTTTCTTGTCAGGTTTGTCAAATCCGAGTCCTCTACGACTTATCTTAGAAGTGTGAGTAAGGAACAAGTCACAAGTTTCCTTGCTCAGATAGCGTACTCCTTCATATACTCCACCGTCTATCAGCATCTGATACACCTTAGCCACATCACCGGCCGTAGAAAACAATCCGGCATTACCCGATACCCCGCCCAAGAATGCTGCCGACTCATCATGCACATACCCCTGCAACATACCTCCCTTACGCAGATAATCAGCTTTCACAGTAGGCACTATTTCATCTTTAGCAAAACGGCGCAAAGGCAGAAATAAAGTATGCTCCATCTTCATCGGTTTATAAAATTCTTTTTGAAGAAAAATATTCATCGGTATCTTTGTTATATTCTCCACTATCTCTCTCAGCAATATGAAATTCAAATCACTATAACGATACCTCCTGTCTTTCAAAGGCACTCCGGCTATTTGTTGCAACACCGAATCACGAAAAGAACGATGCAGATACATACTATCTGACACCAATAAAGGATAATCCGATGAAAAAACTTTCGACACCAGTTCTTTCTTATATCCGAAATGATCAATGACAAACAGGCGTGTATCTATCTGTCTATGATGGCCGGCATCCGGTCTCGTCCTATAAAAAGCTCCCGCATAGCTTTCTTCATCTATCGCTTTCTTATAGAACGGCCAAAATGCAGGCAGCCCGGACTGATGCATCAATAATTCTTCAATAGTGATACGCTCCTTACCTGTCCCCTTCAGCACAGGAATATAATCTGAGACACGATCAGTTAATCCGAACTTCCCGTTATCATACAGTTTCATGACAGCCAACAGAGTGGCGGTAGTTTTAGTCAGCGAAGCCAAATCATATAAATTATCAGCCTCAACTTCCTTAGACTTTTCATAAGTAAAGGTTCCGAAACATTTATCATATATCGGCACCCCATCTTTCAAAATCAAAATCTGACAACCGGGATAAGCTTTCGCTTTGATTCCCTCAAGGGCTATCTCGTCTATTCCCTTCAATACAGCAGAGCTCATGCCATAATCTTCAGGTTTGTAAATGCGAGAGACCTTAGGACTCATGGTTACTCCGTCACCCGGTTTGAATAAATCGGAAACTGCCACAGACAGACGTCCGTCCGCCACGGCTCTTCCCGCCATTACATCTGCCACCTGACGCTGAATTTCAAGCTCATCCGTATGTCCCAACACAACTGCTGCTGCTTTTTTCCAACATACCTCCATATCCGACATAGTCTTCAAAGGCATCAGATATACATAAACAACAGGCAGGCTGTCGGGCAGTTTTTCCAACATCGGCTTATACTTATTATAATCATTAGAGTTAATGACTACAATGACACGCTGGCTGTTTACCAACTCTTTCCTAATGGCTGACATCGAATCGGATGTTGCCATAATACGCCTCAGAGGTAAATACTGTTTCAAGCGACTGTAAAACTCAAGTCCGGAGGAAGGCTTTCCGATATTCAATACTGTAGTGCCGCGCAACTTGGCATCCAGAGGCAAAACCCCGCCGGTATTATTGACAACGGTAATGGCTGCTTTCTGCAAACGGCTAATTAATTCTGCCACTTCCGTACGATTCAATCGTTTATCAAGTCCCGATATCTGAACATGAGGCTTCGTCTTTAGCCCTAAAGCATATTTATAAGTTAATACCTTGCGACATTTCTCTGTTATCTCCTTTTCAGAAAGCCAGCCACTTTTTACGGCTTCCAATACTCCGTTCAGTTCTCTTTTCAGATTGCGAGGAGCCAACAACAAATCATTACCCGCCTTCAACGCTTTAGCACACAGGTTCTCATTTTGAGAAACCCCTTTCATTTCGAGTGCATCTGTAAACACCAATCCTCGGAAACCCAACTCCCGACAAAGCAGATTGTCAATAACATGAGCAGACAATGAAGCCGGATTCTTTCCCAATTCAGGAACTTCCAGATGACCGGCCATAATCCCTCCCAATCCGGCATGGATCACCTCCTTAAACGGGTAAAGTTCAATACTATCCAAACGGGCACGGTCAAAATTCAGCACAGGCAACGCCTTATGAGAATCCACTTCCGTATCTCCATGTCCCGGAAAATGCTTGGCTACAGAAAGTACTCCTCCATCCTCCAATCCACGAGAATATGCAACCACTTTTTGAGCAACGTTTTTAGGATCACCGCCAAAAGAGCGAGTATTGATGACAGGGTTGCGCGGATTAATATCCACATCGGCAACAGGAGCAAAATTAATCTGTACACCTATTTCTTTGCACTGACGGGCAACTTCCTTACCATATTCATAAAGCAATTGATTATCCTGAATACAGCCCAATACCCTGTTGCGGGGAAAACGGGGAGTATTCTTCAGCCTCATCGCCAATCCCCATTCGCCGTCAAAAGCAATAAACAAAGGTACTTTCGATAATTCTTGTGCGTAGTTGGTCAGTATTGCCTGATTCCCCACCTGTCCGCCGGAGAACAGCAAACCGCCCACCTTATATTCCTTAACAGCATTATATATGTTCGCCCGGTTAGACTGCGTATTGAGAGGAGCGACTGTATGTATAAATAACTGTCCTATTTTCTCTTTCAAACTCATTTCCGACAATTGCTTCTCCACCCATTCACGACATTCCGCACTGTCAGCCCCACCTCTTCTCAAAACATTAGGCACTTGCTGGGCATACAAAGAAAGCCCGAATATACATAATACATATAGTAAAATGATTTTCTTCATTCGATTACAGTTAAGTCACTCTTTTTTTATTATTTCACATTCTTCTTTACTCTACGCTTTTAAAGCGTTTATTGCCCAAATGTACTCAAAAAAGAAAAAGCTGCCAACTATATCAGATAAAAATATATGAAATTATATTTGGTTGTATGGTGAAAAACCACTAATTTTGCACCGCTTTCGCGCAATCGCTGTCAAAGAAGAGTTACTTGATATGTTGCGTTGTAACGATAAACAATTTAAAATCAAAAGAAATGGATTTAATTAAAATTGCTGAAGAAGCATTTGCTACTGGCAAACAGCATCC
>OGZP01000460.1_pt1 | contig 35093 bp, 29 predicted proteins | sample 1576811 | NCBI WGS metagenome assembly OGZP01 (sample SAMEA3541553, study PRJEB24748) | human gut metagenome | biome: human gut; feature: human-associated habitat; material: faeces | place: China | collected 2012
ACATTCCTCAAGTTCAATAATAAAAGTATTATAATCCACCCTATTACTAGAAGAACTACTACAAATCTTACCTTTAAACCTATGATTATCAATTTCAGGATTCTGATCGATAATCACTAAATCTCCATTATTGCACTCATTAAACAGTTTTTTGAAATTCTGGACTTCATCATTATCAATATTCAATCTTATCTCTAACAAATGAAGCTTTTCATTTGTTAATCTAGAAACAGATATATTGTGCTTCTCTACATTCTCTATCCCATAACTATATCCATGTAATTGTATTCTCATATATTTGCCTCCTTATTTCTTCTTGTTTCTGCATTATATTTTCTTTTTCTATTTCCATGTATCTTAATTGTTCTCTAAGATATGCGTCTCTGCTTATTTTTTTATATTTCTCCCAATCTTTAAGATTAAATGTTATTTCATTCTGATCAATTTCACTTAATGCACAGTATAATTCAGAAAAATAAGCAGTCTGAAAATCTGTAACATGAGACATATCTTTTTTACCATACAAAATCAAAAAAAACTGTACCAAATTATAAAATATATCTTCTGAATAATTTGTAATTACAAGATTAATAAATTTGTATAAATCATTATCCAAGCCATTATATCTAATATTATCACGAATTTCATTCATAAGCATTGATGTACGATCTGCTCTTTTAGATAAATATTCTATTGTTTCATTTTTGCTTTCTGATTTTAACAGTTCATGATACAATTCCAATCTTTCTTTAAATACATCTGATGATATGTAATAATCAGAAAACAAACTGTCAAATATTTTTTGATATCTTCCTTTAGTAATTTTTAAACCACTCTCATATGCAGCTATATATGTATCAAAGGTCGGACGTGACAATTGTAATTTACTTGCAACATTTGAAACCGTTTCATTTTTTTCCTTTATAAATGCTTTTATAGTATATCTCATAATATTTTCTCCTATAAAAGCCTCCCTATTTGGGAGGCTTTTACTTATTTTGTCTTCTTGGACGGACGCTGCGCTAATGCACTTGCAGCGGCAGTTTTTGACTTTGCACTTGTCCTGCCATCACGAAGTACAGCTGATGCTGCGCTGGCAGCTCTAGCTGATGTCTGCTTTGAATTTTTCATAACACAAATTCTCCTTTCTGCTAATACTAAAAACAGAAAAGACGCACATTTGACAACTAAAAAAATTCATAGTAAAATAAGATGCAAACAAATTTTATATGAATTTAGATTAGGGTCACGTCAAACGTGATCCTTTTCTATTTCTATTCTTAGAATATCATATAGTTACCTCAATAGTCAATGTTTTTTGTCATTATTTTACATTTTTTGTAAAATTTATTTTCTATTGAGTACACACCTTCATTTTACAGTCTTAGAAAAAAAGAAATCATTTCTTTCTATTTAATTTTCATTGATTATTTCATGTGATCATATTATAATAAATGCAGTCAACTTGTGACGGAAAAAGCTGGGTTCCCGAATGGGAGTAGGCATCTAAACGCTTAGAATTCCTTTGCTCCTGGGGTTGACTATTTTTTTGCACATCTTTCTTTCAAACCATGCCCTATCTGTCTCAACTGATGCAATTTTATTTGGAGAAATAACCTACGCCAAAGAACCATATTATAAAGAATTTACAGACATAATGCCGGACTGCTCAGACAAAGAGAAAAAACATATCATGCAGGCTGCCCGCTATGCAAAGCAGCTCATACATGATATCAAATCTTAATCCGGCTATAAAGTGTTTACCGATTAAAATAATCTATTACACACACGAAGCAACTACTTCCATCGTTCCCTCCAGCTTAACGTTCCCAAACCCGGCAGGAATTATGAAATGATCGCCCTTCTTGATTCTTTGTCCATTCACAGCGCCCTCTCCGTCAAGCACACTCATATTAAGGAATGGATGACTCTGCTCAAACTCCAGCTCACCATCAAGCACAAGTTTATAAACCTTATAATATTCACACTCAATAAGCTTGTTCCACTTATTCTGTGGGAGGTTGTTTGTGTCCATGACACTGTCCTCCGTGGACTTTGCCGGAACGGTGATGACGTCAATGCTCTTATCCACATGGAGCTCTCTCGGCTTGCCGTTTGTGAGTCTGTCATAATCGTATACACGGTATGTGATGTCACTGTTCTGTTGGGTTTCAAGAATCATGCAGCCGCTTGTGATTGCGTGCACTGTGCCCGGATCAATCTGGATGAAATCGCCCTTTTTGATAGGGACATAGCGGATGAACTCATCCCATCTGCCATCATGAATCATATCTGAAAGCTCCTCGTGAGTCTTTGCATTATGCCCCACCACAAGCTTTGCGTCATCAGGACAATCTATGATGTACCAGCACTCTGTCTTGCCAAGAGAACCATTCTCATTCTTTGCAGCATACTCATCATATGGATGTACCTGTATGCTCAAATTGTCCTTAGCATCAATAATTTTAATGAGTAATGGGAATCTGTCACCCTCAATATTGCCGAACAGCTCCGGATGCTCATCCCAAAGCTGTGAAAGTGTCATACCGGCATAGCAATCATTGGCTATGCTGTCATCTCCGTTTGGATGAGCAGAAATGCCCCAGCATTCACCGGTATTATCGCCCGGAATATCATACCCAAAATCAGTTGCGAGACGGTTGCCACCCCATATCATCTGCTTAAAAACAGGATGTAAAAATATAATTTGTTTCATATGTTTTCATCTACTTTCAGTATATTTATCACTTATAGTAATTTATTTATATTCTACTTACCTCAATTTCCAGTCCAAAAGCTCTTGGACCGGAAATCAAAATCATTTGGGAAGTTACGGACTCTACATGAATTTCTTAGCAAGTTCATCACATATAATCTGCTCTTCTTTCTCTGCAGACTCTCTATCCACTGCACTGACAGAGATATAAGTCTTGAGCTTCGGCTCGGTACCTGAAGGTCTCACAACAACCGAGCAGTTGCCCTCAAGCATAAACTTGAGCACATCAGACTTAGGCAGTCCGTTGAGTCCCTTGCTGTAATCCTGGCACTCGATAACCTTCTTGCCACCGATTGTATCAAGCCCCTTGTGGAACTCAGCCATGATATCCTGCATCTTAGCAAAGCCTGCAGAGCCGTCAAACTCGTAAGAATGAAGAGTATTAAGGCAGTAGCCGTATTTCTCATAGAGAGAATTGAGCTTGTCAATGAGGCTGATTCCCTGTGTCTTATAGTAAGCAAACATCTCACAGATGAGGAAGGCACCGTCAACAGCATCCTTGTCGCGCACATATGTACCGCTTAAGTAGCCGTAGCTCTCCTCAAATCCAAAGATATATGAATCTGCTTTGTCCTCTTTCTCGAGGCGTCCTATATGCTCACCAATAAACTTGAATCCTGTAAGAAGATTTACTGTGCTCACACCATAATCTGCTGCGATTCTGTCTGCCATATCGATTGTAACAATTGTCTTGCAGAGCACAGGGTTCTTTGGCATTGTGCCCATTGCAACTCTTCTCTGGCACACATAATCAAGTAAGAGCATTCCTGTCTCATTTCCTGAAAGAAGTACATACTCTCCTGCATCGTTCTTTACTGCGATACCTACACGGTCACAGTCAGGATCTGTTGCAAGAAGAAGATCTGCATTGCATTTCTTTGCATACTCCATACCGAGTGACATAGCTTCCTTAATCTCAGGGTTTGGATATGGGCATGTAGGGAAATTGCCGTCAGGATTTTCCTGCTCCTTAACTACTGTGATATTGGTGTAGCCTGTCTCCTTTAATGTGCGAAGCACCGGCTTAAGACCGGTTCCGTTAAGAGGTGAGTAAACGATTGCCACGTTCTTGTCCACCTTTACAATGTCATCAAGAAGAGACTGCTTTTTAACCTCCTCAACGAAGGCTGTGAGCACATCATCAGAAATATATTTAATCTGACCATCTGCAACACCGGACTCAAAGTCAGACTGCTTTACATCTGCAAAGATATCAAGCTTCTCTATCTCAGCAAGAATCTCTGCTGCAGCCTCTGTTGTAATCTGACAGCCGTCAGCACCGTAAACCTTGTATCCGTTGTATTTGCTTGGATTGTGGCTGGCTGTTACCATGACACCTGCCGATGTGCCAAGGTATCTTGTGGCAAATGATACTGTAGGCACCGGAAGAAGCTCTGGCCAGATATTGACCTGCACTCCGTTTGCAGCAAATACAGATGCTGCAACCTTTGCGAACACATCTGACTTGATACGGCTGTCATAGCCTATGGATACTGATGGTGCATCAAAATTTGCTACAAGATAGTTTGCTAGGCCCTGTGAAGCCTTTGCCACTGTGTATACATTCATGCGGTTGGTTCCGGCTCCGATTGTGCCTCGGAGTCCGCCTGTACCGAATGCCAGATTTCTGTAAAATGCATCCTCAATCCTTGCAGGATCATTCTCTATTGCCTTAAGCTCTGCTGCAACGTCTGCATCTGCTGTTGCTGATGTAAGCCAGCGGCTGTATTCTTCGTTGTAATTCATAAATTTTTCTCACTTTCTATATTTTATTTATTATGAATATTTGGCAATTGTTCCCAACTCATACATTGATACTACTAAATCTTCCAATATATATTAATATATTAGAACATCTGTTGACTAAACTCCTTCTATTGTGTACTTACAATCAAATATAGAAATTATATGTGGAATTTCTGTTTTGATTTACATTAATGATTTGAATATCCAAGTCATGAAATTCCAGTCTTAAATTATACTTTATTTTGACTTAAGTTGATGCTATTCTGAACACATTGGTATCAGACATAAGTACATTACAGAATAAAATTATTAAAAATAACCACTACTCAGATTTCAAATATTAAGCCAATTCCTTTTCACACATATCAAGAACAGAGACAATGGTAGTATCCATATCATAGTACTTGTACTCGCCGAGACGTCCACCAAATATAACACCGGTCTCCTTATCGGCAAGCTCCTTGTACTTGGCATAGAGCTGTCCGTTTTTCTCATCGTTTACAGGGTAGTAAGGCTCATCGCCTGCCTTCCACTCAGAAGAATACTCACGGCTGATGATAGTCTTTGGCAGGTCATTGCCATCCTCATCCTTACCGAACTCAAACCACTTGTGCTCGATGATACGTGTCCATGGAGTCTCGCGGTCTGTATAGTTGACAGCGGCATTGCCCTGAAAGTTAGGAATATCGAGGGTTTCATTCTCAAAGCGCACTGAGCGGTACTCTAAGGTGCCGAGCTTAAAACCAAAGTATGCGTCAATCGGACCTGTGTATACCACCTTGTCAGCTAAAGCATCAAGCTCAGCCTTGTGTTCAAGGTAGTCGGTATTCAGTCTGACCTCAATGCCGTCGAGCAGATTTTCAACCATCTTTGTGTATCCGCCGATTGGAATACCCTGGTAAAGAGCGTTGAAGTAATTGTTATCAAAGGTAAGTCTCACAGGAAGACGCTTTATGATGAAAGCCGGAAGCTCCTTACAGTCACGGCCCCACTGCTTCTCAGTGTAGCCCTTCACGAGCTTCTCATAGATATCACGGCCAACGAGAGAGATAGCCTGCTCCTCTAGATTTTTTGGCTCGCCGGTGATTTCTTTTTTCTGCTCATCAATCTTGGCAGCAGCCTCCTCAGGTGTCACAACGCCCCACATCTTGTTGAAGGTGTACATATTGAAAGGCATTGAGTACAGCTCACCCTTGTAGTTTGCCACAGGGCTGTTTGTGAAGCGGTTGAACTCAGCAAACTGTGTGATGTAGTTCCAAACCCTCTTGTCATTGGTGTGGAAGATATGGGCTCCGTACATGTGTACATTGATGCCCTCCTGTTTCTCGGTGTAAACGTTTCCTGCTATGTTAGGACGCTTGTCCACTACAAGCACTGATTTGCCCTTGGCCTTTGCCTCGTGGGCAAAGATGGCTCCGTAGAGACCGGAACCTACTATTAAATAATCGTATTTCATTTTTTTCTCCTTCATACTTTTTCAATTTTCAAATTTATCTAACTTTATAAATGTAACAAATATTCATTTTACACATATATTAAACATTATATTAATATAATGGTGACCCCATTGGTTTCTCCAACGTGATCACCATAGTAAAATATTATGTCTACATTATAGGTAATTCCCATTCCTCAGATTTTATTAGAGATACACTTACAATACTACTTGCAACGCTCTTTCCATTCCCATCTGTAACCACCACCCTGACCTTAAGGTCATCGTATGACTCACCCAGCACTTTTTTCATTGTGCTTGCATTTCCGTTGTCAAAGTTCTTCCAGCTGTTCTGACCCTTTATTATATACTGCCACTGATATCTTAAGTTTGTTCCGGTTGCTCCCACTTTAAATTCTACCGCATCACCGATTTTTCCTGTTACTGATGTCGGCTGGCTTGTGATTGCAAGTTCTTTCTTAAGTGTTACCATCACTGTGTTGCTTGCAACACTCTTTCCATTTCCGTCTGTAATCACCACCCTGACCTTAAGATCATCGTATGATTCACCCAGCACTTTTTTCATTGTGCTTGCATTTCCGTTGTCAAAGTTCTTCCAGCTGTTCTGACCCTTTATTATATACTGCCACTGATATCTTAAGTTTGTTCCGGTTGCTCCCACTTTAAATTCTACCGCATCACCGATTTTTCCTGTTACTGATGTCGGCTGGCTTGTAATTACAATAGAATTAGATACTTGATTTATTTCTAATGCATATGTAGTAATCTGTCCCTTTACAATAAAAAGCATCATAAATACTAATCCAAAATAAATAATTTTATTTATACAATTCTTCATAAATATGATCTCCTTCGTTTATATTTAAAATCTTACCATCTTAATAAATTACTTTTAATGTAAATTTCGAATTTCATAAAAACCAGTATATCTTGCCAATAAATATTTAATCCTATTTTTTATACCTGGTATTTCATTAAACGTTGTAATTTCATGGCTTACTTTATCAAAAAAACCTTGTGAAATCCAATTAATATCTTGTACTCGAAATTTTCTATCTCCATTTATGAACTCGGTAAGTTCATTTTTCAAACCTTCCCTAATAGGTGTATACTCGTAATCTCTAGTTGCCTTTTCTATTTTTTCACTGTCAAACGTCCTATTATAAAGTCGATCGTATTTTATTTGCCAATATCGATTATATTTTGCATAGCGATTAGAATTGGGTAACATTTTATGTTTTTGTTCCCTTCCAAGAACATTCGATAAAACTTCAATGTAGAGATTAAAAACATCAATCCATTTAATTTGCTCTTCCGTTGCTATGTGAAAAATTTGGCCATTTATATTATCTTGTTCTCCCATCTCGGCCAATTTAACTATTCTATCTGCTGAATCTAATCCATATGTTAATGAAGTTACCTTATCAGCAATATCTTGTGTAAATACGATTGTCCTATCATGTAGAGCTCTATAAAGCCACTCTTCTTTTTCTAGCACTCCTAATTGCAATCGCTCCTTATTATAAGTTATATAAGGTCTTATTATTGTCCAATTCTTATATTCTGAACCTAATAATATATTTTCTTGCCTTGCCTTTTGTAAAGCGTATTCGTCGGTTTTAATGTAATCCTCGTCTCTACACACATCAAGAAGACGTGGAGAATCCTCTGTTATTTTTTTATTTCCCTGATCTGCATATACTCTTGAAGAACTAAAAAAGAAATATCTACCTACATGAGTCAATAGATATTCATATCTATTTCTAAATTCGTCGGTATTATAAGCCATGAAATCAATCAGTACATCAAATTCATGGTTTTGACATAAGAAGTTTTTTATAAACTCTAAATCCATCGCATTACCACAAATATAATGAAGATTATCTTTTTCTGATTTTATATTTCTTCTTGATGTAACATAAACATCATGTCCATGCTTTACTAAAAGTTTTACAACAGGAATTCCTATTGCTCCTGTACCTCCAAAAATAAGTGCTTTCATTTTTTCCCTCCTTGGATAAGACTGAATTAAATGATTCTAGCTAACGATTTTTTAATATTTTTTTTATTCCATTCACTCCCTTTTCTCCAATTACATTTCTTGCAAACTCTTTTACCTTTGATGAAGCATCATGACGAATTCCTCTTGTAAGTCTGTATGCTATATCATCATCTTCCTCTTTAACAAACACTTCAAATATTATAGGTTTATCATGCTCATTTGATGAGATAAAATAGTCCAGATGAGATAGATACTCCTCTTTTGATTCTGCTGAAATATATTCAAACCCTAAATTTTCAGCAAAGTTTTTCAGAAGTTTTCTTGACTTATTTCCATAATGACCACCTGCAGCAAAATATAAATCTGAATTTTCTCCAAATTCTTCTCCAATACTTCCAGGGCAATGCATTTCATAGCCAGTCCCATTATTTGAAACAATTATTCTCAAATTATTTCCTATATGTCTATTACCAATTACATTCATATCATAAAATGTTGCAAGATCACCTATAACACAGAAAAATAGTCTATTCGGATTAGCTATGGAAGCACCTACACAAGACGAAATCACACCATCAATACCAAATCCTCCTACATTGCTATATGAATACACTGATTTAGGTATTTCATATAAATTCCATGATCTAAGACTATTCAGAATACCTAAATGTAAAACTGAATTTTCTGGAAGTTTTGGTGCTGTCTGCTGACACATCCATGCATTTGATAACGGAAGTTCTTGTAATTCATTATTCAATGAAATCTCTTCCATAATACACTCCTTAAAAAAAGTGTTTTCCATAGGTTCCTTTTTACTATTATAATAATCAAAGAAATCTATTTCCTCCATTTCAAACACATTACTTAATAGTTTAAAAGGATCTCTTACCTCTCCATCACTATTTACTCTCCATACTTTTGTGTTTTTAAACCAATAATAGGAACCTGTAATTTCACCAAGATGAACAATAATATCTGCATTTCTACAAAGTGGATAATAACTCATCTGCCCTGCTGCCAACCCACCTAAAACTCTAAATTTTCCTTTGTAATTTGACGTCTGATCGCATAAAACAATTGCATTATATCGTTTACAAAAGTTGTCAATTGTCTCTTCTAGTTCATTTGTAAATTTCTTATGTGAACCAACAAAGACACAAACTTTTTCGGCTTTCAATTCCGGCAAGAAATCTTTTACAGTATATCTCCTAATAACCCTTTCACCTGGGAGCGTGGATACGCTGAAGTCATGGCTAAAATTTGTGGCAATGTTAATATGCACAGGATTTCCACCATTTCTACGAAGCTGAAGTAATGCATTATTAATCTTCACATTGTTTGCCCACTCATCATCCTGGGAATATGGATAAGGAATCTGTACACTCATTGTAACGATATCCTTAAATTGTACTGTGCGATCAGTATATTGAGGAAATAATTGTCCCTCTCTACCAAAAGGCTGTGATGATGTAATTGCAAGCACTGGCAACTTTCTATAAAAAGCCTCTGTCAATCCTGAAGGATAATTTCTTGCTGCTGTTGCTCCTGTACAACTTAATGCAACCGGCTCACCACTCTCTTCTGCCATACCGCATGCCATATAAGCTGCCGAGCGTTCATCAATACAAGAATAAACTTGAAAAAATGGATCATTCATAACACTGCCAACAAATGTAATATTTGTGTTTCCTGGACTCGCTATAATCTTTCTTATACCGTGCGATTTCATTAAGGATACTAATTGAAGTACGTTTTTTTCAGCTGAATATCTCTGTTCTGTCATAATATACACCTCATTTATTTTGTTGAAGGATTATTATTTCTAACAGAACCGATAATAAAATTAGTTATTTCCTAAGATATTCTTAACCTTTTTCACTGCCTTATCTCCAAGAACATTTTTTATTATCTTTTTTACTTCAAAGTCTGAAGATGTAATAGTAATTTTAGTTGATTTATAAGCAAAATCATCATCTTCTTCTCTTACAAAAACTTCAAATATAATAGGTTTATCATATTGTTTACTCGATACAAAATACTCCAATTGACTCAAATACTCTTCTTTTGATTCAGCTTTCAAATATTCAAATCCTAAATCTTCCGCGAAATTTTTTAATAAAGTTTTTGATTTTTTTCCATTATGCCCACCAGCACAGATAAACTTATCAACACTATCATATCCTAAGCCTAGGCCATTACTATTTGGACAGTGCATTTCATATCCTGTTCCATTATTTGACACAATAATCCTTATATTGTTTCTAATTTGTCTATTTCCTAAAACATTCAGGTCATAGAAAGTTGCTAAATCTCCTAATACACAAAAGAAAAGCTTATCTGGATTTGTAAATGATGCTCCTATACACGTAGATAATATACCATCTATTCCAAACCCTCCCACATTAGCATATGTATAAACTGATTTTGGTGTATCATAAAGTCCCCATGATCTTAAACTGTTTAATATGCCCAAATGTAATACCGCATTCTCTGGAAGCCTCGGTGCTGTCTGCTGACATAACCAAACATTAGACAATGGAAATTCTGGGAACAACTTTTCAATTTTCTTTCTTTCGTCTTTCCATTCCTGATAATATGTATTGTTCTCTATATTCTCCTTCACACTGTTATAATATTCAAAGAATTCTTCTTCTGACATTTCAAAAACATTAGTCAAAAGCTTGTATGTATCTCTCACTTCACCATCTGGATGAACTCTCCAAAATTCAGTATTTTTAAATGTAAACTCAGCGCCTGAAATATCTCCTATGTGGATAACCAGCTCTGTTTTTCTACATGAAGCAAAATATTCACGCTGACCAGCTATACCCCCCCCCAGAATTCTGAACGCCCCTTTATAATTTGAAGTCGGATCACATAATACAATTGCATTATATTTTTCACAAAATTCATCTACTGCATTCTGTAATCTATCTGAGAATTTTCTATGCGCACCTACAAAAATACATATTTTCTTTGCAATAATTTGTGGCAATTCATCATATTTCGAAAACCTTTTAATTACTCTTTCTTTTGGTAATTCTTTAACACTAAAATCTCTACTATATCGTGTCTCAATGTTAATGTGTACCGGTCCTCCCTCATCCCGATTAAGTTCCAAAAGTGCCGTATTTAACTTTACATTATTCGACCATTTGTCCTCAGCATTATTAGGGTAAGGTATTTGGACACTTATCTTAGCAATATCACGTTGAATTACATTTCGATCTGTGAACTGTGCATTCATTTGTCCAACTTTACCAAAATACTGTGAGGATGTAATTGCAACAATCGGAATATGTCGATAATATGCCTCCGTTAGCCCTGAAGGATAATTTCTTGCCGCCGTGGCACCTGTACAACTTAATGCTACAGGTTCACCGCTTTCCACCGATAATCCACAAGCCATGTAGCAAGCTGATCTTTCATCAACGCAAGAATAAACTTCAAAATCAGGATCATTCTGTATACTTCCAACAAATGTAATATTTGTTGTTCCAGGACTAGCAACTACCTTCCTCACTCCATGTGCTTTTAATAATGTAATTAGTTGCAGTATGTTTTCTTCTGAAGTATAATAATTTTCCATTTATATTTCCTCCCATAATTTAATGTTTTAGTATTTTCAATACTAAATTTCTATTATAATAAAGCGCAATTACTATAATCACAGCTCTAATAATATATGAAACAATCCCTGAAACATAATACAATGCAGATTGAATTGCAATAACTGAAAGCCAGAAAATGACAAACATCGGATTAATCGTTAAATTAACGAATTTTTTTACATCCCACCATCTATATATAAGAACCACAATATAACCAATTAAAGTAGTTATTGCAGCTGCAATAATTCCCCAACGTGGAATAAAAATCATATTCAACACAATATTTGTAGCCGCACCAATAATTGAAGTAATCAATGCTCCTTTTGTACTTTTAAATGTTCCATAAAGTGTACCCAAATTTCCGCTTAATGCATGGAACATGACTGCAACCACTAAAATTGCTGTACTCATCCATGCCTCTTCATATCCATGTGCAAAAAGACGAATAGTAACTGGTTTTAATACGAGCAGTAATACTAAAACTCCCAAAACCAAAACTGAAAAATAATTTTTAAATACATTTGAATAAAATTTATCTCTACTTTTATCTTCTAATGCATTAATGGACGAAGTCTGCCATGCCTGATAAAATATATTTTCAAATACACTAATCAACGAAGGCATTTTATTTGCAACAGCATAAATTCCATTTGCCGCAGTTCCTAAATACATAGCAATCATATATCTGTCAGATGCATTCATAACCCACCACATCATAGTATTAGGTAACAATGGTAATGCATACCTAGCAGCTTCCTTATAAAACTCTTTGCTAACTGATTTAAAAGAAAAAAATTGTTTTAAATTTGCTGACCACCAAACATATACACATGCAATGACTTTACCAAATATGTATGCTATCATCCAGCCCACTAGCTCATAACGAAGTAATACCATAAATATAATATCCGAAATTAAAAGGAACAGTGAATTAACAACACCCGACAAAGCAAAAATTCTCATTTTATTTTGCCCCCTGGCAAATTGACTCATCACTTGATAATTTGCATCTAGCACTGCTAATAATATAGAAAATAAAACTGCATTTGGAGCTACAGTACAAAAATTAATGAATCCAACTATTACAAATGCTATTATGGACATAAACATACATAATAACATTGAAGAGCTAAATACTACTTTATCATTATACTTTTTATCACTAGCAAATCGAAATGTTGCTTCAAAAATATCTAAACACAACAATGGCATTATCAGTCCAACTGTTGTTGTAATCAAATCCATAGTTCCATACTGAGATGTTGACAGATAATATGAATATAGTGGTGCCAAAATAAAGCTTATAGCCTTACTTCCAATATTCGATATTCCAATAATAATTGTATTCCGCTTTAATTCGTTATAACTTTGTCTTGATGCCATTCGTACTTTCTCCATTATTATCTTTATGGATAAATATTTAAATTATTTTACCAATATATTGTTACTTTTATCACAATCTAATATACTATTTTACTCTTCATTTAGAACTTAAAGCCTCAATCAAATAATCACATGATTCTTTTCTTAGCTTTTCTATTTTTTTACCAACTTCAATATAATCAATTGCATCCGTTTTCAACATTTCAAATGTTGTATTCCAATTTATAATTCGCCTTTCTAACTTCAGTTTTGAAAGGATGTCTAATTTTCTCATATCAGATTCATAGTTTCCATTAATTGAATAAAACTCTTTTTGTAAATTTATCGAAAGAATAGTGCCATGGTATGAATCTGTTACAATCGTATCTGCATTATATATTGCATCCAAAAATTCAACCGGACCGTAATCTCTGCAATCTTCATATTCCTCCATAAATTTCAATTTTGCATATGGCGTAATATATTTAATTTTATAACCATTTTCACGAAATTTATTCAATAAATTTATTGCTTTTTTTATAACCCCTTTATCCGTGAGTGAATAGAACAATACATATTTTTCTTTATTTTTTTTTTGCAAATCAAATGAAGAAATCCACTGATTTCTATCTAACAAAAATGTTGGATCTAAAACTGTAGAAACGTCACGATCAGTCATTGTAGATATTAAATTCGCACTTTTTTTCTCTCTAAAAGATAAATAATCAAATTCTTTAATTTCATCAATTATTTTCATAATATCATCATTTTTCATATTTGATATTGATGAAGCATATGATATCTTTTTCCCTTTAAATCCTTTCAAAAGATATGGTTGCATATATTTCCAATCAACCTTCCGTAGTTCATTTGAATATTTATTCCAAATTTGATCACTCCCACTTATTATAATTGAAAAATCATCATTAAAATTAATGTCCTCTGGTTTATTCTTTTCTTCCGTTAAATTCATATTTACTTTTATAAAATTTTCAAATCTTTCAGCTCTAAGTTTCTTTTTCTTCCAAACTGTAAGCATAAATGCATCATTAATAAACGCTCTAGGACCTGTAAAACGAATCATACTATAATGTTCTTTTTGAGTTTTCATCCTATAATTAATTATCTTACATTTATACCCAAGTTGTTCTACCTTACATTGTGTAGCCCAAGCTTGAAGAACTGAGCCATAATTATAAGCAGCATGATACGTTATCAATCCAATCTCTTTTAGCATTTTATTTTCTTCCTCCTAACCATATGCAAATACATAAATACCGCAATCATAAAATAAAAAAACTGTAATGTACCAAAACTAAAAAATCTAGGTAATTCTAACAACGAATATACTATATATGAATAAAAAACAATTCCAAAAGCATTAGCTTGTTTAAACATTCTGTAACTTCTTCCAACTAAATATCCGAAAGCAATCTGTAATGGAATACCTAATATTCCAAAATCACTATAAAACGCAAGTATACCACTTGAATTATTGATTCATGGTTACCATATATTTTCAAAACACTTTGAAATTGATTTAATCTATTATCCGCAAATTCCGAAAAAAATGGAAATCTAAATAACCAATTCAGTGTCAAATGCGGTCAATACACTGATCCTAGATGTTTTAGATAGACTATTTGAAAGTATCATATAGAGCTAAAAGGTAGTCCCTTAGCTCCACCGATTCACGATTTTAATCTTACAATATAGAAATTGATTAATTAACACAAACAAAATTAATTTTATTACAGTATTTGCTGATATCAACATTGTCATATAATCATCAAAAAAAGACATCGCTACTTTATTTACAAAATATGCATAAAGTGTCATATAAAGTAAAAATTGATGATTACCATTTCTTACACGAACATATTTATAATAAAAATGCCCAAATACAATTCCACACAATAACGCAACAATCCATGCCCCCAATAAGCCAAAATCAACATATGGTCTTCTAAAAAATGTAAAAACGTTACATCCAAGTCCATTATAGGCTCTATATTTAAATACTACTTCTGGTAAGTTATTCATAAATCCTATTTTCTCAAAGAATCTGTACATATCATGGAAAGATTCATATCCAAATAATGAATATGAAAGTTTATTCTCACTTACAAATCTATTTAATAAATCTATTTGAGCACCTACATAACCTGATATAGTATCAGCGAATGATAACTCCTTCTGTCCTGGTTTTGCAATAGTCAGTCTAAGTGAATAAAATACAACTAAAACAATCAAAATGTACTTAATAAAACCACCTGCAAATTTAAAATTCTTTTTCGCATTTCCTCCCTGTTTTTTATAATTTATACAAAAACAAATAAAGTAAGTTGAAACAAAAATATTAATCAGATCGCCTCTTTGCCCCTGCATAAGTACGATTATCATATAACTAATAATAGGTATAATAAATAGCCAATCTCTTTTTTTTAAACATTTATTCACATAATTATTTGCCAATATAACTATCCCAAATACTGAAATTATTGAAATCACATTCATAATCATCGAGACAGTATAGCTTACCGAATATCCATCAAGACCTTTTGTTGATGTTGAAAACAAGGTATATGCAATTCCGGCTTTCGAAACCGAAATTGAAACTTCTTTATATACTAAATACACTGCAATGAAAGAAAACAATATTATAATTATTATTTTTATTATTGATACCGACATATCACAATTTATTTGTTCATTATATCCTATTTTCCTCTTAGAAAATATCTTTCCTAATTGTTCTCCACAAAAAAAAGAAATTGTACCTACAGTTAGCAATAAAAACGTCTTAATTTCACAATTAAAAAGCCATTTTTCTTTATAGAGCACACAAATGAATACTGATACCGTTAGCGGTGCTACAAATAAAAAAGAGGGCGATATAAAATCATTTTGTCTCACAAACATTATAAAAAATAAAATGCTAAACATAGTCAACATTAACAAAATTTCCATTTTTTAACCTTCCATTAAATATCTTCTAAATACTCTATCTCCGGTGAAAAGGTAATTCCCTGTAGTAGACCTTTCACAATAATTCTTATCCGGCCAAATTTATTATCTTTAGCTTTAAATAATACTCTAACACATTGTTTAAATGGTGAAAGATATGCTCTAATTATTTTACTTTTATTTTCACTTGATTTCGCTATGTATATTCTATTCCTAATAAATAAAGTATATCTTTGAATACGGTTATAATCACTATTAAGTATATCTATACCATCATTATTTTCCATATCATGTAAAACAACACTGCTTGTTACAATATAACCTCCATAGCTGTTCAATCTCTGCGTATATTCAGTATCATCTCCCCATAAAAAGAACTCTTTTATAGGTAATCCAACCTTTTTAACTACATCCGATTTTATAAACAACGATACAAATGATGCACTCTTTACAGGTATTAACCCATTTTCTAAAAATTTTATTTTTGAAAACGGCTTGTCATGTAAAGTTTGAATATTCATTAAGCAAGCTGTACCGTCTGTCCACTCTACTAAACTTGTTAAATATCCAAATTCATTATCAAGTGAATTTATATGAACGACAAACTCCTCCAATGCATCATTGTTAGGGTATGTATCGTCATCCATAATCCAAAGATAAGAAAATTTATTAGCAACTTTCTTTATAGCAAAATTAAAACCCCCTGCACCGCCTAAATTCTTGCCAGTATTATAATATCGAATTTGGTTGTTTTGAATAAATTCTTGTATCGCATCCTTAGTTCCATCCGTACTTGCATTATCAACCACAATTATTTGAAAATCACTATATGTTTGATTTAATAATGCATGTAAACATTTAACTAATTTATCTTTCCTATTATAAGTAACTACACATGCAGCAATTGTCTTTTCACATTTAATCATTTTTCATTTTCCTTTTTATATTTTCTTTCCGCAAAAGTTTTATCAATAACACAATAAACTTTTTGCGGAAAAAATTTATAGATTATTCTTCCTATTTTATTCGAAAAAGATAATATTCTATTATCCAAGTTTATTTCACTCCAAGGTGATTTTTTATACATATTTTTCCATTTAATTTTATCAGGATCAATACAGTTTTCTTCCCATGGTCTCCCTAGCAACGATGATGTGAAATGAATTAATATAGGATTTTCTTTAGCTTTTTTTATTTCATTAAGATTATATAATTTTTCATTCTCATCTATTATATAAAGCAAATTGTCTATTTCCAACATTCTAATTCTTGTACTACTATTATATATTGGCGATAAATAACAACAGTCATCCTTAAATACAATGTTTAATATATCTTGATCTGCAAAAGCATAATTTTTTGATAAGAGATCTTCTAAATTATTTTTTCTTATTTTTTTGCCAAATTTATCTAGATTAATAAGCATTACACCAGCATTAAAATATTTGTCAGGTGATACCATGTCAAGATGACTTCTGGCAAATTTATAATTAAAATCTTTAACTGCTGCAATAGATGTATCAAATTCGAACTCAGCAATATATTGCAAACTTCCATTAATTAAAATATCACAATCCAAATATAATACTTTTTTTATATTAAAAGGCAATATATCATACAAATACAATCGTCCTAAGGTTGCAACACTGTTATTCTCAACTGGAACATTCAATTTCATCTCTTTTAATCTATGAACAATTTCATCAGTTTTGTAAAACAAAATATTCACATTATTGTATTCTTTTATTTGATCTTCTATTTTATATTTGTTATTATTGCCTATGCCCATATCAATTATGTGAATGCAAATACTCAAATCTTTATTTGATTCCAAAATAGATAAAATACTAATTCCCAAAATTTTTGCAAAATTATCATCAGCTATATATACAATATCTAATTCCATTATAAAGCTCCTATAAAATACTCTAATATCTTTTGTAATTTAAGTGCTGATTGTTTCCAAGAATACTTATACAATATTCTCTTCGGATTCAACTCAAAGCTAATATTAATTTCTTGTGTACTATCATACGGATTTATATAATTAATTTCATCCTCAAAAACTTCATGCATAACTGGTATATCAGATACAACTATACAATTACACCCTGCACAGATTGCCTCCAATGGCGGAATCCCAAATCCTTCGTAAAATGACGGAAACAAAAATGCCTTGCAATCTCTCATTAAAGTTTTCGCTTCCTCATCCGTAACAAATCCTAAGAGCCTTACGTTGTCAGGTTTAACTCCACCCCATTTGTCTGCAAACACTTCATTATTTATATTTCCTGCTATAGCATATACTTGAAGAGGTGACTTAATTGCCTTTTCAATAATCCAATTAAAATTCTTATTAGGATCCATACTTCCCATTGCAAAATAGAATTCCCTTTTTTTCAAATTATATTTTTTTAGTGTATGCTCATCATACTCTATTTTTCCATAGTGTTGCCATGCATTAGGAATAACTTCTATTCTAGCATTCTCCACTCCATAATATTTAATAATTTCATCCTTAGAGAACTTAGAAACTGTTATAATTTTTTTAGCTCTTCTAATTTCATTGTTGAACAACAACTTATACCATAAAATAAATTTTTTACTAAAAAACTCTGGATGTGACTTTATTTTCATATCATGAATGCATATAATTCCTGGATTCAATAAAGGCGCGACATTACATAAATTTAACGATATCCCTTTTTGTTCACAAACATATAACGGAAATGAAATCTGCTCCCATAATCTATTGTGTAACTTTCCCACTTTTACTACTCTTATATTTTTATAAATCGGAATATCATCAATCTCTGGTGGAATAGCCATTTCAATGTTTCCTGTTTCAATTATCTCATCTAATTCTGCTAAAATCTCTCTTGCATATCTTTCCACCCCAGTAACTCTATGTACTAAAAAACGTCCATTAATTATTATTTTCATTATTTACATGTTCCTTTTGTTTTACATTTGCAGGAATTCCAATTGCATAACAATTATCAGGTACATCTATTGTCACTACTGAATTAGCCCCAATAATTACATTGTTTCCTATTTTTATATCTCCAACAACCACCGCTCCTGTTCCAATAAATACATTATTACCAACAACAGGAACTCTTTCATCAGGCTCCCCCCCTGAAATTTTGCACCAATCATTACATTTGGAAGTATTTTACAATCATTACCAATTTTTGCTTTATAATGAATTGTACATCCAACTCCTCTATGCCAAAATTTTGTACCAGTCCCTATTTCAGCTCTTGCCGATACCGCATTTGAACATATTAAATAATTTAAAAACTCAAATATCCTTGCAAATATTTTTGTAACTTTAAATCTATATAAGAAATGCGATATTTTCCAGAAAACAGTCATATTATACTTCCTCACTTATCACTTTAATAATATGTCCTTAATATTTGCACAAAACTGTGATGATAAAAAATTATTCATAACTCTTTTCCTACCTGCTTGTCCATATTTAACTTTAAGTTCTTTATTAGTTGACACATTTCTAATAGCATTTGCATAAGCTACCACATTCCTATTCTCAACTTCAATTCCAGTAACGCCATCCAAACAAACATAATTAACCCCAGATCCTGGAATATTAAATGTTACCGCTGGCTTACCATAATACATAGCCTCTGCCAAAGCTACTCCAAACGCTTCGTTTTTTGTTATAGAAGGAAAACAGAATATATCACATGCCAATATATATGCCTTAAGATCTTCATCCTCTATTCTTCCTGTAAATATTATCTTTGAATCGTTCGCAGCTTCTTTCTTTAAGCTTTCCGTCAACTCACCGGTACCTGTTATAAAGATTTTAAATTTATCATCCAATAACTTGCTTGCCTGTATTAGATATGTAAAGCCTTTGTACTCTGTATGCCTTCCAACTGCAACACAAATTGTCTTGCCCTCATTTTCTTTTCTGATTTTCTGAGCCTTTTCTTCAATTTCCGGTGTTATCTTCATTCGTTCCTCATTTATACAATTAGGAACAACCACACACTTTTCTTTTACTGACTGTAACCATTCACTGCCTTCTATATAGTTAGGTGATGTAGCTATAACCTTATCAGCCCTTTTAAGCAGCTTTCTATTCTGTGGCTTAAAAAACTCTCTAAGCAATTTCTGACGAACTATGTCAAGATGCCAGTACAAGATAAACTTAATATCATTATTTTGTAGCTCTTTAAGAATAAAATGAGCTACAAAAGGATTAGGATAATGAAATATTACAATATCCGGCTTGAATGTCTTTATGACATTATGCAGTCTTTTTTTATACGAGATTGACAATGACTGAGCTGATATCTTTGCCAAACATCCACATCTGATAACCTCTATATCATCTACATAGTCATTTACATCATCTTTACCATCATTAAAAGCAATTACTTTTTGCTCATATTCATCTTTAAGTGCATTCACACAATCACGCGCTATCTGCTCTGTTCCACCCGAAAAAGGATAATAGTATTTCGAGATATGTAATATTCTTTTCATCATTCTTACCTAATCATTTATTTGTTGCATTAGAATTTTTCTTTATCATCAACACTAATCTCATTACCAATCTGAACTTCAACAATATCCAGATTAGTAACAGCCTCAACCATATGTTTGCATCCAGCCTTAATTGTCACAACATCTCCAGCCTTCACATCTTGCTTCTCGCCATCAATAGTGACCTCTCCTTTTCCGGAAACAACTGTCCATACTTCATCTCTATGATGATGCATATGATAGCTCATGCCCTCTCCGGCCTTCATAGATACCTTTACTGTCATAGAGCCATTCTGCACATCAACGACTGTGTATGTTCCCCATGATTTCTCTACAAACATTGCCTCTGTCTCGATTTTCTCTACATACGGCTTCATATACCCGCTGCGCTCTTTATCAGAGATTATGATTCCATCTCCGCTGGCAGCGATTATCATATCCTTACATCCCATGCAAAGAATTGGGATATTAAGTTCATTTACCACATTTGTATTCTCACAGGTTTCATCCATGATAGCTTTGCCTTTTGCTTTATCTGCCATTACCTCAGCCATCATGTTCCATGTTCCGACATCCTTCCAGTCTCCACTATAGCGAAGCACCTGAATGCTTGGTTCCTTTTCCACAACTGCATAGTCAAAGCTGATTTTTGTCATCTGGTCATATCTGTCAAACATGTCCTGATAATCTTTATAATCAATCATGCTATGAGCCTTATCTATCAGATATCCCAGTTTGAATGCAAATATTCCGGCGTTCCAGAGTGCATTCTGTGCCAAATATTTCTTTGCTGTCTCTGTATCAGGTTTTTCCTTGAATTCCTTTACTGCACTTACATTGTTTCCGTCTTCAGGAATGATATATCCATATTTTTCACTTGGATATGTTGGTTCTATTCCCATGAGAGTCAATCCGCTATTTCCTGCCTGCGCCAGCTCTGCAAGCTCCTTCACTGCCTCATAATATGTATCCTCCACATATGGATCTACCGGGCATACCACTACAGGCTCATCCTCTTTCACACCAAGTACATCATGTAAATAATTAGCAGCAAGGGCTATTGCCGGGAACGTATCTCGCCTGCATGGTTCCACACATATTGACACATTCTCACCAAGCTGATTTTTTATCGCGCTGGCCTGTGACTTGCTTGTAGCTATCGTCACCTTTGCCTCCGGATCAACCTTTGTAATCTGGCGGTACACTCTCTGTACCATAGACTCGTATTCACCTTTTTCATTCTTAAACAGCTTGATAAACTGCTTGCTTCTCACATCATTTGATAACGGCCAAAGTCTCTTTCCGCTTCCACCTGACAACAAAATAATATTCATAAATCTATACTGCTCCTTCATTCTTTAGTACACCCATAACTGTCTTAAAGAGAATACTTATATCCCCCTTAACACTCCACTCCCCAATATACTGTGTATCCAGCTTCACCACTTCCTCAAAGTCCGTGATATTGCTCCTTCCACTCACCTGCCACAGTCCGGTCAATCCCGGCCTGAATGACATTCTGGCTCTATGGTGTGGCTCATACTTCTCCCACTCATCGAGTGTTGGTGGCCTGGTGCCTACCAGGCTCATATCTCCCACTAGTATATTGAAGAATTGTGGAAATTCATCCAGGCTTGTTTTCCTGATGAACTGCCCAATTCCGGTTTTCTTTTTTCCGTTTGGCAGCACCTTATTGCCTATTATTCTCGGGTCAAAGTCCATCTTGAACATCATTCCGTCGCCCACTTTATTCTGCGCCGCAAGCTCCTTCTTTCGCTCCTCGGCATCCATATACATGCTGCGGAATTTGTACATCTTGAACTTCCTGCCGTTTCTGCCGATTCTCTCCTGTGAGAAGAATATCGGCCCCGGCGATGCTATGTATATCATAGGACCCACAAATATCATTATGATAAGTGTGAACAGGCAGCCCACCAGTCCTCCAACTATATCCATGCCCCTCTTTACCAGAAGTGCACTGGTATTGGCATAGTTCACGCTTGATGTGACTACTGTGTAGTCGCCTATCTTTTCTATCTGCTTATAACCGCCCTGGGCTGTGCCGTTTTTGGCTATTCCTGTATGTACTGCTATTCCCATCTCCAGGAATATATCTGCCATCTTCTCCGGATATTCATCCTCGCTGCACGGCGGTATGAGCACCTCATCCACCCACTCATCACACGCATAGTCCACTATGCCATCGTGGTTTGCAACTATCGGTATGCTGCATATGGTCTTGCCCTTCATATCTGTATCCAGCGAAGCTGCTACTATCCTTGTATAGCCTATACAGCTTTTCTCCACTGTGCGCAGTGTATCACGAAGCATGGCATCCGGTGCTATGACAAGCAGTGATTTCTTAGATGCTCCGAAGCCCTTTTTCTTAAGGAAGCTCTTGAGTGCAATTCTTGCTACATATGATATTGTCACATAGATTGGAAACATGATATAAAATGATAATCGCGAGTATATATCAGCCATCTGTGTGGTGAACAGAAATAGTGCTGTCGCCAGAAATACAAGCATTGCGTGCTTGCAGGTCGATATAAGCTCATCCAGATATCCTCTCTTTAGGACATTCTTGAATGAGTCTGCCATTATCTCCACAAAGAAATCTATCAGAAGAAATGCTACCCCCAGTATACGGTAGTCCTTGTCCATGTATGGGTTATTAAAGCCGAAGCGTATCACATATGAAATAAAAAATGCTATAACAATGCATGCGATATCTATAAGCATAAAGTCTATATGCTTTGTCCATCCTCTGCCTTTCTTTCTGTACATTCTTTCCAAATTCTCCTTATGGTATCTTTTATTTTCCTTTATACCTGTTCTAGGGGAGGTACCTTTGTATCCCCCCCCCGAATTATTTTAGCCTATTTTGTTTTACGTATGTTTTATTCGGTTATTTGTATCTTTTTCTGTATCTAATCAGGGTTTTTAATAATATATTTTCGCTCATTTTTTATACTTTGTCAATTAATCTCATGGTTTCTTTACAATTTTCGACGTATTCGCTAATCGCTATGATATTACAGCACCAATAATTATACATTATTATATGTCATGCTGCTTATTACTCCTCAAACAACCTCTGCTTCCTCTCTATCATCTCATCAATCCTTGCAATATACTGCCCTACATCCTTGACATTCTCGCATCTGTCGATACGATGGGTGCCGTCCGGATTTGGTATGGGCCAGACGCGCTTGGTGCTTGCTCCTGCACCGCATGCTACGATGGTCTGTTTCTCTTCCATGATAAGTATGTTGTATACACCGGCCTTGCCCTTTGCCGCATAGCCCACGTTTTCCATGTTGCCTGCCATGCCCTTCTGCCTGTAGAGGTAGTATGGCTCAAGCCCCATCTGCTTACAGTAGGCTGCGCAGAGATCCATATGCTCCTGAGTGTTGATCATCTGCATATCGCTGTAGCGGTCCTTGAAGATGGTGAGTCTTGCAGCTCGCTTTACTGCGAGTGAGTGAATAGTGACGTTGTCAGGTGCCAGCTCCTTCACCAGCTCCATTGTGTGCCTTACATCATCGATTGTCTCCTCCGGAAGCCCCATGATGAGGTCCATGTTTATGTTGTCAAAGCCCAGCTCACGCGCGAGCTTGAAGCTTTGTATCGTATCGTCTACCGTGTGGTGTCTTCCTATTATATCAAGTGTCTGCTGCTTCATGGTCTGCGGATTGACTGATATACGGCTGATGCCGTTTTTCTTCAGTGCCATGAGCTTTTCTCTCGTGATGGAGTCCGGTCTGCCCGCCTCCACTGTAAATTCCAGACAGTCCTTTAAATCAAAGCTGCATTTGATTTTTCTGATAAGCCTGTCAAGCTGCGCAGGGCTTAGGGTGGTCGGTGTGCCGCCTCCTATATAGATTGAGTTTAGTTTTTTGTGGTAAAACTTCTGCGCTGTGTAGTCTATCTCCTTCTCGAGTGCATCGAGGTAATCGTCCACGCGGTTTTTCCACACACCCAGCGGATATGAGGTAAACGAGCAGTATGCGCAGGTGCTCGGGCAGAAGGGTATGCCTATGTACAGACTGTAGCCGTTGTCATAGTCCACCTTATCGAGCAGTGCCTTCTCACGCTTTGCTATACCTATTGAGAGGTCGATTTTCTCATCACTTGCGAGATAGGTTTCCTTCAGATAGTCGTAGGTTTCCTTATCGCTCATGCCGTCCTCTATGCACTTCATGGCTATCTTGGTCGGTCTGATGCCTGAGAGTGTGCCCCACGGAAGACTCTTTCCTGTGCCCTTTTCTATCATGGAATACAGGGCGAGCTTGAGACGGTTTTTGGTCTCCTTGCGGTCTGAGCCGTCCACGGATATTTTTGTGCAGATACTTTCTCCGGCTGTTTTAATGCCACCTTTGTCGGCTTGCTGCATCTCACCTGTCATGGAATTATTTCCGCCGGCTCTATTCAGCGTCCACTCCACCGCAATTTCATCGCCCACATAGTCTATCTTAAATACCTGTGATGCATCCGCAAATTCCTTTACGCCATCATCTGTCATCTCATGGTGTGTGCAGGCTAAGTTTTTGCCCTCCACCTCATCAGGTGCGCAACTATAGTACATCTGCACATCCTCCTGAGGGAAGAATTCCTTGAGCAGTGAGTGCACATCATATTCAAAATCCGGTTTATTAAATACTACTACTATCATAAGTAAGGGTTATACATCCTCTCGTTTTCTATGGTTGTTGTGTCGTTGTGGCCCGGGTACACCTCTGTATGCTCAGGCAGTGTCATGATTTTTTCCTTCACTGTGCGCACGAGGTCTGACATGCTGCCACCCTTGAAATCCGTACGTCCGATTGAGCCGCAAAACAGCGAATCACCTGTAAAAATCACGTCCTCATACGGGAAATAATAGCAACAGCCGCCCGGTGTATGCCCCGGTGTGTGAAGCACTACTATGTGAAAGCCTGCGATGTCAAGCTCCTGCTTATCCTTCAAAAATACATCTGCATAAAAGGTCTTTGACTGGCCCATCATGTAGCTGACATTAAGCTGCGGGTCATCGAGTGTAGCTTTGTCTGCCTCATGGATATATATCTTGATACCGTAGCGGTCTGCGAGCGGCTTTGCATCCGTAGCATGATCAAAGTGTCCGTGTGTGAGCAGTATTGCTACAGGCTTTGCGCCTGACTCGTCCACCTTTTTGGCGAGCTGATTAGCACACGCGCCCGGGTCTATTATTATCATTTCCTTTGTCTTTATATTGGTGACAAAGTAGCAGTTGGTCTGCACTGGTCCCACTACGAAGTGGTCTATCTTCATATTTACCATATGAGTGTACTCCTTGTCTGTTATATGTTATGCTTCACGCAAGAACCACCGGGATTTAGCCGGTGGTCCTCTCTACGTCTATTACACTTTCTATCTGTCTGAGCTTCTCCACTAGAACCTTTATCTGGTCCCTGCCTCTGATATTGAAAAATACCTCGATTGTAGCGATGCCCTGCTTGCTGGTCTTGGACTGGATACCGCTGATATTGATTTCCTTTTCGGTAAATATCTTTGTGATATCTACGAGCAGTCCCGGCCTGTCATGACAGAATATCTTTAGGTCTGCCTGATACTCGGCACCATTGTCCATGAGGGCTGTATCCTGCCACTCTGCTTCTATGAGCCTGTCCTTTTCTATCTTGGACAGATTGATGATATTCACGCAGTCTGTCCTGTGGATGGAGATGCCTCGGCCTCTTGTGACAAAGCCCACGATTTCATCTCCCGGAACAGGATTGCAGCACTTCGAGAAGTGCACTGCCACGTCATAGAGCCCGTGCACCACAATGCCGCTCTTTGACTTGTGCTCCGGCTGTGTGCCTGCTGCCGTCTGCTGCTTTTCTGCTATGCTGCCAAGCACATCTGCGTCTGTCACAGGTACCACATGATCCTTCTTGTACTCGTCGTACATCCTGTTGACTATCTGGCTCTCCTTGAGACCACCGTGGCCGACGGTTGCAAGGCATGAGTTCCAGTCGTGGAAGCCGTATTTGCGGCGTATTTTCTCCTGATACTCAGGCTTATTTATTTCAGCAAAGTTGATGCCCTTTGCCTTGGCATAGGCTGCTATCAGATCCTTGCCGTGCTGTATATTCTCCTCCTTGAGCCCACTTCTGAACCACTGGTTGATCTTGTTCTTGGCCTGTGTGCTCTTTACGACCTTGAGCCAGTCACGGCTTGGTCCCTTGGAGTTCTGTGAGGTGATTATCTCTATCTGGTCACCGTTTTTGATGACATAGTCTATCGGCACTAGCTTGCCGTTTACCTTGGCACCGACCATTTTGTTGCCGACCGCAGAGTGTATGCTGTAGGCAAAGTCTATAGGTGTGGAGCCCTTTGGCAGGTTCTTTACATCGCCGGACGGTGTGAATGCAAATACATTGTCGGAGAATAAATTTAAATCACTCTTTAATAAAGTCATAAATTCCTTATTATCCGACATGTCCTGCTGCCACTCGAGTATCTGGCGCAGCCAGCTGAGCTTCTCCTCCTCTGTGACAGTGGTGGTAGTGGCATTACCGTTGTTTGTTTCCTTGTACTTCCAATGTGCCGCGATACCGTACTCAGCTGTACGATGCATCTCGTAGGTACGTATCTGTATCTCAAACGGCTGTCCGCTTGTGCCTATGAGCGTCGTGTGAAGCGACTGGTACATGTTCTGCTTCGGCATGGCAATATAGTCCTTGAAACGGCCCGGTATAGGCTTATACTTCTCATGTATGATACCAAGCACTGCGTAGCAGTCCGGTATTGTATCCACCAGAATTCTGATGGCAAAGAGGTCATATATCTGGTCTATAGTCTTGTCCTGATTGACCATCTTCTTATATATACTGAAGAAATGCTTTGCCCTGCCGTATATCTCAGCCTTGATACCGGCATCCGAAACATACTTCTTGACATCGTTTACCAGACCCTGGATGTAGGTGTCGCGCTCTGTCTTTCTGAGGGCTACCTTCTCTACCAGATCGTAGTAGGCATCCGGATAGAGGTACTTCATACAAAGGTCCTCGAGCTCTATCTTTATCTTGCTGATACCAAGTCGCTGTGCGATAGGGCAGTAGATATCCTGTGTCTCTCTGGCGATACGCTGCTGTGCCTCCTTGGACTGGTACTTGAGTGTACGCATATTGTGCAGTCTGTCTGCCAGCTTTATGAGGATGACCCTGATATCCTTCGCCATGGCGAGAAACATCTTGCGCAGATTCTCAGCCTGCATCTCAAGCCTGTCCGCATTCTTATCCTTTGGATCCTTGGTGCTGTCTGTCAGATGCAGGTGCTTTAACTTCGTGACACCATCCACCAGATGTGCGACATCGTCTCCAAACTCCGCACGCATCTCATCCATGGTCATGATGGTGTCCTCCAACACATCATGGAGCAGTCCTGCTGCAATGGTTTCCTTATCCAGCTCGAGCTCGGCGAGTATTATGGCAACACACAGCGGATGTATGATATAAGGCTCTCCTGACTTACGCGCCTGACCCTTATGGGCATCATAAGCTACCCTGTAGGCTTTGTCCACAAGGCTCGTGTCATCCGACGGATGGTACTTTTTGATTTCCTTTTTCAGCTCATCGTAAAGCTCCTCTGGGCTCGTAAAATCCTTTGTTCCCCTTATACCGCTGGTATCTGAGCGAAATTTGTCCGCTATTTTTTCTAATTCTTCTGTTGAGTAATCTGCCAATAGTCTCACCTCGATTGTAGTGTATCTTTAGTAGCCATTATATTTTATTTCTTTAAAAATTGCAATCTTATGTTGTTAGCCGATAACCATCTTTACTCCGCCATACATGCCGGCTGAGTTACCGAGTGTGGCAAGCTTGATCTCTGTCTCACGGCTTGCATGGAAGGCATACTCTTTATAGTACTTTGCTGCTGTATCGATGATGATACTGCCTGCCTTTGAGAGGCCTCCGCCTACAACAAATACCTCAGGGTCCATAACGCATGCTACTGCTGCCATTGCCTTGCCGAGAAGCTTCATAGACTGCTCTACTGCTGCAATACCCGCTGCATCTCCTGCCTTTGCCGCATCGCATACATCCTTGGCTGTGAAGCCTGCATTTAAATCAAGCTCTGTTGCCACATCCCTGTGTGCTGCAATGTATCTCTCTGCTACTCTTACGAGTCCGTTTGCTGATGCATACTGCTCTAAGCAGCCCTTCTTGCCGCAGCCGCAGCACTCTGACTCATCATCTACCATAGGCATATGTCCTATCTCTCCGCCTGCTCCGTTTACTCCGGCTATGATTCTGCCCTCGCGGATGATTCCTCCGCCTACGCCTGTGCCGAGTGTGATCATGACTACATCCTGATGACCCTTTCCGCCACCCTGCCACATCTCACCGAGTGCAGCTACGTTGGCATCGTTTCCGGCCTTTACCTTGATGCCTCCGCACAGCACTGAGAGGGACTGTGCCACGTTGAACACACCCCAGCCAAGGTTGACACACTTCAATACTGTTCCGTCATCCTTTATCGGTCCCGGCACTCCCATGCCTATTCCCTCGATGTCACCCATCTCGATGCCGTGCTTCTCGTTATTTTCCTTGATGGATGCTGCGATATCAGGCAGGATGAGCTCGCCGGAATTCTCTGTGCGTGTAGGAATCTCCCATGTATCGACAAGCTTTCCTGTGGTCTCGAAAAAGCCTATCTTTACAGTTGTTCCACCTATATCTACTCCGTATGCATATTTCTTCATTTTTTCGTCCTCCAAATCATTAAACTATGTTTATATTTTATTGCCTAATCGCATATTTTTCAATGTTTTTCATTGTTTTTTATGTTTTTTATATTTTTTCTATATATAGAAGCGTTTATATCATCATCCATATGCCCGCCATTTGTAAATCCAAGCTTTTTGGCAAGGCGCACCGATGCCGTATTTTTCTCGTCTATCCGGCAGTAAAGTTCTTCAAAGTCTGTGTTTTCGCGCGCGTAGTCTATGATGAAGCGGCACACCTCCGTGGCATAGCCTTGGTTCCATAATTCCGGCGCTATCATATAGCCCATTTCATTGTGCTCAAGCCCTGCCCTGCCTATCAGCTTACCTGTTTCCCTGGAAAATACAAGCCACATGCCATACTCGTAAAAGCCATACATGTTCTCTATATATGCTTTCTGGTATTCAAGCTCTGTCTCATAGTCGTAAAGCGGCTCCACAAAGTCTGTCATGCCGGGCTTGTCATAGAGCTCATAGAGCGCCGGAAGGTCTGACAGTGATAGCTCTCGTATCAGGCACCTGTCTGTCTCGCCGATATCCCATGGGATGTGATTATACCGCCTGCGCACCCGCTCAAGATACTCAATATCAAGCTCTGCAAGGCTCTCGACTGCATAGCGCGTGCCGCACTGCGGCTCTCCTACTGATGCTATGCCGAGCGAGTCAGCTATATGCTTCTGCTGTTTGCTTGAGACTATCCAGATGCAGTCTGCGGGAGCTTTCGGTATTCTTAGATTTCCCGTATTAGCTTTCGCGGTGTTATCTGCAGATTCTGTATATCCTGAATTATTTTCTATTTCATACACACACAAATTATTCTGCTGCTCATCCGGCAGTTTCTTCTGCAACTCATCCAGCAATTTTCCCGATAGTGCACCATACAGTTTTTCTTGCAGCTCGCCATGATAGTAAAAAGAGGCAAGTTTTGCGCTTGCCTCATCGATAATTATTATCATTAAACTGTCTCCGGCTCCGGATAGTCCACTCCGAAGGTCTCAACTGTAACTGTCTTCATGACCTGAGCCTCAAGTGGTTTGTCCATGTAGTCTGTGCGCACCTCTGCGATCTTGTTTACCACATCCATGCCCTCGATTACCTTGCCGAATGCCGCATACTCGCCGTCGAGATGTGGTGCATCCTGATGCATGATGAAGAACTGGCTTCCTGCTGAATCAGGTATCATGGTACGTGCCATTGAAAGTACACCGGCTGTGTGCTTTAAGTCATTTTTGAAGCCGTTGTGTGTGAACTCGCCCTTGATTTCATAGCCCGGACCGCCTGTGCCGTTTCCATCAGGATCTCCGCCCTGGAGCATGAAGCCCTTGATTACACGGTGGAAGCATACTCCGTCATAGAAGTTGTGATTAATTAAGCTGATAAAGTTGTTTACTGTGTTTGGTGCGATTTCCGGATAAAGCTCCGCCTTGATTACATCGCCGTTTTCCATTGTGATTGTTACGATTGGATTCTGTGCCATTATTTTTCTCTCTTTCTTTTATAATATTATGATGTTTGGAGAATATCCATTCCTCGCAATAATTAAATATCGAATTAATTTTTACTCGATTAGTTTTTACCTTATTTTTATTTACTCAGTGCCTCGACCACCTTAGGAAACTCCATGAAGTGCGATGCCTTCACCAGTATGGTGTCGCCCTCCTTCACATATGAAAGAAGCTCCTGTGTCATGGTCTCCCTATCCTCGAAATAGTGGATGTCTACATCGGATGATTTCTCTGCGGCTCCGGCTGCATATTCCTTTGCCAGCTCTCCTGCGGCAAAAAGTGTATGGATATGATTCTCTCCAACTGCCTCTCCTACCTCATGGTGCAGCTTTTTCTCATCGCTTCCAAGCTCGCCCATGTCTCCTAGCACTGCTATTGTCCTGCCCTTTGCATGCGAAAGCACCTCGATAGAGGATTTCATAGATACAGGATTTGCATTGTAGCAGTCATCTATCACTGTCATGCCGTGTGTTTTGATAAAATTGGTACGCCCTGCGATTGTCTCTGCTTTCTCGATTCCTGATTTTATCTCAGCTATTGTGAGGCCAAGCTGCAATCCGACAGCTGCTGCCGCCATGGCATTGTATACATTGTGCTCACCCGGGATGTGGATTTGTGCATCAAACTCACCCTCAGGAGTGACAAAATGAGCCTTCATGCCGTCAAAGCCCAGGTTTTCAATATTTGTGGTATATACTGATTTATGAACATCCGAAGCCGATTCCTTGCCATAGTATATGACAGGCTTTCCATTTACAGTCTGCACTGTGGCCAGCTTGTCGTCATCTGCATTCAGCACTGCAACCGCATCCGGCATCATATGCTCAAAACACTCTGTCTTTGCTTTAAGCACACCATCCCTGTCGCCCAAAAACTCCAGATGGCAGTAGCCGATATTGGTGATGACCATAACATCCGGGCAAGACATGGTAGAAAGTCTGTGCATCTCGCCAAAATCAGATATGCCCATCTCAAGCACCGCTACCTGATGGCTTTCCCTGATTCCGAAAATGGTGAGTGGCAGGCCTATCTCGTTGTTGAAATTGCCTGCGGTCTTGTGGACGCTGTATTTCTGCTCAAGAACTGATGATATCATCTCCTTGGTGCTGGTCTTGCCGACACTTCCGGTGATACCCACCACCTTGATATCAAGGCTTTTTCTGTAAAATGCCGCGAGCTTTTTCATGGCATCGGTGGTTGATTCAACAAGCACATATGGGCCTGCCGGATCCGTAAGCTCATGCTCAGAGAGCACAATTGCCGCTCCCTGCTCAAACACAGTCGGAATGAATTTGTGTCCGTCCACCCTTTCTCCCTTTATCGGGATAAAAAGATAGCCCTCCTTCACCTGTCTGCTGTCTATGACGGCGCCGGTGATTGTCGTATCAAGCAGTGTCTCATCGCCTATGTATCTGCCCTCACAGGCCTTAGCGATATTTGCAAATGTAAGATTCTTCATGTACTTATCCGACATGCTACACCTCATATTTTTTCAAAGATATGTCAATCAGATGCTCACAGAGCTGATTAAAGCTCATACCGATAACTGCTGCCTCCTGTGGCAGAAGACTGGTCGGAGTCATGCCAGGCAGTGTGTTTGCCTCGAGGCAGAACATCTCATTTTTGTCATTGAGCAAAAAGTCTGAGCGTGAATATGTGTCAAGCCCGATAACGCGCGCAACCTCCTCGGCATAGTGCTGCATATCCTTTGTCACCTGCTCAGGAAGCTCGGCCGGACATGTCTCTACTGTACTGCCCGCCTTGTATTTATTCTTGTAATCGTAGAAGCCCTCCTTCGGTGCAATCTCTATAATAGGAAGAGCCTTGCCCTCGATAACACCGACAGAGAACTCCCTGCCCTGTACAAATTCCTCGATAACCAGCTCATTTTCCCACTTGAAGGCATCGTCAAGTGCCGCCTTAAACTCTGCCGCATCCTTAACGATGGTGACACCGATGCTTGAGCCACCGCAGCATGGCTTTACTACACATGGAAGTGTCAGGTCAAGCTTTGTGATATCATCCTGTCTGGTCGCTCTTGTCATGGAAATACCCTTTGGAGTAGGGATACCGTTTGCAAGGAAGAACTGCTTTGATGTCTCCTTGTTCATGGCGATGGCTGAGCTTAAATAATCGCTGCCTGTATATTTGACACCGAAGAGGTCAAATGCTGCCTGTATCTTTCCGTTCTCTCCGTTTTCTCCGTGGAGTGCCATGAAAACAATATCTGCCATCTGACACATTTTGATGACATTTGGTCCGAAGAAGCAAGGTGACTGGTCCTTTCTGGAAGCCTTTACCTTTGCGAGGTCAGGTGCCTCTGTCGGAATATCGCTGACCTGCACGCTTATCTCGTCCGCGCGGTCAAATATACCTGTCAGGTCCTCCTCCCTGTCACTATATCCCATAAATACATCCAATAATATAACTTTGTGGCCGTTCTCTTTGAGCGCCTTAGCTACCATGCTTCCTGTCTTGAAGGAAACATCTCTCTCTGTGCTGAGCCCTCCGGCAAGTACTACGATGTTCATTTTTGTCCTCTTTTCTTTGATTGAATTATCATGCTTTGGTTTAATTAAACACAATGCAATGCTTCTTTTTTAAAGCTATGAGTAATCAACATAATTTCTTCAAAATTATAACACCATTTGTGCAAAAAAGAAAGACCGGTTGCCCGGTCAAAAAAGAAATTCTCATTTTATTTTAAACTGTGTTGGCTTCCAGCAGCTGTATCATTCTCATAAATACCATCCGCCCGTGCAAATCATCCTGTGAAAGTGATTCTCCGTACTTCAATACTAATAATCGGCACTGATAAAAATTCAGCTCAGGATTGCCAAAAAGCAAAATCCGCAAGGCTGCATTTTCCAGGTAATTGTGTATATTTCCCACCTCAATAAATATATCTACAATATCATCGAGGTTAATAAGTCCTTTCTGTTCATAATAAATTCTTCCCAAATATTTCATCCCTCCATCGATTATATTTTTCGTAGAACTTCTTTTTTCGTCTTTCTTTTGAAATTTTGTCGCTTTTGCGAAATTTCCCTCTTTGTTTTTGTTGGTGGATTCATTTTTCCATATAATATATCAATATTCTAGGCGCGTTGCGCGCTGGTATTTTGAAGATTTCTATTAGAAGCTTCAATATTGATTGGTGATTAGCAGTTTTCGACAAAATACGACATGGTTTTGGGTTTAATTTAGCTGGTTTTTGGTTTATATTGCACTTTTCTCATAAGAATTTTTGTAATGATAAATTTGTACTATATTTTGAGGTTTTTGTTCTAATTATTTCATTTTTTATTGTTCGCTTGTTCCTTTGAGTAAATTTGGATTGACATTTTTCAATTTTTCTTTTGTTCGATTTTTCAGCAATATTTGCATTTGTGTTCTTGCCATTTCATGCAATTTAGCAAAACGCTCACTTTGAGATAAGCCTTCCTTTATTAGTTCGGCATTTTGGCTTTCCATATTCACCAAGATAATTAGTTCCTCAGCCGAAGCATAATCTCTAATATTCTCACCCCTCTGTGCTTCAATAGAATGTTCATTTCTCCATTCTCGTGCTTTCTTTCCAAAAAGAGCTACATTAAGCATATCTGCTTCATCCGCAAACGTATATCCCTTTTCAATAGCTGATAATTCATCAGTAATAAGATATTTTTGCACTGCATCTGTATGTATATGATAATTAATCTTTGACAAAGCTCTTTTTTCATCCCAACCAATAGCTTTCCGTTCAGCCTCATCTTTTTTGAGACGTTGATAATCTTTTATAATATACAATTTGAATTCAGGCGAAACCCATGAAGCAAATTCAAATGCAATATCTGTATGAGCATATGTTCCCCCACCGTATCGACCTGATCTAGAAACCAATCCTATAGCATTTGTAGATGAAATCCATTTTTGTGGAGATAATGTAAACGCATTACTACCAGATTCATTTTTAAAGGCATCGAATTCGAGCCCTTTAAAATCAGGATTATGAATTTGCTCCCATAGCTTCTCCAATTACCCCTATTTCTACTCCGTTTGCATTAAGTTTTGATGTTGGCGCCATTATTTTCTCCTTTGTATTAATTTTATTTTTCTTTAGTTGCAGCTGATACTCCTATTTTATTTCCAAGCTCTTTTTGTGTTATATTTGTAATATAAAGTAAGGAAGCATCTGCTCCCCGACCAAAGTTTGCAGATGCTTCGAAGGTGTTCTCACCATAGTTTATTTTTTGTAGGTTTTCAATCTCTTATATTGAGTTATTATAGGCTTCAAAGCCTTATCTGTCAAGAAATTCTCCGTACATTTGTCTTAACTTAATGACATTGAATTTTCAGGCTGGTGAGGGTTTTTTGTGTTCTTACTGCCATTGGAACCAATCGCATATCCAAGACCAAATG
>OGZP01000471.1_pt1 | contig 34692 bp, 26 predicted proteins | sample 1576811 | NCBI WGS metagenome assembly OGZP01 (sample SAMEA3541553, study PRJEB24748) | human gut metagenome | biome: human gut; feature: human-associated habitat; material: faeces | place: China | collected 2012
CTTCTGCATACTGTTCAGCAGCTTCCTTCAGATACTCTGGTGCGTACTCACTATTAATACAAAGTTTCATACCTGTACATGAAAGTTCCTCATTGACTTCCTCAAAGAGTGTAGTGATCTTACCAAAGAGACGGTATCTGGATTTTTCAGTTACTTTTTTCCATACCCAGGAGTATTTATTCGCATTTGCTTCAAACTTGGAGCCATCAATGTATAGATGTTGAAGATCCACATGCTCTGTCTCGAAGATTTTTTTGTTTATATCTTGAAATATTTCTTCAATGGAATCAGCAAGTACTTCGTTGATGAAGTAGCCGAAAGTGCGGTAAGAAGGTGCTTGATGATCCATAAGATACATGAAGCGAAGATTGACTTTACACTGATCCTCCAGTTCACGCAATGATATATAGCCATTCGCCATAAATCCGAACAAAACTGTTTTCAGCATGCTGACCGGGTCATATCTGAGTCTTCCTGTATAATGTTGAGGAATATTTTTCAGATATTTCTCCAGTTCGATTTCTCCCATAAATCTGTCAAAAGTCAGCACCGGATCACAAATGTCCAGATAATCTTGAATTAGCATTGGCAAAACTGCCTGTTTTGAGTTAGAATAGATTATGTTATTAATTTTTTTCACAAGTTAATTATAACAGAAAGAAAGACCTTGAGTTCATTATAAACTCTTGGTCTTTCTTTTTTTCGGGACTAATCTTTTTTCACAGCCCCTTTAACATAATTCTATAACAACAACGTCTACAAAAAAAGACTATATTCTACAAATTTCAATTGCATTCTTCATCCTCTGATTCTGCAATTTCATTATCATCTCCTTATACTCGAATAATCTTCTCTCCTGTTCCTCCGTAACATTATACCATTTCAACATCTGAAAAATTGCATACTGCAAGATATTTATAGAATGTCTTATGCCTAAACTCTATCTCTGTATTCTTTAATTCCATCAAATCTTCTGTTCTGTAAAGGCATATTCTGGATAATATCAAATTCTTTCTGTAGCTTGTCCCAATAATCTAATCGTAGGCCTATTTCTAATAAATCATTTTCAATTTTAGTTAAATCGCCGTCATTAAAATAATATTATATCAAATTTCAAAATGTTTGATAATATTATATTAGCTCTTGAGTTTCCGCAATTTTATCCACAACAGCATTATTACGTGTTCGTTATTATAAACAAATTTCAAAAAAATACCGAAAAATAAGGAATCTTCTTTCTTTTTGATGTAAAATTAAAGTGCTCAAACAAAAATCTTACTAAACAAAAAAGAAAGGGATTCCTTATGGTTAATTTTACATCAAATACATACACATTGAAAAGAAAAATTTTAAATTTTACAAATAAAATTTCAAAACGGTTATCTAAACCAGAACGTAAATTTACTGCTGATATGACTTACGGAATGCTTGCTGCCGAAAGCTGTCTTCTAACCGATGTTGCAGACCAGCTTCATGAAGATTCCAAAAAGATAAATATTGTAGACCGTCTTTCCAGACATCTTGATAAAGGTACTCCAATGGATGCTTTATTCTCTTATATTCAGCAGATCAAAAAATGGATTCCTTCCGAACCGGTCATCCACATTGATGACAGCGACGTTGTCAAACCTGATGGTTATAAATTTGAATCGCTTGGCATTGTATGTGATGACTCTGAAAGCACACCTGCTAAAAGTGTTTATAAAAAGGGTACCATGTAACCGAAGCCTGTTTCCTTACTGCAAGTAATCATCCAGTCAGCATATTTTCTAGAATACACTTTTCAACAGAAAAGAATTACAAATCTGCCAATACCATTACTTTTGAAGCAATGGAACAAGGCTCATCACTCCTTGGAAAAGAAACCTTTTGCATGGATCGTGGCTATGATGACAATAAGATGTTCTTAAAGTTGGATTCTTTAAACCAGGATTATGTAATCAGGTTAAAATCAAACCGCAAGCTTCTTTACCATAACAAATGGACATTTGCCACCGAACTATGTAACCGTCGCAAAGGAAAAATAAAAGCCAACGTATTCTATAAAGGGAAAAATCATGAGGCATATATTTCCCATGTCAAAGTGCAGATCACTGCTTCCAGAAAAAATATTTATCTGGTGCTGGTTTACGGTATCACAGAGCATCCAATGATGCTTGCCACAAATAAAGAAATCAAGTCCAAAGAAGATGTGATTAAAGTGGCAAGAATCTATTTCTCACGATGGAAAATCGAGGAATACTTCCGCTGTAAAAAGCAGATGTTTCAATTTGAAAACTTCCGTGTGAGAAAGCTTTGTGCTATTAATGCACTTAATTTTTATATCACCTTATGCATGGCATTTCTGGCAATGATTTCAATGAAACCAGAAGAAAATGCCCTAAAGGTTTCAATCATAAAACAAGCAGCTCCTATAAAAGAAAAAGTATATTTCTGCTATTACCGACTAGCAAAAGGCATTCATGGCATACTATCGTATGCAAAAGAAGGCGTCAGGCTATGGTTCCGGACAAAACGTCCGGTATATCGTCAACTTTGTCTTAAGCTGGTCATTTAAATAGATAAAAGAATACCTCTTTCAAAGCCCAACTCCAGTGGGGCTTATTAAAGTACCTCTAATCTTGATAATTCTATTTTTGATTCTTCAAAATCCGATAGATTGGTACTTTTGTTAAAATCATTTGTTTTTTAATTACATTATGCGGAAACTCAAGCAAAAATTAGCCTTCGATGTGTTCAAAGATTTTTTTCAAAACATCATGTAGATAAACTTTTTTACTAAATGCAACGTGATGAAAGAAAAAGGTGTTTCGCCTGTTTCTTTACTTCGTTATAAACTCAAAAACATTTTTGTAGTAGAAAGAAGCATGTATATGTAGCAGCTAACTAGCTCTTTTAGGGAAGATTTTTCCAAGGACACGTATTATTGCTTCCTTAATCCCACAAAAACATACTGGCTCCGTTTTACTTCTCTTCTTGTAGCGAATATCGTCAATAATGATATTCGTAATCTGACGAATCAAGAAAGAAAAAATATTTTCATCATTGACAACAGTTTTTTCAGCCGCACCAGCTGTAAGAAAACAAAATTGGGAGCAAAAGTTTTTGACCATACAGATTTTTATTTAATTCTTGTTTTTCCAATCCAGCACAAATCACAGCCATTCACTCAAAAGGTATGAATGTGATTGCTATGTTCAAGAAAATCAGCCGAATCAAATATCCATACCGTTGTGAACAACTTAATATCAAAGAAATCTATTCACAAAACAAAATGCACCGTGTTAAATCTAAGTTTTCTTCAAAACCTGTAAATCCACTAAATCTGATTTGGGAATGCCATAGTTTATCTTACGATGCTCTGACAGCCCATGTTGCAACTGTGTTTACCAAGTATATGCTACTTACGATGGAGCAACTGGCTGTATTCACCACCAATTTTGAGGCAAGACTTCCATAATATCTGCGAAATGCGCTTCATCCATATGTGGTGTCGGCATCAATCACTATTTTATTAGTAAAAATATTAAATTTTCAAGGTACAAATCCCATTTAGGGTATGGGAAGTTTTAGTAAATTCCATATTACATTTTCCAGAAATCTGCAATTATTGCTTCATATTCCTCCTTTGCTTTGCGTAACTTTTTTTCTTGTTTCTCTGTGACCAAATTCCATATTACATTTGTTAAGTCAGCCTCTGATAACATCTCAATTATTGAATCATCGTTAAGATCAAATTGACTTATATCTATATTTTGCAATTTAGTATTTTGCATTATGCAGTCATCCCATGTACATTTTTTAATTATTACATTGTTCAAACTTGCATCTGTTAAATCGGCTCCTGAAAAGTTGCATCCTATCAACTTTGAATTGTTAAAATTAGCATTTTGCAAATCTGCTCCTATAAAATTCACATTCTTAAGTCTTGTTCTTGCAAAATTTCCGCTTTTAATAATTGTTCCTTCAAAATTAACAATCTTTTTGGTTATTATATTGAAAAAATTTGCTGCAACAAGACTTGCTTTAGTAAAATCGGTTCCATCTAATGTTGCATTACTAAAGTCTGTTCTATCAGCCGTTGCCATCATTAATACGGCATCTTGCATATCACTATATTTAAATGAGGCACCACTCAATATTGCATTTTCCATATGACTTCCGCTCATATTACAATAATCCAGCACCCATGATGCAATATTAACATCATCCCATTCCATATTTTCAAGTTGCAGCTTACATATATTATTTTTACTTATATTTATAAAATCAGCTGTTCCTTTTATTAGCTCTGATATACTTTTTTCATACGTAAGCACAATATTCTTTAAGTTTTGATAATTCCTGACATATATATATTGTGATAAATCACCTGTTCCTATCATCACTGGATAATTCACATTATATGCGCTACTTACTATTTCACTTAATATGCTATCATATTTTGCTAATGTTATTACCTCATCTCCAAACATCAGGTTCTCATTCAGAATTATTTCCTTTATAAAATCAGCTATTACACCATCTACTCTATTCTTACTAAACATATAAAACACTTGTTTTAATTTTTTATCATAATCATCTGATTTAGTATATTCATATATTAAACGTATTATCTCAATAGCTGCAAGATATTCATAGAATGTCTTATGCATAAACTCTATCTCCGTCTTCTGGTCATCTATTGTACTTTTACTATCATTGCCATTTTTAAAATTCTCTCTTAAGAAAAAAAGCAGTACAAGCTTTGATGGATTATCATCTTGATGTAATTTAATCCAGTTTTCACATAATTTTTTATCATCCATAACTGTACAATATTCATATATTGTATTTGCTGATACACTTCTACTGTTATTCCTATATGCACATCCACCAAGATGAGCAAGCATTTTCTGATACTCTGAATATTCAGCCTTGTATTTTAAACCACCAGCTTTTTTTCTACTATATTCTCTTGTATATATACATTCAAATATTTTATTATACAATTCTGCTGTATTCTTTAATTCCATCAAATCAATATTTGAATACTTAGCCGTCCACATAATAAGAAATAATAACAATGGCTGTCTGCTGAGCTCATCAAATCTCCTGTTCTGTAAAGGCATATTCTGAATAATATTAAATTCTTTCTGAAGTTTGTCCCAATAATCTAACCGCAGGTCTATTTCTAATAAATTATTTTCATCAACAACTTCATCTATATATTTTTTTCTTTCATAAATATCTATATAAAGTGGTAATATTTCTACATTTATATAATTATATATATTTTCTTTTGCTTTTCTGACTGCCTGCGTTCTTCCACTCACTATCACCTTACAGTCAAACTTCCATTTTTCGCCTTCAAGTTCTCTTAACAACTCCTGCGACTTTTCATAAACCTTATATTTTATTTCATCCAATCCATCTAATATAAGAATCCTGTCTAATCTGTTATCGGCTTCATAAAACCAAGGATACCCATTCTTAATATATTGTTTTACAACATCTAATGCTGTCTTTGCATCAACAAATGTTACTTCAAACAAATTAAGTGAAAGAACTATCGTTTTTTTGTCATCGACACCATTGGTTAATTCATCGACTACTTTCTTTAACACTGAAGACTTACCACTGCCAGGCTCTCCATATACAAGCAGCATACTATTGCTATATATATCATTGCTGTATTGCTTATCTTTCAGCCATTTACATATATATTCTGCAATATTTTCAACCTTTTTTTCTGTATGTTCTATGTTTTCGCATATAATGGCATGTAAATCTGTATATATTTTATTCAATCCAAAGCTTTCGCCCATTACAGATTCTCTATATGCATCATGCATATTTTTAATATAAATCTTATACTCTTCATCCTCGAATATATTATACATATTCTCTAATATTTCACATCTCTTTAATGAAGCTGGCATTTCTTTTATTTCCTGCCTAATACAATCTAACTTTGAACTAATATTTTCTATACTTTTATGCTCTATCCAATTTCTAAGTTCATCATTTTTTAAAATTTCCCTTTCCAGAAAACTCTTCCAAGTTTCGACCTGAACTTCTCCTATTGGCTGTACACTAAGCGTGGATAATGCTTTTTTGATTGAATCATCTTTAAGACTGTTATTCTGCATCCATTCAAAATATAACTTTTCACAACATACTGCTATATCATCTTTATTATGTGTATGGGTATTGGCATACGCCTCCACACTATGCTCTATAGCATCATATAAGCCTGCTCCCACTGCATTATTATCACCTTCAAGCCGTTTTTTTAATTTTTTCCAAAGTATTCCTGTTCCACTTTCAATTAGCTTCTGCCCTATATATTCAGGTGGAATAATGGCACTTATACCTCATGCTAGCAATTTTATTGTTTCGTTCATCATATATTTCCTCTCTACTTCATCTTTGCAGTGAACTTAAGACTAACAAACTATATCAAAAAAACACAAAGCCACCCGAACCCTAACGATTCAAATGGCCTGTATACTAGTATATATTATATATTGTCTTCATGTAAAAAAGATCAATCAGCATATAACCGATTGACCTTTCATTTTCATTGCAATAATATTACAGCAATTTGATTCATCTATTATTTCGCAGAAAATAACGCAGCCCTTTTATATGTTGCTGCATACTCACGATTATTCTCTTCTATTCTTTCATCTGCTTTTCGAGCTACTACATCATAAGATGTATTTGTTAAACGATCAACTCGTTTTGCACCTTTTATTGTTGCGTATGCATTCTTGCCAAATAGCAATTTTTTCTGTTCAGCCACGATATCTCCTCCTTTTTTTCATGTTTATCTAGTATATCATACTTTATTTCCTTTTTCAATTAAGAATTGTTTCTGTAACATGATAGCAACCACCTTCAAACATTATACTTTGAATATCTTCCAAACGTTTAAGTGACTCTTCCAACTCTTCCTCTTTTTCAAAATATTTCTTTTCTTGAGCACTGGAATCCTTTTTAATATATTCTGCTAAAGTTTCTTTTGACACACCTGTTTTTCTATAATCCATTTTATGAATCAAATAAATTAAATACGCATCTTTTTCTTCCAATTTTTCTGTGGCATTTGAAAAAAAGGTACACAATACATCCAATACTAGAAAAATCAGCATCAATTTGCTTCCTTCCAAAACACCACCCACTCCAAGAATCATGTCCAGTGCAAACCTTAAATTCAACTTAATATTTTTCAATTTCACACTATAGGCTGTTTCAGAATTTTTTATTGATTTAATAATTACCGAAGAACGTGGTAACTCTGGATTAAGAGATTCAATACAAGTTCTGAATAAGCTTTTTACTGTTACTTCATCCAGATCTTTCATTTCTTCCTTAGTGTCCAAATATGCTCCAATCACTTCATTCACATAGATTTCATTATTATCCACAATAAGCACCTCCTATACTCTTTCCAAATTATTTGTATAAATTCTATATGGCTTAATATCACATTCCACTATGTAGTTATCATTTTCATCTTCATCATAATATCTGATCTGCCTTCCATCATGCATCAATATCCATGGTTCTTTTTCATAAGTTGAACACGTAGAATCTATAATCACACGTCCTGATGTTCGATTATTTTTGTAGTTATCTATTCCTGCAATATCAATACACCAGACAAATTTCGACATATTTAATCGGAGGATAATCGTCTTTAACTCTTCACACATTTCTTCGTTATTTCCTGCCTCACGCTTTAACGAATTTGCTGATGTCATATAAATTCTACTAATTTTAACAGCTTCCCAACTCATGGTTCCAGATTCAACCAATGAAACATAACGTTCATACACTTCATTATATACAAGTTGCATTTTTTCATACAACGGAACAACCGCAAACTTTACTTCATATAGATTATAATCCACATCACTTGTTGAAGTTGGCAACTCTTTAGATACTTTTCTATACCCAAAGTAATTGTCCTCCATAACATATAACGAAGAAATCAATTTTGAATGTAATATAATCCCTGTATGCTCATCTTTTAATTTATTTACACTGTCATGGTTATCCAGCAATCCATAATCTATACTTCCATGCCCAACAATTGACACTGCATGTTGTTTTGGTGATATAAATCCTACAATTGGAATTCCTGACTCTATATAAGCTGTCATTTCATCAAGGAAGCGACTGTTTTCTTCTTTCATTCCACCTCTGATAATCGGACTGAACCCATATTCCTGAAACAAATCTGCAATTTGTACTGGAGTCAGACCATTAGATGGTGTTTTTCTTCCCATATCACCTTTAATTTTCTGAGCAATGGCTCCCATAGTTGTATCTGCATAGTTATGATACTTATTTCCATAGTATCTTAATATAGTCCATGCCGCCACATGTGCACATACTGCTATATCAACTTCCTGTTTCATCCATGGGAAACACTTTATATCGCGTTTATTATCCATTATATGCGCTTCATATTTTGCCAACATCAAATACGCCTCTTCATCTAGTAATGGTTTAGGTGATAGATATGTGGTTCCAAGTCTTGTACCTTTTACTGTCGGTCTCAAAACAATATATCCAAAGTATTTTTCATCTTCTCCCATAATATGTAAACGATAACATTTTTTCTGAAATCCTCTAAATTTTTGCGAATAGTAACAATAATATGTGCTAAGAAAATCCTTATCATGATATGGATATTCCACTACAATTCTATTGCAATTTGTTCCCAAAAATTTTTTCAATGTATCTACTGCTTGTTCATCAATTGCCTCTTTGCCTACACATTCATACAACTTATTATAATCTTCTACACTCTCAATAAGTAATTCACTGAATTCTATCAATTCTTTTCCCCCTTTCCGTGTTTCATTTCCTTTTCAGTACACTTTTATCTTTTGAAACGTGGTATTACACAAATTCTCTTGCAATAGATACCAGTTCATCCATAGAATGTACAACCTCTATATCTGCTTTCCTTTCTCTGCCTGCCACTTTGAGGCATACATGGTCACATATAACACATTCGGAACCGACTAATCATAGCTGAACCTCACATTTTGAAATGAATTTTCCCTGCAACGTTTCACAATCTCTTCTACACATGCTTTCTGAACCGCTACATACAGTTTATTCACCGCTACCGTCAAACGCTCCTCATGATAATTGTCCGCCGTCGTTACATAAGAGCCGTATGCATCCATATCATGCCCGTATTGCAAATATCCAAGACAAACACCTGTATCATAATATATGTGTATAACAGCACTGCTTATTTTTCAATACAGTTGTATTTATAATTTTAAGAAAAGATGAGGTGTCAACATGATCGTATATATGGATTTGAATTTCTCCTGTGCCCCTTTTGATGATTTATATTCACTTACGTTTATTTATTGCCATTATAATCAGATGGCAATCTCACTTCTCCTGAACATCTTTTCATAATAGAGTTCTGCCTCTCCATCAGTGCTTGGATGTATCCTGTATCTATAATTATATATTGCTTATGCAATAACAGAATAATCTTTTCTTAATAAAGAATATCTTCAATATTTTTAATTTATGCATTATTGATATATCCTCTCCTTCCCATTTCCCAAGAATAGACTTTAAGCTTTCCACTGACATCACATACTGCTTCTCCAAGTTTTATGTCTTCTTTTCTATTTATGTCACTCAAATACCATTCTCCATTAACCATATAAATTTTGTATATTTTATTTTTATATACAACCTGATCGCTCACGGCTATCCTGTTTCCATCTGAATCAAAATACTTCGTATATTTAATCTTATTGTATTCACATCTATTCTTATTCTTTTTATATATTGTCTCAACAAAATCCCATAAACTTGCTACAATAACAAATAAATATATATATACATTCATATCTTGTATAACATTTTGCCCCTTTAAACACAATAAAATATCTTGTATAAGTTTTAAATTTATAACACTATAAAATAATATTTCTACAATTACATCAATTGTGTACCAAACTGGAAACCAATCTTTTTCTTTTATATAATTTATTTCATCTAATACTATATAAATAAAATTTCTAATTATAACAGAATATAAAATATATATTATAATAATTATATGCGTAAATGAAGATAAAAAGTTACTTAACTCACTTGGAAATAAAATTTGTATTTTATCACAGTTAGTAAGTACACTTTTAAAATTACATTTTTCCAATAAATATATAGCACATACAAAAATAATGGATATTCTTTTTAATAAACCAACAATTTTCCAATGGGCATTTACATTACCAGTAATTTTCGATGTATCATTATATATTTCTTTTATAGTATTATATATTGACATATATTTTTATACCTCTTTCCTTTCTGCTCAGTTATCCTTCTGAACTATACATATTTGTTTAATTAAAGTTTCACCCCTCAAACTCAATCTCCTCATTAACCTTTTCATGAATATTAATCCTATTTTGAACATCTATTTTATTCACAAGCCAACCATTAAGATGACAGTTTCTGATAAATTCTTCTATACGGTTGACACCATTCATTTCCTTTAATGTCACAACAACGCCAAAACGCAGTCCCACACCATCTTTGTAATCCAATCTGTTGTTAGTTTTAATCTCCATTCCCCAGTTTTTATTTCTATATGATCTCTTAGGAATTCTTTTTCTCTTAATAACCTCAGATATATATTTCACATTATCCCATTTACGGAATCTTTCCCGTGCCTCTCCCTCAAGAATAAAGTTTTTCTCACCATCCAATGTTTCATCCAGATTCTGCTTATCTGCGTTTATCTCATTGAGCATTCCATTATCTTTTATTCTGCCAAAATGAAGGTTAAGTTCTGTATTTGTGTAATCAACCCCCTGTGCACGGTCACATATTGGAAAATAACACATTGTTGCCCTTACAAAATACGGATAATAATTATCTTTAAGTGGTATTGGAAAATAGTAATTATATGTATTCCATTTTTCACTGACATCTGTTACCAGAAATTTAATCTCATCATCCTTCGTCTCAACAATATCTTCAATTCTTATAGGTACAATACCATGTCCATAAAGCGCTACCTCTTCAGGTCCAGGTGCTTCATTCCATCCCCTCGCAGCATCTATAATCAAAGCTTTTGCAAGTTCTCTGTTTAACCCTAATATATCTATCAAATATGACAGCTTTCTTGCAATCCATGGTGCTGCAAAGGACGTTCCTGCAACATTAGCCTCTCCCAACGGTTCACATACACGTATATACTGTTCCTCACTACCACCATAATAACTTACATCTGGTTTTGCAAAAAAAGAAAGCGCCAGACCTTTTCTTGAATATCGTGTAGATAATCCACTCTTTGTTACCGCATTTACAACCATACTATTAATAGAATCAGCAGGTGAACCTATTTTTACAACATTAGTATTAGGCTTATTAGTTCCTGCTACTACGAATATAACATCATTTTCATACTGTATCTGATCCAGAACCGCTCCCTCTGCTGAAACAAAATTATCATTTATTTCCTGGTTACTTCCCAGTGAAATATTCCATACCTTTATATCTTTATTTTCCTCAACAATACTTTTTATAAATTTTATAATTCTGAATGAAGAGAATTGGGCACCTGCTGCCACGCCAAAATGTCTGACCCTGAAACGCCCACATCCATCATCAAGCCATGGATTCAGCTTCGGTCCGTCTACTATGATTGATGATACAGCTGTTCCATGACGATAATCATCTGAAGAAACTGGAAGTCTGTCATCTATCATTTGGTGGTATTCAACCCACTCACCAAAATATACTCTTTCATCAAACAATGTATCAATAACTCCTATAACTGGTTCATATTTCGGAGCTGGAATCGTTACCTGTTGTTCTTCATACTTATCTATAAAATCTTCTGGCGATAACTCTGAAAGATTTTCCGTTGACATTGCAACCAGATAAGGTGCTTTTTCATATAACAGATTTAATTGGTTTACATCCAAATAAACTGTTCTATTATCCAGCACTCTGGCTGATAAGATATCAATACCGATACTTTTAAATATTTTTTTAATATCTACACCCGTATCGTATATTGTAATAATGCTTTCTTTGTTGTGTTTATCAGCTAATTCAACATCAAAATCTTCGATATATGATACATCTGCTATAATCTGTCTAAACAACGACTTACTTAGATTCAATTCCTTATAATCTATTGCATCAAACGTTTTACGATTATCAAATATTTCCTTAGAAATCGCACCTTCAAAGTATAACCTTAAAATATTCTCAGCCTTGCAGAGCAAGGAAATGCTATTATCTATATCTGATAAATCTAAAAAATATGTTATAATATGCTTTGTTTTATCTGGATTGAATTTAGCACCGACAATCGCATAATTTGATTTTTCCCCTTTGAATATTCCTGCAATTCTGTTTGTTTTAGCTACTATCTTGTTATAGTACACACTAATTAATGCCCCATTAAATGGCTGATTTTCGTTTTGCCAGAAGTTCTTTAGTTGATTCAGTCTTTCTATCAGTCGCAAAATATGCTCACTTGTAACTGTTATCTTGCTATTCATGGCAGCACCGCCACCTCCACCAGTCTTTGCAGCCTGTTCAAAACGTTTTCCCTTTAATTCTAATACATTATTCATTCCATTTCTCCTCCCAATGTAAGCAAATTTTTCAATAATATCAATTTCTATTGCCACATGTTTTTAATTAATTTATTCATTTAGCTTTCTCGACACACTACTTTTAGACTCTCCCTTAAGTTTTTCTATTTCACGCACAGAAAAACCCATTTTATGCAGCTGTGAAACATCTATTTCATCAACATTACCTATCATACTATTAAACAGCCTTCTAAGATAATCATTTTCTGAATTCACATCACTAAATGCAAGTGAAGTTTTTATTATATTTTTGAGTTCTCCAGGATATGGTATTTTCTCTGCCACATTCATTATTTTTCTAAACAAACGTATATCCTTTGATATTCCTTTGAAATTCTTAACAAATGAAGTAAAATAATATTCTGCAACCTCTATTAAGTCTTCTTTAGTATAGCGGTCAAAATTAATAACCGCATCAAATCTTCTAACTAAAGCTTTATCAAAACTGGAAAATAAGTTGGTTGTTGCAATGATAACAATCTCTTTATTCAAATCTGTCAAACGATCTAATTCCTTTAAAATAACCGATGTTGCCCTTCCCATTTCACGCACATCATTACTATTTATACGATCTAATGCTATAACATCAATTTCATCAAATAATACAACCACTTTATCTGGCTGTGGAAGCATATTTATTTCATTGAAAAGTGCTGCAATATTCTTATTAGTCTGCCCAAGCTTGCTATCAATAAGATTTTCAAAATCTACATAAAACAATGTTCTGTCAAGTAATCTTGCAACCTGTTTAACAGCTTCTGTTTTTCCACTTCCTGGCATTCCTTCAAATAAAAATTTATTAATACCAATATTATGATTCACTGCATTAATGATTCCTTTTATGTCATCTGATATTGCCGATGGCAGATACAACGGCTGAACTGTGCTTGTTTCTATTTGTTTTAAATATTCACTTTCAAAATCTCTCCCCTGTGGTGTGTATAGATTGGATTCGGCAATCAAGCTCATAATATACTCAGCAAGCTGGTCATCCCCAATACTATCAAAATATCTTGCAATATTAATAGCTTCATTTCTAAAACCATTTTCATTCCTTTCAACATGATATTTAATCAGATTTAAAACATTTTGCTTTTTCATATTACGGGGTTCCTTTCTATATTACAGATAAATTTAATATGCTTATATTCATTATGATATTATATTTTGGGACAAAAGTCAATATTATGGGACATTTTATATCCATTCAACATTTTACAGTGAACTTTTAAACACAACTCTTCTCATAAAACGCCAAAAAACCACCCGAATCCTAACGATTCGAATGGCCTGTATATTATATGTATTATTATATATTATTTATACAGCGTAATACGCATTATCAAATCAATATATCAGCTTATCACCTCAAATCCACAACCCGCACCTGCTATAATCAACCGTTATCTTTTTATCCATAAATGAATCACTATCACCATTCTGTGTATAGTAATCTATTAAATCCATTACATCCTTACATACATTTCCCTGATTACTATATAATTTTTTACCATTATCCATAACAGACTTATATTTATCTGGATTATTCATTACATTTTCAACTGTCTCCCTAAGTTCAGCTTTCCTGCATTTTATTACATAATCCATAGTGACATCAGCACATCTCGGTGGATTTTTATCAGGTATCAGCCAGTCAGTTACTGCAACACTTGGTTTTCCAAACATAAGAGCCTCTGCCATTACATTGGATTCATCTGACACTACCATATCACACATCTCAAGTGCAACCATGATACTTTCTTCACTTTCAATATAATAAAGATTATCTAATGTACCTTCATGCATTTTCCTCATTTCATTGATGCTATCCGTTACCCAGCTATAAGACTCCGGCCATGATGCCTGCTTTACAACAAGATTAACCTTAAGAGAGGACAATGCCTTAATAAAATCATCCTCCTTGTTAAAATACTCCCATGAAGGTGCATACAAAATCGTATAATCATATTTCACATTAAACTTTTTCCTAAGCTCTTGTGTTCTTTGCTTTATTCCTTCATCATATACAATATCACTTTTGGGATAACCAAGTTCATATGCACCTATTCTTGGATTGACATAATCCATACATGCACATTGTTTTAAACGTTCTGACCATGATACTCCGGGCAGAATACCTACGTCAAACTTTGACCATCTTTCTATTTCCCATATATTAGGCCATCTATTATGTCCCTGCGCCATATCATGTAATAATATCATTGAAAACTGGGAATTCTCTGGGTAACACACATGCTGGCAGTATATTCCAATTTCTGCTTTTTCTTTAATATTTTCTGTATATTTAACTGAATATCCTCTTTTTACTGCTTCATCCCCAATAGGTTTTACGTTATAATATTCACCTTTATCTGTATATATAAATGTGATACACTTTGCTATATTTTTATTATTATATACTTCCTTTAATTCCTCAGATGACAGAACTTCTCCTCTAACCCTTTCGCCTACCTCTTCATACACATCTGGCATAATATCCTGTATTAATGTATAAAAAGCTTTTCTGTCCTTATTATATTTTTGTTTGTCATAACCAATTTTTAATGATAATAATCCCTCATTAATATATGCCATATTTGCATTCATTAATAACTGGAATAACAATGCCAACCTGTTAATCCTGTCTGAATTATAACAAGGTTCCTTCACATCTACATTTCTTATGTATTCTGTTGACACCATTATGCTTGATAACGAACCATATATATTGTCATTACAAATAATACTCTGCTCTATTATTTTATATCCTGAGTAAAATTTGTCATTCATTATATTTTTATACACAATATCTGGATGAGCAATTACAGTATCAGAATTTATATACTGCCATGAAGCATTTATTATCTGAATATCTTTATACAATTCCAGCCTCCACACAGACTTTGATATCTTAGATGGACTGCATATAGCATTATTTTCAAGAAACGTTATGTATTTACTGTCTGTATTCTTCATATAATCAATAATATCTTTATAATTATCTTCTTTAGTTGTCATGACAATTTCATAATTGTTATAATTCTGTTTTTTAATAAAATTGTCTACTACCTCATCTTCACAATTCATACATATAACAGACACCTTCGGACCATAATTATATAATATGTCTTTGTATTCTTCTATGAATTCATCTGATATATATACCTTCCCATACATTACAAATGCATCATATGCCTCAGTGTAATTATCCTGTTTTAAAAGATTTATTATAATATCCTGCATTTCTTTTTTATATTCTTTATTATCCATAACATATCCTCTATATATAATATTTATTAACCATAAACGACAAGCCATCCGAACCATAACGGCCCGAATGGCTCTCACTGTCAAATACTAACATCCTGTATCATAACCGGCTTCTTATCATTACGGCACCTTTGCGCAACTGAACTTGCATCACCATAATATGCATCACACACCTCTATTGCTACGCGGAGTTCGTTATTTGCTACAATATAATCCCTGTACTTATCTTCTATATCCTTATAAGCCACCAGCAGTCTCTCATCTTCTGTGCTTAGAATATCTTTCATATCACCTTCAAACGAAAGCATACATACAACATTATCTTTATTTTCCATAAATACATCCATAGCTCTATGTATTTTAGATGCCATATCTATGCCATATTCCAAGAAGCCGTTAATACCTATATAGTACAATATTATCTTTTTATAACTTCCATCCGGCTTTTTTAATCTTTCCTTCCATATATCTGACAACTTGTATATACTACTTACAACTTTAATATCATCCAGCCACTTATATCCATAACCTTGTATTTTCAAATTCCATTCTTCCTTAGATTCATCTCCAAAAAAGTCTGTTAATTTCTTTACATAAAGTTCTTTCATCGCCTCCGACTGTACAATAACTTCATCAGCATATATTACTCCCGGCATTGTTACATATGCATACATACTTCGATATGCTCTCATATCATTTTCATCTATCTCATCAGTCTTAAAGTAAGGAATATAGGTAAGCTTGTCTGTATACAACGCAAGTGTTTTCGCATAATAATCAGGATGAACCGTTCCTGCCATATTATTACCATCATATGGATTCTGAATAATAATCTCGTCTGGCATATCCTCTTTATAATCGTATTCTTTGTATGAGATTATATTTATATAATCCGGATAACTATCAGTATCTATATACTCCTCCGCATTTCCATCATAATTTTTATAATAATAAGGCACTGGCACAACCTTTACTTCCACATCCTGCTTTTTATTATATTCATTCCACAAACCATCCATCATATACCACAGACTTGCCTTATATGGCATAAACACCACTTTTTTAACTCCATTATTTTTTGACATCTGTTTTCTAATGCAGTTAATATTTCTCCTGTCACTAATCAGCTTCTTATAATTCTTATAATCAACATATGTGTCATGATATCCCCACAGTTCCATCCCTGTATCTGTCTTTAATATATCAACCTGTCTTATATAGAATGGATAATTATGTGAATCCCATGTATGAACCAGTTTCATATAGTCCCCATATTTTTTCTTTAATATACTGTCATAAGCATATGGAACTGGTATATCTATATTCTCGAAAGGAAGTCTTATTGATTTTTGATAATATTCTTTAGGGAGCTTATAACTTCTATTATCAACCCATATTGCCATTATTGTAATATACTCTGACTCTTCTTCTGTATATAATGAACTAAGTCGGTCTATAAGCACATTCATCTGTTGGACAATATCTTTATTTCTATCTATATTAATTCCGCATAACTGTTCAACTTTCTGAATATGCTCCTCAAATATATCCAGAATTTCCTTTGTTGCCTCCGTATCCATAGCATTTACTTCACGTCCAAACTGTGCTACATCATTTACTATCTTTATAAGCTCACACTGAAAGTCATCATCTTCTTTTGTTGGTGCTATAAAGTCAAGTGGAAATATATCTAAACCTACAGAAAAAGGAAATCCATTATATTTTTCAAGATACGCTTTATCTAATCTTATAGTCCTTCCGCTTATTATTCTTGTAAGCATATTATCATTTTCTTTATCACTATTAATATTAAATAACTGGTATCCCTCTGACATCTCTTTTTCTGCAATCTGCAAAAATCTGTTATAATCCTGTCTTTTCATACAGATATCCATATCATCATCCCAAGGAATATATCCATGATGACGTACTGCACCTAATAGTGTTCCCCATTCTGCAAAGTATTGTATATTATGCTTACGGCACACCTCATCTACATCTTTAAGCACTTCAAGCTGCGCTGCCCATGCATGCTTTATATCCGATGGTACATAGAAACCATCTCTTACCTCATCCTCAAAGTAACTTTTATCCAAATTCATTCATAATCTCCTGTTAAAACACATTTGTCTAAAATAAAAGCCAATGACTGACTTTGCAATCATTGGCCAAAAATATCTTATAATATAATCAATTACTGTAAAAGTGATAATACACCCTGTGTCTGCTGATTAGCCTGTGCAAGCATAGACTGACCTGCCTGCTGTAATATATTATTCTTGCTATACTCAACCATCTCTGTTGCCATATCTGTATCACGGATACGTGATTCTGCAGCAGCTGTATTCTCACTTGTTGTATTAAGATTATTGATTGTATGCTCTAATCTGTTCTGAATAGCACCAAGCTTAGCTCTCTGAGCTGAAACTGATTCTATAGCCTTCTGAATCTTACTCATAGCTTCACCAGCTTTTGAATTGCTTTTTACATCAAGCTTGCTTACGCCTATTGATGCTGCATTCATCTGACTAATTGATATAGTAAGTGTCTGTCCTTTATTAGCTCCTACCTGAATATACTTTCCCTTGAAACTTCCATCAAGAAGATTCATTGTATTAAACTGTGTTGTCGACTGAATTCTGTTAATCTCTGATGTGAGCTGATCCATCTCTGCCGATATAGCTGTTCTATCTACTGATGTATTAGTATCGTTAGCTGCCTGTGTAGCAAGCTCATTCATTCTTTGCAGAATTGAATGTGTTTCATTAAGGGCACCTTCTGCTACCTGAATAAGAGATATACCATCCTGTGAATTAGAAGCTGCCTTATCAAGTCCTCTAATCTGACTTCTAAGCTTTTCTGATATTGATAAACCAGCAGCATCGTCAGCCGCTCTGTTAATCTTATAACCTGATGACAGTTTTTCTGTTGACTTGGACATTGCCTCTGTCACTGTACCTAACTGTCTATTAGTATTCATTGATGAAAGGTTATGCTGTACAACCATATTATAATCCTCCTTGATTATGTAATCCTATAAATATATAAAATTTAATCCTCTTTATTTTATATCGGATTCTTCTGTAATTAATTAATAAGCTTTTGCATTTTCTTACATATTTTTTTATAATTACATGTGTATTTTATACTATATTTTAACAAATTGCAATCACGGAGGATATTGTAATGAAGCTTTCTACTGATAACACGAATGATAGTTCGACTAAATATACATACACTATTGATTTTCTTGTTCCATATGGCTCACATGGCGGCATAGAATCAGTCCTTAATGACACTGCTCTTTCATTATTGCAACAAAATATACGTGTACGTGTAATACAGCTTAGCAAAGCCAGCAACCGCTGGGTTCATCCTGATATTGAATTCTATACTATATCCCAAAGCACCCCTTTAAATGATGTTACTGAATATATTCCTCTTTGCAAGCAATATCTTATATCATTGGGAGCACCTGATATTATAATTGCCACACCTTTTCCTATGCTTACAATGTTTATAAAACTAGCACTGTTAGAAACTAATATGACAAGTAAAATAATAAGCTGGCTGCATGCTCCAATCAAAGCATATGATGATAATGCTGCTGGTGGACCAGAGTGTCTTAATTATGCCAACCTTGTACTTGTACTAAGCAGGTCGAATTATCATATAATACACTCATTTAATCCGGATATTAATATAAGGCTGGTTAAAAATCCGATTGATATTGATTCCTTACATTTCTATTCTCATTACAATACAAAAAGCAGGAATTTATATTATATAGGAAGACTATCTCAGGAAAAGAATATATCATTAATTATTAATGCTATTTCTAACACAACTGATAAATGGGAACTTACAATAATAGGCGATGGAAATGAAAGAAATTCTCTTGAAGATTTAACAAAGAAACTGAATCTTATAGACCAAATCCACTTTACAGGATGGCAGCCCAGACCATGGGACTATGTACAATCACCTGCTGCTCTGATTATAGCTTCAGAGTATGAAGGTTTTTCTCTTGTATGTTATGAGGCACTTGCCAGTGGAATACCTGTTATATCCACAAAAGTAGATGGAGTTGTCGATATCATATGTAATGGCGCTAATGGCTATCTATACGACTCACAGAATGAACTTACTGATATATTGAATTATATGGCTCTACATTCCATTCCCGATTTTAATCCAACAGAATGTAGAAATGCTATTCTTCCATATAACAAACCGGATGTTCTTAATGATATTACAAACACTATATTATCTATAATATGATTGTCAGAAAACTCAAATGGTTCTAAACTTTCCCTCACCCCTTGACAAAGAACCACAAAGAGCCCAAATATCAAATAAAAAAGAGCGGCAAGCCGCTCTTTTTATTATAGTAGTAATAATAATTAGCCGAGAAGTGAAAGAACACCCTGATTCTGCTGATTAGCCTGTGCAAGCATAGACTGTCCAGCCTGCTGAAGGATGTTGTTCTTGCTGTACTCAACCATCTCAGAAGCCATATCTGTATCACGGATACGTGATTCAGCTGCCTGTGTATTCTCGCTTGTTGTATCAAGATTGTTGATTGTGTGCTCAAGTCTGTTCTGAATAGCACCAAGCTTAGATCTCTGTGTAGATACTGATTCAATAGCCTTCTGAATCTTGCTCATAGCTTCACCAGCTACTTTGTTGCTAGATACCTTAAGACCTGATACACCAATTGAACCAGCATTCATCTTTGATATAGAAATGCTGATTGTCTGTCCATTTAATGATCCAACCTGAAGATCACCTTTGAATGAGCCATCAAGAAGATTCATTGTATTGAACTGTGTTGTTGACTGAATTCTGTTGATTTCAGATGTTAACTGATCCATCTCTGCTGAGATAGCTGTTCTATCAATTGATGTATTAGTATCACTGGCTGCCTGTGTAGCAAGTTCATTCATTCTCTGAAGAATAGAATGTGTCTCATTAAGAGCACCTTCAGCTACCTGGATAAGTGAAATACCATCCTGAGCATTAGATGAAGCCTTGTTAAGACCTCTAATCTGGCTTCTCATCTTTTCTGAAATTGAAAGACCAGCTGCATCATCACCAGCTCTGTTAATTCTATAACCTGATGATAACTTCTCTGTAGACTTCTGTAATGAGCTTGTAATTGTGCCCATCTGTCTGTTAGTGTTCATTGCTGAAAGATTGTGTTGTACTACCATAATAATTTCCTCCTTGAATTCTTGGTGGCTTCCTTGCCACCCATTAATTTTATTTCAGGATTATTTCCTGCTATTTATTATATCGGACATTCCGTCATTAACTTTAGTCCTAATATAAACTAATTTATAAAAAACATCAGGCTATTTTTTCTTATCCATAAACTGAGGTTCATTACTTACTCTGCTCATATTCTGATAATACTTATTAGCCATACTCACACTACGCTTCGCAGTCTTTGTTTCCTCTCTGAGCTGACGAAACTTTCTTTCTATCTGTAACTTGTTCCTTGATTCCTGTGCCTGTATAGTTGCACTTAATGATGATACTTCCCTGATAAGCTCCTGAAGTCTTTGTATGTCATCCTTATAGTTCTGCTTATACATCTGGATATCGTCCCTGACTCTGTCATATACCGACTGAAATCCTTCATCCAGTGAATTCAGAATATCTATACACGCTGACTTTTCTTCCATATTCTTCTGAAATATATCGCCATCAAATTCTTTTTCCTGAAGAATATTCTCCTGTTGAATATTATAATCAACTATATCCTGTAAGACTTTCTTCTTCTTTTCAAGACTATCTATCATTATCTGAAGATAATTCTTTGTTTCCATATGCATCCTCAACTTTGAAATCTGTAACTGCTGTTATAAGCTTACACATTGTAATTACTTGCTTCCTGCACGCTTCATAACTTCTTTCCAGGTATCACGCATACCTCTTAACTCATTAGTCGCCTGTTCAAGAATCTCTAAGTCCTTTCTCATATTGGCATCAACTAATAATCCATATATATACTTATAAAGCTTATCAAAATCTTCTGCTACAGGATACTTATGGTTAAGTGTTGCCTGAAATTCTTCTATAATCATCTCTGCCTTAACAATATTCGTGTGAGCCTTTTCCATATCATTCTTCTCTATCGCAACTGCTGCTATATTACAAAACTTAATAGCTCCCTCATAAAGTAAAAGCGTAAGTTCTGCTGGTGATGCAGTTAATACCTTATTGCGATTATACTGTTGAGCCATATTCTGATTATATATCATAACTTATCCTCTCCTGATGCTTCTACATCCTTGTATTCAATCTTCTGGTGTTGTACAAATACATCCATATATATGTACAACACCAGACTAACATCTAAATAAATATTCCAAATAATATTATACATTAATTGCCAGTTAATTCAACTAAAATCTTATACAAGAATTGTATACATATATCTATATCCTATATAAGAGCACTAATATAATTAATATTATTATAAACTGTATTATCAGCTTCCAAACAGACCTGATAAAGATGATGACTGCGAATTAAGCTTTGCAAGTGCTGACTCCATCGCTGAGAACTTACTGTAATAATAGTCCTCCCAGGTTGTAACCTTATCGGCAGCTTCACTTATCTTTGTGTTATACTCAGAATACTGTGTGTTCATCTGCTTATCATTATAAACCGTGTATATACTGCTTACTGATGATGCCGCCATCTTATTTCCAAGATCTGTATACACCTTTGTACATAACTGTGAAAAGAATGAAACTACGGTTTCAGGGTCGCTTGCTATTGCTGCTCTTAACTTATCATCATTACCTGATGTTGATGTATCGTCCTTATCACCATCTATATGATACACACCTTTTTCATTTTCGCCTGCTGTAAAATAACCAAGTGTAGCTATACCAAAGCTTGCAAGCGAATAGCTCTTGCCATTAATAGTAAAAGAAGATGCCATATCGTTCTTCAAAGTATTAATAACACTATTAAGAGTACTATCTTTTCTAAGAAGTGAATCCTTTATCTTAGTCTCCCACTTCTCAACCTCTGTATCAGACATAGCATCTTTTTCATCATCTGTTAAAGGTTCATATCCTTTCGAGCTGTCAGCATTATAAGCCTCATCCATTGACTTTATAAGCTTATTGTACTCTGTAAACATATCCTTAATAGATTTATATATGGCATCCACATCCGTATCTGTTGTAATCGTAACTGGATTATCATCTCCTGTTACTTCTGTTGCCTGAATAGTAAGTCCATTAATGGAAAAAGTACTTGTGTTACTTGTAAACTCCGCTCCATTAAGCTTTATTTTAGCATCTTTACCATCAATTTTTACTGCATCAGAAGAATAACCATCTGATGCATATGAAGAAGCTGCTTCTATTTTACTTTTAAGTCTTACCTCTGCATCATTCTTTGCAGTCTCATTAGTGCTTGTTACTTCTGCTAATACTTTTTCATTGGAAGCATCTGCCACAGCTTCACCTGTTGCATCATCAATAGTTACATAATCTGCTGTTTTTGACATAACGTCTGTATACTTATTATAATCAGATAGCATCGCCTTATAGCTTGTCAAATTCTTGTTATCCGAAATATATTCATTATATAAGGCTTCGTCATCTTCTTTCATTTTATTGGTATCATATACAGGATTTCCATCAGAATCTTTTACAACATTGCCTTCGTCATCTTTCTTTAAATATGCAACATACTTATTAGCACTAGAATTAACATTATTTAACTTATCATCTAGTTCATTTATTTTGTTTTGCATATCTTCAGCTGAAGTCCAAACACTTGTATCATCTTCTGTCAGTAATAATAATGCTTTTTTAGCTTCATTATATTTATCTGCATAGCTTTTAGCTACTTCATCTGCTGTAACCTTAGTATACATAGATTCAAGTTCAGCATTATAATCAGCATTTCCCTCTTGTAAACCAGCAAGCCTTTCATATTCTTTTGCTTCTTTAGAATCCTTAGCTGGCTTAGCAAGTAATCCAAGTGACTTAAGTGAATTTCTTCCATCTGAATCATTTACAGTAATACTAAAATCACCTGCCTCTCCAGAAGTCTTGGAACTAATAAAAAATCTCTGGTTATTTTCATCAAAACTTGACTGAACTCCAGCATCCTTTAACTTTGCTACAAACTGATTCACTGTCATATCTTCTGTTAAATCAATATTACTTGACTTTCCATTAACTGACACTGTTATACTGCCCTGTGCTGTACAATCTTTAATATCTGACAACTTGCTTGATCCTGTAACCTTACTACCATCACTTGATGAAATAGTACCACCCGTAAGATAACCTGATGATGCAAGCTGATTTACTACAAGCTTCTGTGTTCCACTAACAGCACTTGAACTTGCCGTAACTGTAGCCACACTTGAATTAGATACTGTTGACTTTTTAAGACTGTATGCACTAGACATTCTGGCAGCTGATAACTTTCCACTGTAGAAGCTATATATACTTGTATTCATAGTCTTCCACTTTTCCTGCTTCCATGAAAGCTTTGTCTGTGCTTTTACCAGATTATCCTTCTTTGTCTGATATCCTGATACAAGTGCAGTTACAAGTGTATCTGTATCCATACCTGAAACCATACCTGATAATCTTATTGGCATATTTATTATACCTCCAATCTTTATGTGAATATCTCTTATTTCTGCAAACTACCTTGCATAATATACTCTCTTATCTATCTCTTCTCATCCACCATAATACCCGCAAGCTCCCACGCTTTTGCAAGCATCTCCAATGCTTTCTCCGATGGTATCTCTTTAATTACTTCATCGGTATCTTTATCCTTAATCTTAATAGTAATACGATTAGTAGGTTCGTTATATCCAAACTCTGCTACTGTATTATGATTAATAACCTTCTGGATATCCTTAAGCTTCTGAATAGAAGCCTGCTGCTGTTCTTCCTGCTGCTTAGGACTTACATCGGCACCATTGCTGCTTCCATCTGTGTTAGCCTTCTGTGAAGAACTTATCTGCATAACTGCTGCTGTATGTGCTGAGTTATTTACTGAATCCTGCGAATTATTAGTTTCTGATGATGGCTGGACATTTACCTTACTTGCCTGTGCTGCCTGCACTGCCTGACTCTGGTATCCTGCCTGACCACTTATCTTTTCAATTCCCATTATCTTTCACCTCCGTGTGCGTGTATAACAATGTATCTTTAATATTAAACTTTAAGCCTTAGAGAGAAGTCCTTTTCTTTCTATATAATATAGCCGCTATAAATATTCGTATCTATCTGCCCGCATATGTATATATCACTTTAATATATCATCTTTGACAGGTATCTCCCGACCGCATAACTATACCTTCAGCTTTTCAGTTCTTAAACCCTATATCGGCAAGGCAAAGCAAAAAAATAACACCCAAGTCCTAAATATATGCCTATTATTAATATAATACCATACTCAGAAATTGCCCTTACCTGCACTGTTAAGGATTTGTATTTACTTCTTAAAAAGACTATTAAGTGCCGCCACATCTATATTCTGTGAGGCTGCTTCTTTATTAGCATCCTTTATCTGTACATATACTTCTTTACGATATATAGGAACAGACTTTGGAGCAGTAATTCCAAACTTTACCTGATCACCTTTTATCTCGATAACGGTAATCTCTATATCGTCATTGATGATGATTGCTTCATCTTTTTTTCTTGATAACGCCAGCATACTACTCACCCTGCCTTTCCTTGAGTATATGATATATAGGATATTTGACAGCATAATCTTCATTGTCAGCTATAAGCTGTACACCCTTTAATGTGTCCGCATTGACTATAATAGGTGCCTTAAGATTAATTGTCATCTTAGTAAGGTCTTCTGGTACTGTAACTGTGCAGAATACTGCGAGGTTAGCGTTCTTAATATCTCCACCAAGGTTATTAAGAATTTCATCCTCAACTACAGGGTCATATCCCTTCATGATATACTCAGGCTTCATAACCGGAAGTGCCAGTGCCGCCTCGTCAAGAGACTGAAGCCACATAATAGCAGCCTCATCCCCCTTATCCACATCGTATATCAGTGTGAATTGCTTACAATACTCGAAACCTATTATTCCAAGGTCAAATGTAATTATCTTATTATCATCAATATCTACAGTCCCAAACCACTTAGTGTTAACCTGCATATATACCTCCTTGTTTTTGCGAAGCAAAAATCCGAACCCCTCTGGTGAGGAGGGGTATATTTGCCTCCTTGTTTTTGCGAAGCAAAAATCCGAACCCCTCTGGTGAGGAGAGGTATATTTGCCTCCTTGTTTTTGTGAAACAGTTTTCTACTCCGCCGTACAAGTCAAAGAAAGCTAACTGCTTTCTTTAACTGTCGGTCGTTCGTCCTATCAGGCAAAAGCCTTACAAATAACTTTGTGCAAGCGCTGTTCTTTATCAGGCTTTTGTCTGGCACTGCTCGTTGCTTACACACATTTTAACCTATAAAATCCAGCAATGTCTGCTGTACAACCTTACTTGCCGCAGAAAGCGCTGCATTGTATACAAGCTGTGCTGCTGTATAGTTTACAACTACTTCCTCAAGGTCGATATCTTCATTTTCTGACTTAAGACTTGTAAAGTTAGTCTTCTGCTCTGTAAGTCTTGACTTTGTAAGGTCAAGTCTATGTATTCTGTTACCTACATCGGCCTTTGCATTCGATATCTGTTCCTGATAGCCCTGCATCTGTCCGATACCCTTCTCAAATGCCTTTGTCATCTGGTCCTTTGCAAGGTCGTTCTGCTTGTTAAGTCCCTCAAGTATGTCATCGAGAGCCTTCTGGTCTTCTGTACTAGAATATCTTTCCTCATTTTTCATGCTCTCAACTTTTTTAATCTGATTCTCAATGTCTATGGTATTCTGAACAGCCGCCATAATATCATCTACATTTCTTCCAAGATATATATTAAAGCTTTCACTTGCCTGTGTATTAACCTTTAACTTCTGTGTAAAATTGACATTGTATTCAATATCTTCATCTTTTTTCTGATATACTATGCCAGTAACATTGTCTACGCAGTCAAAGTACATAGTTGGGTTAACATCGCCCTTCTTGAAGTTAGACTTATCATACTGTACTGAAAATGAGTTGTTAGTGTATGTATTGTTGTATACATTTTCACCAAGAAGCACTTCTCCAAGCTGTGTGTTGATAGTTATCTCATCATCACCCGGCACATAGTTGTCATCAGATGTAAATGTTATATTAACAGGATTACCGCTTCCATCATCAAGCGAAGCTATCGCATTGCCCTGACTGTCAACAACACTTACATTAGCAGTTCCATCATCATTCTTTGTCACTGTTGCAACATTGCCACTTGCATCTGTAATCTTAAATGTTCCATCTTCATCCACTTCTGAATAAGCAAGCTGCACCCTGTGAACTGTTGTAACATTAGGTGTTATTATGTTGCCGTTGGCATCCTTTTTTACATTAAGGTTAATGATATCTTCATTAGTATATGCATTAGTGTATACCTTCTTTTCAGATATGCCTTCCCTGTCAAACTTCTGTGTAATAGTATAATCCACATCTGCTGCCGCCGCATCTGACTGGTATGTAAGCGGCTTATCTGTAGCATACCCCGTAAATACATATCTTCCGGCGTAGTCGACATCTCCCTGTATATAATAAGAATTCTTTAACTCATCAAGCGATTCTATAATAGTATTACGTTCAGAAGATGAATAAGAATCTGAAGCGCCCTGATTGCAGTAGCCATATAACTGGTAAACTATATCATAGCCCTGGTCAAGTGCATCCTGTGTAACTGAAAGCCATGATGAAGCATCAGGTATATTTTTTCCTACATACTGTGTTACCTGGTCAAGACTGCTTCTTAATCTTAATGCTCGTATAGCTATAATAGGGTCGTCAGAAGGCTTATTTATCTTCTTCTGTGTAGATAACTGTGTATCCATAGTATTAATCTGGCTCTTATTAGCCTGAATGTTGGCTATAGAGCTGTTTATCATCATCTGGTTAGTAACTCTCATATATTCCACCTCTCATGTTGATATACTGTTAGTTTATAATTCTATTCTGCAATAAACACCATGTTTATTACGCTATAACTTCTCACAGCCTCCATATTTACAGCTGTTATAATAGCGTATCTGTCCATTGTTACTGAATATATCCTCTCAGCTTCATTTATTATAATCCTGTCTGGTTGATAAGCTTGTCATATATCTGATTCATAACTGACATCATCTTTGAGTTAAGATTATATGCCTGCTGGAACTTCATAATATCCATTGCCTCTTCATCCGTATCAACACCCATAACTGAAAGTCGCTGGTTCTGGATAGTTGTCTTCATATTGTTGTAGTTAGACAGAAAAGACTTAGCTTTTCCTGCATCTATAGACATATCACTGACAATACTTTCAAGGAAGTAAGCTCCTGTACCACCATCAAATATTTTCTGTGACTGTAGTGCATTAAGCTTTTCCATAATGCTCGCATTACCTTCTCCATCACTTACCTCTGTCTTAGTTGCAAGCTTATTAGAATCCTCAAGGAGTTCACTGTTTACTGTTACTGTTGATGCTGTAAGCTTTCCTGAGCTTCCACCAACAACAAAAAGTGGAATACCTTTATTAGCCTCATCCTCTGTACTGGCATCTGACACATATCCACTCTTAAATATCTGGTTAACAGCTTCAGAAAATGTCTGTATAAACTGGTTAAGCTGTGTCTGATAGTAAGGAATACCTTTGTAATTAACATTATCTTCAGCCTGAGGATTAGTTTCTGTAATAATATTGCCGTCTTTATCAAGCTTATAGGAACCATCTTCATTAGTTGCCACTGACTCTATCTCGCCATTACAGCCATCTCTTATATCAACAAGAGCCTTAAGCTGTCCACCAAGTGATGAACTGTATATATTAAATGGATTGCCATCTGTCCACTGTACATCATATAATCCGGCTGCATCACTGTCATTTCTAGGAGTTTCTCTGGCAACAACCTGAAGTTTCTTATAATTATAGTTATGAACAAGTGACTGTCCATTTACAGTTATCTGGAATGATGTAAGTCCGTTTTCTATTGGCTCCTCACTTGTTGTTATATCAATATACTTTGAAAGGTCATCAACAAGTGCGTTTCTCTGGTCTCTTAAGTCGTTAGCATCACCATAGCATGCTTCTATCTGATTAATCTGCTTGTTAAGCGCTGTTATATTCTGTGCAAGTGTATTGATGTGATCTACAGTATCCTTTATCTCATTGTTAGCATCTGTCTGCACATTTCTTAAGTTAGTTGAAAGAGTGTTAAAATAATCTGACATACTCTTTGCATTATTGATAAGCTGGTTCTTTGCCGACTCATCACCTGGTGTTATAGTAAGCTGGTTTACTGCTGAGAAGAAGTTACTGTATTCCTTTGAGAAACCATTAAGTATGAATTCATTCAGATAATCTTCTATCTGTGTCATATAGTTATTCTTAGATTCATACTGTCCATAATTAGACATATTATTTCTGTACTTCTGGTCGTAGTAACTGTCTCTTGTCTGATTAATCTCAACAACGTTAACACCAGAACCTATAGTTCCATATGTTGAAAATGTTCTTAAAGCATCTGAAGCCTGAAGAACCGCTGTCTGCTTTGTATATCCATTAGTATTTATATTAGACAGGTTATGTGCTGCAGTCGTTATAGATGTCTGCGCTGCCTGTAATCCTTTGTATGATATTGATAAGCCAAAAAATGTAGATGCCATATCTTTTTCTCCATTCTGCCGTTTTTTCGCAGCTTTTCATATATAATAGCCTTTTATTACTTCTTCAGTTAAGTCTGTCGTGCAGACACAAAATGATCTTCTGACCCTTTACCTCTGCAACATATTATCATCAGGCTCCTAATGATGTTAACAAATGCTCCATCATCTCACTGACAACATTTACATATCTTGATGCTGCATTATATGCATGCTGATACTTAATCATCTTCTGAAGTTCTTCATCTGATGATACACCTGATGTCTGTAATCTCTGATTATCATAGCCGTTTACCATAGTTGTCTGGTTATTGACGAACTTTGTAAGTACGCTGCCCATCGTAGCAAACTCACCTATGAAATCATTATAAAAAGTATTAAAATCCGCCTTTGCGTAGTCCTGTGGATTAAGTGAGGCGAACTTGTTGCTGAATGTATCTATAAGTTCGTTTGCCTTTGCAAAGTCTTCTTTTCCATGAATGGTTGAAAGAGGTATCTTTCCAACATTCTGTGAAGCTTCAGGATTAACTAAAAGATTGCCAAGTGTATAATCTATTTCATAACCTATTGCATTCAGGTTATTTCTTACATATGTTGTTGTGCCATCTTCACCTGTAATCTTTATGTATCTTTCTGTACCTTTTCTCTTAAAAAGTTCAACACCTACAGTTTCATCTTCATCTGTACCAAAGCCAGCCTTGTCCATATCAAGAATAAGATATGTCATGCTGTCTATATCTTCTGCTGTTGTATGCTGTTCATCTATATACAGCTTTTCTCCCGATGTATAACTATAAGTTCCATCTCCATTGTCAGTTCCCTCAACAACATTACCGAATCTGTCATAAAGTCGTCCATACTGTGAAGCATTATATACATACTTATCTGCCTGAAGAGGATTACCCTCATCATCTGTCATCTCTGTTGTTGTTTCGACTTCCTTTTCAGGACATAAAACATCATTCAGGGCTGTCACTATACCATTTACAAGCTTATCAAAGCCTGCTATAGCACTAAGGATAGCTGAAGGCTCTATATACTTATTGTAGTAATCCTGCTGTTTCTGGTAATCATCCATAGCACTGTTATACTGCGCCATACCCTCTGCTGTTGTGAGGTCATAATCTGACTTATCCGGCATAACAGGAACATCCTGATAATTCACATCTATAGTTCCTCTTGCAACAAGAAGTCCTTTAAGCTTTCCTTTATCATTATTGTTGGCATTGGATGCTGCTTTTTCAAAGTTGAACACATCCTTTTCATATGCTGTCCACTCTGGTATAAGCAGTCCATACTGACCTTCCTGTCTTACATCCATAGTATTTACTTCGCTCTTTGATACAAACGGAATATTCTCAGCTGATATGATAATCTGTCCATCTGTTGTTTCATAATAGTCGATATCAAGGTACTGGCTCAGTTCATCAAGTGCAATGTCTCTTGTATCTCTAAGATCATTGGCACGCTCAACTCCTCCTGCCTCAACCTTTGATATACTTTTATTAAGACTATATATCTTCTGTCCAAGTTCATTAATCTTATCTACCATACTGCTGACTTCTGTGTTCAGCGTTATCTGATAATCTTTAAGTCCTGAATATATAGCCTGCGATCTGTCTATAAATGCTGTTGCATTCTGTATAAGAGAGGATCTTGCTATTGTACTTGTTGGGTTTTTTGTAAGCTCATTTATTGAGTTATAAAGGTCTGTTATGTGCTGCTGGTATGTAACTCCCTGCATCTCACCAAACCAGTCTTCCACTTCATACACTGCATTTGCCTGACTTTCATAAAAGCCCAGTCTTGAATACTCAGTTCTATATGACCTGTCTATAAAATCATTCCTTACACGGCTTATTGCTCCTATATCTACACCAAGTCCGTACTTGCCAGGCACGATACTGCTGCTGAATACATTAGCATATGTCGTATCTGTAAATGTTACCTGTTGTCTTGTATACCCTTGCGTATTTACATTGGAAAGGTTATGTGCTGTTGTATTAAGTGCTGTCTGTGCTGACCTCAGTCCTGAGGAGCCAACCATCAGCGATGCCATTCCGTTTGCCATAGTTCCTCCACTTTAAAAATCACATCCTCAAAGAACGATCCTAAACATTAATTCAAATAATTGCTTAAGTATCCCAATTCATTCCTTTGAAAATGTGATTCTTATATTATCTTTTATTTATTTGATAGCTATTCTTAATCTGCTCCAAAAAGCATATGTAAATATAGCTTATTACCTTTATTAGTATTACAAGCCTTAATCTGTATCAATCCTTTTCCTCAGATTATGCTTATATTCTGCTGCAAGCTTTTAACTGCCTCTATATATCCTTATATACACCACTTGCATATGTCACTTATCTTATTCTTTCAAGCTTATCAACTACTGCTTGGCATCAAAACCCGTTGCACCAGTAATCTCCGCTTCCTCATAAGCTGTTCTTCCATAATTACCTGTCTGTGGCTTTAACACCGCATTCTTAGCCAGATCTAATTCGAACTGAATCATATCCATAGACTCTTTAAGTAACAGCTTATTATTCTCATTAACCGCCGTCAGCTGGTTAAGCGTTCTTTTAAGCTTAAGATATATGTCCTGAAGAGCATCATGCTCTTTCGCTTTTTTCTCAAGTATCTGAACTATATGTTCAACTCTTATCTCTTCATATGGAAGTCTTAGCACATTGCATATATCCCTGACATCTTCCTGTCTTTTATTTTCATATACATCTATCTCTTCTATGAGCTTCTGCTCCCTTATGAATATCTCTTGAAGCTTCTCAACATTTCCGCTGACTATCGCAGATGTCTTATCATTAGATAAGTCAAGGAGCTTCTCATATCCATCATTCTCATTAGTAAGATCTTCGATTAAACAATCTATTAAGCTTGCCATTCTGCTCCCTCCGTCTGCGTGTAATGTTAATATACATCCTATATCTTGTATGTATATCTCTTATCTTCTATATCCTGTTATATTAAAATGTTAATGTTGAAATGCTTTCAAGCATCTTATCCGCTACTGCCTCTGAACTTATATTATATGTTCCGGCTGACATACGTGCCTTGATGTCGTTGACCTTATCAAGTCTTACATCTGAAGCTTCATTAACTGCTGTTCTGGCTGTATTGTATACCTTGGCTGTATCTGATAATTCGTACTTATCCTTCTCAGTCCTCTTTACTGCAATACTTTTATCCTTGGCATAAGCACTTGTCTTATACACCTGACTGACAGCATTATAAGCATCTATACGCATACTAACCGCCTCTCTTTCTATCATAAAGCTATGCTTTTATCATTACTTTATCCTTTGATTTTATTTCTTTATGATTAATGTATCGGTTGCTTACGGATATTCCTTAACCCCTTGTGTGGAAATATGAGGGGAATTAACGTAATAAAAAGCAGAAAAACACACCTTCCTCCAGTGTATTTCTCTGCTTTTATTGTATCTATAATATTTATAACCTAATCCAGCTTTTTAAGCCATTATCTTATATATTATAGTTCTGCGTTATAGCACCATTATAAAAATAGCTATAACTCTTCTCATCAACTCAGATTAATATGCCTTACCCCAGTAAACCATCTTCTTAGCTGGCTTGCCACAGCATACGCACACATCACTCAACTGCTCCTGTGCAAATGGCATACATCTTGATGTACAAGTTGTTTCTTCCTTAATCTTGTCCTCACAAGCCTGCTCACCACACCACATAGCCTTAATAAATCCTGGCTTGTTAGCTGCTGTTTCCTTGAACTCATCATAGTTAGTTGCAACATATGTATGTGCATCTCTGTGAGCTCTTGCTCTCTCAAGCATATCCTTCTGGATAGTATCAAGTATCTCTGGAAGCTTAACTGCAAGCTCATCTATAGCTACTGTAATCTTTTCTCTTGTATCACGGCGTACAACGATAGCCTGGTTAGCTTCAATATCTCTTGGTCCCATCTCAACTCTTACAGGTATACCACGCATTTCCTGCTCTGAGAACTTCCAGCCTGGATTCTTATCAGAATCATCAACCTTAACTCTGAGACCTGCTGCCTTTATAGCATCTCTTACTTCATAAGCCTTATCAAGCACGCCTTCCTTCTTCTGCATGATAGGTATGATGTCAACCTGAACTGGTGCAACCTTAGGTGGAAGTACAAGTCCTGAGTTATCACCGTGTGTCATGATAACAGCGCCGATAAGTCTTGTTGTTGTTCCCCATGAAGTCTGATGAACATACTTAAGCTTGTTATCCTTATCTGTATACTGTATGCCAAACGCCTTAGCGAATCCATCTCCAAAGTTGTGGCTTGTTCCTGACTGGAGTGCCTTGCCATCATGCATAAGTGCTTCAATAGTGTATGTAGCCTCTGCACCTGCAAACTTCTCCTTATCTGTCTTACGTCCCTTGATAACTGGAATAGCAAGTACCTCTTCACAGAAGTCTGCATAAAGGTTAAGCATCTGCTGTGTACGTGCCTCTGCATCCTCTGCTGTTGCGTGTGCTGTATGTCCTTCCTGCCATAAGAACTCTCTTGAACGAAGGAAAGGTCTCGTTTCCTTCTCCCATCTTACAACTGAACACCACTGGTTATATACCTTTGGTAAATCTCTGTAAGACTGTATCTCATCCTTGTAGAAATCACAGAAAAGTGTCTCAGATGTTGGTCTTACACACATTCTCTCCTGAAGTGGATTGAGTCCGCCGTAAGTTACCCATGCAACTTCTGGTGCAAATCCTTCTACATGGTCCTTTTCTTTCTCAAGAAGACTTTCTGGAATGAACATAGGAAGATATACATTTTCTACTCCTGTTTCCTTAAATCTTCTGTCCATCTCATTTTTTATATTCTCCCAGATTGCATATCCAGCCGGCTTGAATATCATACATCCCTTAACGCTTGAATATGACATAAGCTCTGCCTTCTTGCATACATCTGTGTACCACTGTGCAAAGTCTACATCCATGGAAGTAATCGCTTCTACTAACTTCTTATCC
>OGZP01000493.1_pt1 | contig 33881 bp, 26 predicted proteins | sample 1576811 | NCBI WGS metagenome assembly OGZP01 (sample SAMEA3541553, study PRJEB24748) | human gut metagenome | biome: human gut; feature: human-associated habitat; material: faeces | place: China | collected 2012
TATAACAAGAGCTAAAACCCAGTGCCTACCTATTTTATATATTATATATCCTTATGCTCAAATTCTGCTGCGTATACTTCTACACGTCCAACTTCTCCCTTCTCCCTCCTAACTGTTTTCTCTTTTCGCTATATCAAAAAACCGATAACGTATCATGTCGCATTTTCGATATTACCGCTCGCAAAATTGGTGGAGGGGGTATCGGGATTTTTTTATAATATATACAAAGAACGGCGTAAGGGACGCCGGATAAAAGGAAGCTCTGAAAAAGGAGGAGGACGGTATGGCACAGAAAGGCGAGACCTTGGTCGAAGTAAAAGACCTTTGCAAAAACTTCGGCGTGACGATCGCACTGTCCCATGTGGATTTTGTTGTCAAAACCGGTGAAATTCGCGGCCTGATCGGTGAGAACGGTTCTGGTAAATCAACAGTATCTTCCATCATTGCAGGTATGCAGCCGGCCAGCAGCGGCGAGATGTTCTACAAGGGCAAACCGTGGAAACCCGCTACCATGCTGGAAGCGCAGAAAGCCGGTATCGGCATGATCGTGCAGGAGGCAGGCACGATTGCAAACATCTCAGTAGCTGAGAATATTTTCCTTGGCAACTATGATAAGTTTAAAAAGGGCCCCATCATCAACAAGGTGGCCATGATCTCTGAAGCCCGCAAGGCACTGGAAAAGATCGGCGTAACCAACATTAACCCTGCGCTGCCCGCCCGCCACTATGACATGCAGGAACGCAAGCTCATCGAGATCGCCAAGTGCATGTACAACGACCCCGAACTGCTGATCGTGGACGAAACCACCACCGCACTTTCCCAGAGCGGCCGTGACATCATCTACCGCATCATGCACGAGATGGCCGATACCGGCAAGGCGGTTATGATCATCAGCCACGACCTGAACGAAATGATGGAACAATGCAGCACCCTGACGGTTCTGCGCGACGGCGTGATCATTGACAACATTGAAAAAGAAAACTTTGATCCCGACGATATCAAACAGAAGATGGTCGGCCGTGAGATCAAAGGCCACTACTACCGCGTGGACAATGATGGCTACAGTGATGAAGTTGTGCTGAAAGCCGACTGCGTCACCACCATGGAAAGTCTGCTCTGCTTCGATTTGGAGCTGCACAAGCAGGAGATCTTGGGCATCGGTGGTCTGTCTGACTGTGGCATGCACACCCTGGGCCGGGCACTGTACGGCCTGGACGAGATCGTAGACGGCGAAGTGGTGCTGCCCAAGACCGGCGTGAAGATCAAGAACGCACAGGTTGCTTTCCGCAACAGCATGGGTTACGTTTCTAAGAACCGCGACACCGAAAGCTTGGAACTGAACGCTTCGATTTTTGCCAATATCGCCTCTACCGGTTATGACAAAAACAACATCGGCCCCTTCATCCTGCCCTGGAAAGAAAAAGCCTACGTGGACAAGCAGATCAAGGCGCTGCAGATCAAGTGCCAGAATGCTTACCAGCCGGTGCGCGCACTTTCCGGCGGCAACAAGCAGAAAGTCGTCTTCGGCAAATGGTGCGCTGACGATGCAGACGTTCTGATTCTGGACTGCCCCACCCGCGGCGTTGACATCGGCGTTAAAGCCGCTATGTATCAGCTGATTTACGATATGAAGAAGCAGGGCAAATCTATCATCATGATTTCTGAAGAGCTGCCCGAACTGATGGGCATGTGCGACCGCCTGCTGATCATGCGCGACGGTGCCGTTTCCGGCGAGTTTTACCGCAAGGACGGCTACAATGACCGCGAACTGATCGAGCGGATGATTTAACGGAAGGAGGCAGCAGCCATGGAAGCAACAAAACAGACCAAAATGACCAAAGAGGATCTGCACCTTTCCTGGAAAGACAAACTCAACATCATCCGGGATAACCGCTACTTCCTCATGCTGTTCCCCATTGTAATGCTGGCGGTCATGATCCTGATCTTCGGCGTTGCAACGGCGGGACGGTTCTTCAAACTCTCCGTCATGAAAGGCATCCTGAGCCAGGCCATCATCATTGGTACCTGCGCAACGGGCGTTGCCTTTATCTACTCCAACGGCAACCTGGATATCTCCATCGGTGCGGTGCTTGGCCTTGCCGCCACACTGGGCGTTAAGGCTTATAACGTAACACAGTCCGTTGTTGTCATGATTTTGGCAACGGTGGCCGTGGCCCTGGGCCTGATGGCGTTCAACTGCACGATGTCCGTTGTGTGCAACATCAAAACCATCACCGTTGCCATCGTAGTTACCCAGATTTACGGCGCAATCAGCACCCTGCTGATCGGCGGCAGCGGCAAGATCGACCTTGATATGAGTGTTGCCGCTATGCTGGAAGACGGCGGCTTCCGTTACGTTGCATTCTTCGGGTACTTTATCTTCTGCGTGGTCATTTACCACTTTACCCGCGTTGGCCGTGAGTTGCGGTTCCTGGGCGGCAACGAAAACTGCGCCGCACAGACCGGCATCTCCAACTCTCGCGCAACCTACATCAGTTTCCTGATGACCGGCGTTGGCGTTGGCCTGGCCGCCGTGTTCAGTGTGATCAATGTTTCCGCAGTCAGCGTTGAGACTGGCAGTGGCCTTGGCATGGATGTTATGCTGGCAACCGTTCTGGGCGGCATGTCCATCTTCGGCGGTTCCCGCTCCAATGCTTACGCTGGCCTGCTGGGCGCTTTGACCGTTGCAGCCCTGAATAAGGGCCTGCTGATGGTCGGTGTTTCCAGCGCATTCATCCAGGGCATCCGCGGCGTGATCTTCCTGCTGCTGGTCTGGATGAACAGCGAACGCCAGAATCTGCTGCCTTCCCGCGTGCAGTTCTGATTCCCCACTGCAAAATTGTATATCGGGTGCCTGGCACCCTTGAACACACATGAAAAACAAATTCAAAGGAGAAAACACCATGAAAAAGAGCAAACTGTTCCAGTCCGCGCTTTCGCTGATGCTGGTTGGCGGCATGCTGACCGCCTGCGGCAGCTCCGCTTCCTCCACTGCAGCTTCCACCGCCGCCTCTACCGGCAGTGACAGCGCTGCAGCCTCCACCGCTTCCGACTCCGCTGCACCGGCTGCTACCAAGCAGTACGTTATCGGCATTGCCGAAGCCCAGGCCAACGACGAAGTTACCACCCGCCGCGCTTACCTGGAAGATTTCATCGCCCCCACCTACAACGTCAAGTTTATCTTCTCCGAGACCCTGAAGGACGATGCAGCCACCAAGACCTTTATTGAAAACTGCATCGACTCCGGCGCAGACGCCATCATCGATATGAAGTCTGCCTCCGGTCAGATGGCTCAGCTCTGCATGGATAACGGCCTGGTTTACACCATCAACGGCAACTACACCCAGCATCCGGAGCTGCTCACAACTGATTATACCAACTTTGCAGGTTGCATCGGCGCTAACAACGCACAGATCGGTTCCCTGTTTGGAGGCTGGCTGGAGGAGAATGCCAGCGAGGACGGCAGCGAAGGCTTCCTGATCTCCACCAGCCTGGCTGCCCAGGGCAACACCCAGCACGTTGAGATCACCCGCGCTATCCTGGAAGGTCTGCAGCAGAAGTACGGCATCACCTATACCAAGAGCATCGATGACCTGATCGCTTCCAGCGAAACCACCAATGTCGAGAACGATAAAAACATCCTGATCACCCTGTACCCCGGCTCCCCCAACAAGGATACCTGGCTGCCCGGCATCTCCACCCTGCTGCAGACCGGCAACTACAAGATGTTCCTGAGCTCCGGCCAGACCTACAACCAGAGTGCTACCGTGGTTGACGAAGTGGAAAAGAGCTTCGGCATCAACATCAAGGTCGCCAGCGTCGGCGCCCTGGGCACCACCTTGGAAACCGCATTCAACACCAAAGACTCTTCCGGTAACTCCAGCGTTGACCTGGTTGCTATCAAGGCTGTTTCTACCCAGACCGCAGCTATGTTTGCCGCTACCTACAACGCACTGGTTTCCGGTGCGGAGTGCCGCGCCTGCCGCGGCGAAGACGGCCTGCCCGTTTACTTCACCTTCAACTTCATCCCCATCACCAGCGCTGAGCAGCTGACTGAAATGTCCGGCTGGGATGCAAAAGAAACCGGCAACTGGATTGCCAACAAGGACTTCGTTGATCAGATGCTCGTTACCGTCAACCCTGACGTTACTTCTGATGACATCAATGCCATCATGCAGAGCCTGAGCTATGAAAAGATTAAAGAGATGATGGGCTGATCCCCGCAAAAGGTCTGCGGCGGCACGCCTGAACGGATAAGGAGAGAAAAACAATGAGCAACTGGCAATCCTTTAAGAAAAAACACGTTCTGCTCATGAACGCTGCATTTACTGTGGCAATTCCGGCAGCGGTGTGGCTTATCATGGAGCTGCTGAACCTCGCCTTCTGCGGCGTGCACACCCTGAATTCCACGGTAGACTACACCACCCTGATGCGCAACCTGGTCACGTCCTTCTGCTTTGCGCTGGGCCTGAACTGCAACCTTCCCGTTGGCCGTATGGATACCTCCACCGGCTCCCAGATGTACCTGGCCTGTATCATCGGCGGTAACATCGCGCTGTCCCTGAACCTTGGCGGTGTTGGCGTTCTGGTTTTCAGCATGCTGTTCGGTATGCTGGCCGGCGGTTTCGTTGGCTTCCTGTTCATCAACATGCGCATCCTGCCCATGGTTCTCGGCCTTGGCATCTCGCTGGTTTACGAGTGCATCTCTTTCAGTATGTACAACCAGCAGGGCCTGAACCTGTTTGGTAAGCCGGGCGTTTCCATCCTGTCCAACTGGGGCTTCATCATCGTTGTTACCCTGCTGGTCATGCTGGTTATGACCTACCTGTTCCAGTACAGCGGCTTTGGTTACAATCGCCGCGCCATCCAGGGCAACCAGAAGCTGGCCCACGATGCAGGCATCAACATCTACAAGAACGCTTTCCTGTGCTACGTTGCAGCCGGTGCGCTGGTTGCCATCGCCGGTGTGTTTGACACCGCCTACAAAAGCAGCCTGGTCCCTGTGCTGGGCATGAACTCCAACAGCACTGTGTTCGCCAACATGTTCCCCATGGCAGTCGGCGTTTGGCTGGCGAAGAAATCCAACCCGGTGGTTGGCATCCTGGCTGGCTCTTTGAGCGTACAGTTCCTGATCCTTGGCCTGGCAAAGTTCACCGCCATCGGCGTCAGCGATTATATGCAGACCTGCATCAAGTACAGCGTATGGCTGATTTTTATGATCTACCGTATGAACGAAGACAAGTTCGACCACATCAAAGCAAAGCATGCACGCATCGCATTGGCTCGTAAGATCCGCGCACAGCGCGCCGTTGCGGCATAACCAAACATCAGCGGCGCGGGTCAAAAAAGACCCGCGCCTCATTTTTTAGTTAGGAGGGAGGAAGTAGGAGGGGAAGAAAATTAGGAATTAGAAATTAGCAATGAGTAATTTAAGGCGGGACAAGACAACCTCCAAAACAACCTCCAAAACAACCTCCAATTTCTAATTTCTCATTGAAACAAACTCCTGCCTACCCCCAGAGGTGCTCTATGAAACATTACAACTTTTTGTTTTTAATGGCCGACCAGATCCGCACGGCAACGCTGGAGGGGATGGGGGATGGCATCCAGACCCCTAACCTGCGCCGCCTGATGGACGAAAGCGTGCTGTTTACCCGTGCATCCTGCACCAGCCCGCTCTGCACGCCCAGCCGGGCATCACTGGCAACGGGGCGTTATCCCAGCCGCTGCGGCGTGCCCATCCATGATGCGGTGCTGCCGCCGGAGCAGCCTACTTTCTATCAGGCCCTGCGGGACAGCGGCTACCGTGTTGGCATTGTGGGCAAGACTGACCTGCATAAGCGCGATACATACTGCGGCGTAAAGGGCGACATGCCCAGCATGTACCATTACGGCTTTACCGACCCGGTGGAGACCGAGGGCAAAATGAACAGCGCCTGGTACGGTACCAACCCGGACGGCAGCATCTATCCCATGGGTCCCTATCAGAAATACCTGATGGATAAAGACCCGGAGCTGATGCGCACCCTGGAAAAAGATTACCGCAGCTATATGCGCCAGAAGCCCCGCTATTACGCCCAGCCCAGCGTGCTGCCGGATGAGGTGTTCCTGGATACCTTCATTGGTGAAAAATCCCTGGAATGGCTGAACGAACACGATAACACCGGTGCCCCTTGGCACCTGACCGTCAGCTTTGCCGGGCCGCACAACCCCTGGGATCCCCCGAAGGAGGATTATGACGCTGTGGGCGATACCCTGTGGCCGGATCCCATCCCCAATGATATGGAAGGCAAGCCCGCCTGGATCCGCCGGCGCGCGGCCCAGCAGACCGGCGGCATGACCCAGGCTGATCTGCAGCAGGTCAAACGTTGCTACGCCGGCAGCGTGCGGGTCATCGACCGGTGGATCGGCAAACTGCTGGACTGGCTGGAAACCTCCGGCCATAAGGATGATACGATCGTCATCTTCTGCGCCGACCACGGCGAGCTGCTGGGCGACCACGGCCTGTTGGAAAAGAGCTGCATGTACGAAGGCTGCCTGCGCATCCCCCTGTTGGTTCACCTGCCGGGTATGACCCAGCGGCGGGACAGTGATGCCCTGGCTGAATTGATGGACCTGGCTCCCACCTGTCTGGAACTGGCCGGTGCGGATTGGAACCGCCGCGAGATGGACGCGGTTTCCCTGGTGCCGGTGCTGAACGGCAGCACCGAACCCCTGCGCCCCGTGCAGCGCAGCGAACTGCACAATTGCACCATGCTGTTTGACGGCCGCTACAAGTGGATCCGCAGCTATAACGACACTGATGAGCTGTATGACCTGGAAACCGACCCCCAGGAGTTGCACAACGTCATCAACGAACACCCGGAAGTGCTGAACCGCATGCGTCCCTACAGCTTCCGCCATTGATCTGTAATAGATAAGGAGAACCAACCATGAAAGCATTGATGGTCATGTATGACTCCCTGCGTCGGGATCTGCTGAGCGTGTACGGCGGCCCCATCCCGGCCCCCAACTTTGAGCGTCTGGCAGCCCATACCGTCTGCTTTGACAAAAGCTATGTGGGCAGTCTGCCCTGCATGCCTGCCCGCAGAGAGCTGCACACCGGCCGCTATAACTTCCTGCACCGCAGCTGGGGCCCCATGGAACCGTATGATGATTCCATGCCGGAAATCCTGAAAAAGCACGGCATCCACAGCCGCCTTGCTACCGACCATTACCATTATGTCGAGGATGGCGGCTGCACCTACCACAGCCGTTATTCCAGCTGGAGCTGCTACCGTGGCCAGGAAAGTGATAACTGGGTGGCCGATCTGGCCCCCACCCCCACCGAGTTTGCACCCAACCAGCTCAGCCCTGAAGGAGCAACCGGCACGCTGCGTGAAATGCGCCGCCATGGCGGCTGGCAGAACATGCACAACCGCGAGCGCCTGCATAGTGAAGATGACTTCCCGATGAGCAAGACGTTTGAGGACGGCATCGACTTTCTCAACCGCAATGGCCGGTACGATAACTGGTTCCTGCAGATCGAAACGTTTGACCCGCACGAACCGTTTACTTCTCCAACATCCCACTTTGACCCCGACTGTGCTACCCAGCCCGATTGGCCGCCGTATGCAGATGTGACCGAAGGCCCTGAAGAGATCGAGGCAATGCGCACGAAGTACGAAGCTTCCGTCCGCTTCTGCGACCGCCAGCTGGGCCGCGTGCTGGATCTGATGGATGAGCTGGATCTATGGAAAGATACCATGCTCATCGTCAACACTGACCACGGCTTCTTCCTCAGCGAGCACGGCTACTGGGGCAAGGGCGGCAGCCCCAACTATGAGGAACTGGTCCACACGCCGCTGTTCATCTGGGATCCGCGCTCCGGTCGCAAGGGCGTACACAGCCCCGCGCTGGTGCAGACCATTGATTTGGCCCCTACCGTGCTGGATTACTTTGGCATCGAGATCCCCGCCGACATGCAAGGCCGCCCGCTGACCCAGACCCTGGCCGATGATACCCCCGTGCGGGAATACGCGCTGTTTGGCTACCACAGCATGCCCGTTGGCATTACCGATGGCCGCTACACCCTGCTGCGCGATGTGAAGGACTTTGACGAAAAGACTTACGAATATACCCAAATGCCCACCCACATGCGCGCTATGTTCAGTGTGGAAGAGATGCGCACCGCCACCATGGCACCGGGTTTCAGCTACACCAAGGGTACCCCGGTGATGAAGATCGAGGCACGGCCCAACCCGCGTTTCCTGCACACCCTGAAAGGCAGCGATATGCTGTTTGATCTGCAGAACGACCCCCATCAGGAGCATGTGCTGGAGGATGCTGAACAGTCTGACCGTCTGCTGACCGCCATGACCGCTGCGTTTGAAGAGAACGATGCCCCCGAAGAGATGTACCGCCGTTACGGCCTGAAGCAGTACCGGAAGAAGGCGGAATAAATGACTGTACTCCAAGCAATTCTGCCCGTGCTGGGCCTGTTGGCCGGCGGGGCGTGCGTGGGCGCGTTCGTCTACTTCGGCAAGCGTAAGCACGAAAAAGACGGCCTGCCCACCGACCCCCTGACCGAACTGTTTGTGAACGATGACGATACTATTTGAGAGAGGGAGAGAATTATGATCGACCTGGCTGCGAAACCATTTTACCTCAAACCGGAAGATATTGAATGGGTGAACACTACTCTGGCCGGCATGACCACCGAAGAAAAGGCTGGCCAGCTGTTCTGTGTGCTGTTCAAGGAATGTAAGCCCGAGGAGTTTGAGTATGTGTTCAATATCCTCAAACCGGGCGGATGTATGTACCGAGTGGTGCCCGCCGAGCGCGCCATCGCCGCCACCCAGAACATTTATAGCCGCAGCAAGGTGCCACCATTGATCGCCGCCAACTTGGAAAAAGGCGGCAACGGCATCGTGACCGAGGGTACGCTAGTCGGTGCACCGATGGAAATTGCCGCAACGGATGATATCGGCATGGCCACCAAGATGGCCCATGCCTGTGCCGCCGAAGCCAGCGCCGTTGGCGCAAACTGGGCTTTTGCTCCCATTATTGATATTGACACGAACTACCGCAACCCCATCACCAACACCCGTACCTTTGGCAGCGACCCGGAGCGGGTGCGCCGCATGGGCCGTGCTTATGTGGAAGAAGTACAGAAGATGGGCCTTGCCGCTTCCATCAAGCACTTCCCCGGTGACGGCCAGGACGAGCGCGACCAGCACCTGGTCACTTCTATCAACAGCATGGATTGCGATCCCTGGATGAACACCTATGGCGCAGCCTACAAAGCTGGTATTGAAGCCGGTGCCCTGACCGCCATGGTGGGCCATATCATGCAGCCCGCCTGGACTCGCCGCCTGAACCCCGGTATCAAGGATGAGGACATCATGCCCGGTACCCTGAGCCGTGAGATGATGCAGGGCCTGCTGCGCGGGGAACTGGGCTTCAACGGCCTGATCTGCACTGATGCCACCACGATGGCGGGCTACACCCTGGCCATGAGCCGCCGCCGCGCTGTGCCCGAAAGCATTGCCCGCGGTGCCGATATGTTCCTGTTTGCCCGCAACCTGGAAGAAGACTATGGCTTTATGCTGCAGGGCATCAAGGATGGCATCATCACCCCCGAACGCCTGGATGAAGCTGTGACCCGCATCCTGGCCACCAAGGCTGCCCTGGGCCTGCACCGCGGCGCTCCGGAGCTGGATGTGGAAAAAGCCAAAACCATTGTCGGCTGCGCCAAGCACCAGCAGTGGGCCGAGGAATGTGCCGACAAGGCCATCACTCTGGTTAAAGAGCAGCCTGGTGTGCTGCCCATCACCCCGGAACGCTACAAGAAGATCCTGTTCTATACCATCGAGCCCGCAGCGGGCGGTGAGGGCAACTATAAGGTTGCCCCGGCCTGCGCCAAGCTGCGCGCCATGCTGGGAAAAGAAGGCTTTGAGATCGACGATTTTGTGCCCCAGCCTTATGGTGAAGGCTTTACCACCAAGTACGAAGAAGTCGTGAACAATTACGACCTGATTTTATACGTGGCGAACCTTTCCACTAAGAGCAACCAAACCGTGGTGCGCATTGAATGGAAGCAGCCCATGGGCGCGGACTGCGGGCATTATATGAATGATATTCCCACTGTGTTTGTCTCACTGGAAAACCCCTACCATTTGCAGGATTTCCCGCGCGTCAAGACCTATATCAACTGCTACAGCAACAACGACCACTGCCTGCACCAGTTGATAGAAAAACTCACCGGCCGCAGCACCTTCAAGGGCCACAGCCCCGTGGATGCCTTCTGCGGCAAGTGGGACGCGCACCTGTAAATCAGTTAGGAAGTAGGAGGTAGGAGTTTTTTCAATTAGAAATTAGGAATGAGCAGTTAGGAAGTGGGGCAGGGGAGAGGACCCCGGTGCCGGAAAAGAATCATGAATAAATCAGAAAGAATAATTGTGGTGGACCGCGGCGTCCCCGACGCCCCGGATGAACCTTGCCACAAATTCAATCACGCCATTTATTCCACCGCCCCGGAACGGCCGAGACCGTTCCCTACAGAACATTTTATAATGTGCAATCAATGTCTATCACACATGCTGCCCCACCAATTTCTAATTCCTCATTACTAATTCCTAATTCTCCCAACGCACGGCTTTGTCCCGGCACCAACTCCTAACTCCTCCCTCCTAACTCCTACCTAGCCAAAGGAGGTCCCCATGAACACCCCGCTGCCTGCGCTGCAATGGAAACAGAACGGCGTGAATCATATTGTAAAGCTGCTGCCCGGTGGGCGCATTGGTGCGCTGAGCGATGAAATTCTGGCGGAGATCCGGGAATCCAACAGCAAACCGGACGCCAAGATCATGGCCATCCGCAGCGGCAACGTTCAGCTGGTGCGCCAGCTGCAAAATGAACACATCGAGGGCAAAGAACTTGCCACCACCGAACTAGAAGAGTGGGAAGAAAGCATGGCCGGACCGTCTGGTCCATTTGATGTGACCTATTGCCAACCCAAAACCCCCACCCCGCCCAAGGGCCACCCCTGCATTTTGTACCTGCATGGCGGCGGCTGGCAGTACGGCAGCCGCAAGGTTGTGCTGCCTTTCTGCCGCTATCTGGTCGAGCAGGCCAACGCTGTTGTGGTGGTACCGGAATACCATCTGGCCCCCGAACACCGCTGGCCTGCTGCGCTGGAAGATTGCTGGCAGCTGCTCTGCCACCTGCATGCCCAGGCCGAAACAAGGGGCATTGACCCCGCAAGAATCACTGTGGCAGGGGACAGCGCCGGCGGCAACCTGGCCGCTCTGTGCGCCCACCGCGACCGTGACCGCAGCCTTGGCATGGTCAACAGCCAGGTGCTGTATTACCCCGCGCTGAGCGTGCGGGAAACCGACGGCCTGAAGGACTATCACTTTGGGTTGGAAGATTATATTTACGATGATGCGCAGAGTGAGTGGATCGTGCCGCGCATCCTGGCCATCTGGAACGCAGGCAAGCGCAGCGAGGATAACTACCTGCCGGAGGGTGTCAACTCCCGCATGGCGTCCGTTTCGCCCCTGTGGGACAGCGATTTTTCCGGCCTGCCGCGCACGCTGTTGATCACCGCCCAGTACGACTATCTGACCAGCCAAGCCAAAACCTATGCCCATTACCTTGCCGCCGCCCATGTGCCCGTTACCTGGGTGAACTACTGCGGCGTCGGCCACGCCTTTGTGGATAAATGCGGCGTGTACCCCCAGGCCGATGACAGCCTGAAGATGGCAGCGGAATTTGTGAGATAGTTAGGAGGGAGGAGTTTAATTAGGAATTAGGAATGAGAAGTTAGGAATTGGAGCTAGGGGAAGGCTCGGTGTTGAAAAATTAGGACAGACGGCCACTCTTTTGTAAGGCGCGATGCGCTTATCGCGCCGGGGAGAAACATGAAGGATATGCCGCAAGCCAAATCCTTGATCTGTAGAGGACGATGCTCGTCATCGTCCCGTGGGTCTTTCCGCAAATCCCATCATGGCATTGGTCCAATCGTTTCGGAACGGTCAAGACCGTTCCCTACGGATCGGCTTATGGGTCATTCATCTATTTTCAAACATCTGCTAACCTAATATCTCCTGAGCGGCGCAAACGCGCCGCGGTCCACCACCATTATTCATTATTCTCGATTCTTTTTTAATTCGCTTTCCAATTCCTCATTCCTAATCAACTCCTAACTCCTCCCTCCTAACTCCTAACTTCAACGAAAGGAGTCCCTCATGTCTCCCGATATTTTACTTTTTATCAGTGACCAGCACGCGCCGCAGTATCAGGCGGGCGGGCAGATGCCGGTGGATACACCCAACTTGGCAGCGCTGCGGGAACAGGGCACCGCGTTTGACGCTGCATATACCCCCTGCCCGCTCTGCGTTCCGGCGCGCATGGCCATGCTCAGCGGGCTGGCTCCGCACCATACCGGCATTTTTACCAATAACGATACCCTCTCTCAAACAACGCCCACTTTCCTGCATGCGATGGCAGCTGCCGGGTACGAAACCGTGCTGGTGGGCCGGATGCACTTTATCGGCCCCGACCAGCGCCACGGCTTTACCCGCCGTGTGGCCCCGGATTTTACCAACAGCGGATGGGTGCGCCCACAAAAAACGCTGGAACAGGATTTCGGCGTGCATACCCAGACGATGGGCTATAAATGGTGCATTGATGTGGTCGGTGGCGGCGCTTCGCCCGTTGTGTGTTATGACGATATGGTGCTGGATGCTCTGGAACAGTACCTTGCCCAGCCCCACAGCAAACCGCAGCTCATTGTGGTGGGCACCTATGGCCCGCACTTCCCGTATGTTGCACCGCCGGAGCTGTTTTTGAAGTACCTGAAAACCGCCCAGCTGCCCGCCACCTGGCAGGGAAATGAACCCTGGCTGAACGCCCAGCAGCGTAATTTGCAGGAACCCAACACCCGTGCGGAAATCGTACTGGCCTGCCAGGCTGCCTATAAAGGATTGGTGGAGCACACGGATGGCCTGATCGGCCGTGCGCGCGCCGCCTTTGATGTGTTCACCCAAAACCGCGGTACCCCTGCACTGTTCGGCTATCTTTCCGACCACGGCGATACCGTGGGCGAACACGGAATTTATGGCAAAAAGTCCTTTTTTGAAAAGTCCGTCCGCATCCCCATGGTGTTTGCGGGCAGCGGCGTGGCGGCTGGTCAGCGGATAACAGCACCTGTCAGCCTGCTGGACCTTGGCCCCACCGTGTGTGATTGGGCCGGGGCAGATCCGCTGCCGGAACCCGATGGCCAGAGCCTTGTCGCCGTGCTGCACGGTGAATCCGCCGATGCTGACCGCACCGTGTGGAGTGAAATTGTGGACAAGCTGCCGCAGGGCGGCTGGACCTACAGCTGCATGGCCCGCCATGGGCAGCAGAAGTTCATCACCTGCCACCGGGACGAAATCCACAACCAGCTGTTTGATGTGATTGCTGACCCGGACGAAACCACCAACCTGGCCGATGCCCAGCCGGACGAAACCGCCGCCTTTGCCGCAGCTGCCGCCCGCAGAGTGGATTTTTCCGCCGCTGAAGCGTTGCAAAAACGCCATGTTGCTGCCGCTGCTGTGCTGGCCAAAGCGGAAATTGCGACCGGCGGTGATGACCGTGAGCGCTACCGCGATTATCCCAGCGCCGCCAAGGAAGCCCCGCAATACTGCGTGACCAACCTGACCAGCGCACCCGGAAAAAGCCAGACCTACGAATTTTACGGCCTGCCGGATGTAAACAACTGACCCCAACCAACAACAGGAGGATACAAATGAGCCAATACGGATTTTTGTTTGACCTGGACGGCGTCATCGTGGACACCGCCAAATATCACTTTCTGGCCTGGAAGCGCCTGGCCGATGAGCTGGACATTCCCTTTACCGAGCAGGACAATGAGCGCCTGAAAGGCGTCAGCCGGATGGCCAGTTTGGAGATCATCCTGGAGATCGGAAACCGCACAATGACCGAGGATGAAAAGCAGGCCCTCTGCCAGCGCAAGAACGACTGGTATGTGGAATACATCAAAAAGCTGGAAAAAAGCGAACTGCTGCCCGGTGTGGAGAACTTTTTGAAGCAGGCACGTGCGGCAGGCATCAAGATCGCCCTTGGCTCCGCCAGCAAAAACAGCCCGCTGATTTTGGACCGACTGGGCATTACCGAACTGTTTGACGCTGTGGTGGATGGCACCCGCGTGAGCCGCGCCAAGCCCGACCCCGAAGTATTTGTGACCGGTGCCGAAGATCTTGGTATCGACCCCGAATACTGCGTGGTGTTTGAGGACGCCGTGGCCGGTGTTCAGGCCGCCCACAATGCGGGCATGAAAGCTGTTGGCATTGGCAGCCCCGAAATTTTGGGCCAGGCTGAACTGGTCATCCCCGGTTTTGCCAACGTGACGGTGAACGACCTGCTGCAGAAGCTGGAGAACGTATGATGCCGGTTGGAGTATTGACGGATTGCAGCTGCGTGCTGATCGGCGGGCTGCTGGGCACTGTACTTGGCAGCCGCTTTACCCCCGCCCTGCGGGAAAAACTGACGATGGTGCTTGGTTTTGCTTCTATGGCCATCGGCATTAACTCCATCGTGAAAGCCAACCAGATGACCCCCGTGGTCATTGCCGTGATTTTTGGTACTCTGTTGGGTGAGCTGCTCCATTTGGAAGAGCACATCACCCATGTGTTTGGCGCTGTCACCCGCAAACTGCCGCACGATGAAGCCAACTTTGATATGGAGCGTTACATCACCGTTGTGGTGCTGTTCTGCGCCAGCGGGTTTGGCATTTATGGCGTGCTGGTAGAGGGGATGAGCGGCAGCCCCGCCGTGCTGCAATCCAAGGCTATGTTAGATCTGTGCACCGCTGCAGTGTTTGCCGTCACGCTAGGCGTGGCGGTGGCAGTGATCGCGTTGCCCATGCTGGCGGTCATGCTGGCGCTGTTCTTTGCGGCCGGGGCCATTGCACCGTTTGTCACGCCCGAAATGCTGCAGGATTTTATCAGCTGCGGCGGTGTGCTGACTATTGTGGCCGGTATGCGGGTCAGCGGCATCAAGCAGTACCCCATCGCTAACATGATCCCGGCACTGCTGCTGGTGCTGCCGGCATCGGCAATCTGGCAAACCCTGATGGTGTAACCACAATGCAATAAAAATACGGGCGGCGAAAGCTGCCCGATAGGGGAGAGAGCAAGATGAACCAAGCCAAACAGGCAGTCAACCCGTATTTGCCATCCTATGAGTATGTGCCGGACGGCGAACCCCATGTGTTCAATGGCCGAGTGTATGTATACGGCAGCCATGACCGCTTTGGCGGGAATGATTTCTGCCTGAATGATTATGTCTGTTGGTCTGCCCGCGCGGATGACCTTGCCAACTGGCGGTACGAGGGCACCAGTTACCGCAGCGTGCAGGACCCCCTGTGTGCTGAAGGCAGTACCGCCATGCGCCTGTTTGCCCCCGATGTGCAGCGCGGCGGAGATGGCCGCTATTATCTGTTCTATGCACTGGAATTCTGCGGGCGCATCTCGGTGGCGGTGTCGGAATCCCCGGTGGGGCCATTCCAATTTTATGACCATGTGCATTACCCGGATGGAACCCTGTTGGGCGCGAAAGAAGGCGACGCTTTCCAGTATGACCCCGGCATTTTTGTGGACGATAATGGTCGGGTATATCTTGTCAGCGGTTTCTGCCCCATTCCAGGCATCAACCCCAGGTTTGCTGCCATGCATCTGGTTACCAAGGGCTGCCAGCTCATTGAACTGGCAGACGATATGTGTACCGTGCGCGAAGCCCCACAGATCGTTCTGCCCCAGCAGGCGGATGCTGAGGGGACCGAATTTGCGGAGCACCCGTTTTTTGAAGCACCGTCCCTGCGCAAAGCGAATGGCCGTTATTATCTGATCTATTCTTCCACCCAGAATCACGAACTGTGCTATGCTGTGGCGGATAAGCCCCAGGGCGTTTACCATTACGGCGGAACCATTGTTTCTAACGGCGATATTGGGCTGGATGGCCGCACGGTGCCCTGCAATTATACCGGTACCAACCATGGCAGTATTGTGGAGATCAACGGTCAGTGGTATGTGTTCTACCACCGTCAGACCAACCGCACGCCCTATTCCCGCCAGGGCTGTGCCGAAAAGATCACGCTTTTGCCGGATGGCAGCATTCCCCAGGTGCGGGTCACTTCCTGCGGGCTGAACGATGGCCCGCTGAAAATCGGATACAGCTACCCCGCGGGCATTGCCTGTTGCCTGCAAACCGCCAACGGTGCCGGCCCCTACCGCGCCAAAACCACCATCGGCGAAGAGCACCCCTACATCACCCAGGATGGCCCTGACGGCGATATTTTTGCCCAGCAGTATGTTGCCAACCTGCGCGATGGCTCCAACGCGGGCTACCGCAGCTTTTTGCTGCATCCCGGTACCGATCTTACAGTTACCTATCGCTGCACTGGCGATGGTACGCTGGAAATTGCCGCAAAGGAAAGTGGTGCCTCGGCCCTTGTATTCCCGGTAACTGCCAGCAATACCTGGCAGACTGCGATGGGCACTTTGCAGCTGGATGGCGAACAGGAATTGTGGTTCACCTACCGCGGCACAGGCGCACTGGACCTGCGCGGTTTCAAATTGTGAAATATGCGGAATTTGGCAAAAGTGCGGTCTACCTACTTGCCAAATAGGGAAAAAAGAATATTTGGATTTGAATGAGCTCGCCACCAGCCACAGCAGCGGGTAAATCATGATAAAACCCAACAGGCAGGAAAAAACATGGAACACAAGGGCTCCATCTCATAGGGAAACAAACTGAATCCCCAGGGGCACTACCGGTACGGAACAAACGGAATAGCCGCAAGCTATCGTGTGATGGCTTGCGGCTATTCATATTATAGGCTGTCTAAAATCGTTTTTAATGCATAGGGTTTAGCATATTTCAAATGCGCATCACTCACAAAAATGGTGTTTTCTTCTAATGGATTTGTCCACATAGCCGGATATACTACTACTTTCTTTTTGCTATAGCGCCCCTCTGCCCAAACTGATTCGTGATTAACATCGATATGTATGCCGGAAATCTGGAGAATTTGTTCCAAGGATTTCAAAAGATACTGCTGTTTTTCGTATGGGATTGCAGATACTCTTGCCCCTGTTTCTCCCCAGTTCAATAAATCAAGTGCGGCCTTACGATCGAGAACGCTGTGGATGTATTGATTTCGATAGTGCTTTAGACACCTGTGGCAAGCACTGTCACAGGTACAGCTTTCGAGAAGTTCTCGAGTTTTGGTAAGTAGCTGTCGAATAGAGGATTCAATGCTAACAGCATAACCTGCACCACTTGAAAGGCTATCATACAAGTAGATATCAACGAAATCTCCATTGCGATTTTGTCGAACACGAAAACCAGTCACAAGCTCTGTAAATTCAATGTCCAATTCCTGACATGCTGCCAAGCGCAGGCCTTCTGCAAGAGACTGTCCAGCACGGTTAAGCCAAGAATTCCTGGTGGGATTAATATCGATCTGCTGTCGATCCAAAGCAAATTCCAGAACAAGCATATCTGTAACAAAGTCATATCCAAGATTCACATTGATTGTATCGCTATGCTTGCAACGTGTTTTGATGAATTTGGATCTATACGGACGCAAAACATCCTTAAGAACCGCTGGGTCATCTCCGGGCATTGCAGCACCGCAGTCGCAGCAGATTGTGAATCCCTTACCACTAACACCATTGTTAAGCATGATGATTCGCTGATTGGGACGAACAGCCATTCGGATGTTGGCACATCCATTAACCGCCGTAACATCATCTGCATCGGGTAGTGTGGAATATAGAGGTTGCTGAGTTGCTGAGTATTCTTCATTCAATTGTGCCGTTTCAATGGATGTGGCATTTCGTGGTGCGAATCCCCATGGGCGTAGCATTGGCAACATATTTGTCAATGCTTTATTGCCGCAGAAAGGACAAGTATCAGGGTTATCCTCTTCTAAGCCAAACCAACCACACTGACTGCAGGTACGAATGCTTTTTCGGTAGCTTGCATCCTGAATAAATGCTTTGGCTGGAGATGCAGCAGTTCTTTCGCTCCGCTCTCCTCCGGGATAATACAAACCACCAATCTGGTAGGTCGTCTTATCAACAACAATCGCTCTGCCAGGCGCATATTCACCAATTGCAACATCCAACCCTCGTTCAACCTGATATTTTACCTTCCCGCTGACATCGGAAATATATGTGCTAACAACATTTTTGGGGAAAGAATAGGTAGGTATAACACCCTCTTCATAAAGCGCATCCAAAAGCGATTTTTTCCCAGAATCACTGCTATCATCTGTTTCAAACAATTCAGGATGATCATCTCGTTTTTGCTTCAGCGCCGACAGAGATTTTTCAAGTTCATCTTTGTAGCTACCTAATGCACCTTTGGATCCAACGGGCACAAGAATATCATCTTTGCTAATTTCAAAGATTGCCAAAAAGCTGCTGAAAGGCTGTAGGTGTTCATCCAGAAATTCAATGGCGGGAATAGCATCCAAACTGTTAGATTTCTCTCTCAGATAGGTTTGAAGTGCAACCATACCAAGATGTCGCTGGGTGATTTTCTCGCTGCTGATATCAATCCACGGTTTTCTGGGATCGCCTCTGAACATAGGTACTGGGTTGGAAAAGTACAGTGAATCATGTGGTCCATCTTCGCAAAAAGTAACAATGGTAGACAGACTTGAGCCGCGACGGCCTGCACGACCAGCACGCTGCTGATAATTCTCACGCATAGGAGGAATATTCCGCAAACCGACAGCAACCAACGATCCGATATCGATACCTACTTCCATTGTAGTCGTGCTGCTTAGAATATCGACAGGCGCTTCGCCGTTCTGCAAAAAATCCTGAAACCGTAGCTCATACTGCTCTGTTCTGGACCAGAGTTCATCCCGCTGATCTTTATGGGAAAGTTGTGCAGTATGTTCTTCGGTATCAATTACACGAATGGTGTCACCTTGAAGCGCATCCTCAATGGGCTTACGCCAAAAATCCAATGCATCAATTTCTTCCGTTGTCATGGGATGAATCTTTTCACACTGACAACTTGGGCATTTCCCTTTCAGTAAATACGGCGTGAGCTCTGAACAGCGTTCACAACGGAACCACGTGTGTTCTAAATCAAAGCGCGGTTTTATACGAGAAAGGTCAATATAATACTTTCCGTTGGAAGACGAACCTTCATCCATAAATGTTTCCCGCAAAATTTGGCTCCACTTTGCAGCAACAGAATCATTATCGCTCCATCCCATTATTTCGCGGATATCGGTAGAAAACTTTTTGTTCTTATCAATGCCATATCCCACATAGTTTGGACGCACTTTTTCACGAATCACATCCGGGATGGTATGTCCAAGGATCACCGAAGTGTCACAAGTTGAAAGAATCCATGCGTTAAAGAATTCCATGAATTCTTCCTCACTTACTTCGATCCCTGCTTCCTCTAACGCATCAAGTGCATCCCATTTTGCAGCATCCGTAGGTTCTATCCAACTGAGGGCTGAATCAACCAGCGTATTATATCCCCCACAATAAAAGCGAATGAGCTGTTCCTTCATTTGGGTGGGCGCATTATCAATGGTGAAGCGAGGAGTGTACTGTTGCCCACGTTTCCTTGCACGTGTGTAATTCTTCAGTGCCTGTGTTCCATGCTCAATTAACCGTTCTCGTTGTTTTTCTGTCTCGCTATCATGGAAAATTTGAACATGATGCTCCACAGCTACCATTGCAAAGTAGTCATAGAAATAGTTCATGGACTGCTCTGCAACTTCGTGTTCCATTCGATCAATGGCAAGCACCGCAAGCTGTCGGGCCGCAGTCATATCAGATGCGTCAGACATATCTCTTGCCAGCTTAGCTGCACGTTGGCGGCTATCTGAGAAAAGCAGAACTTTCCGCCCCTCGTTTGGAAGTCGATCGGGATCGCCTGTTTTCCCTGGAACCGCAGGTTGAGCTTGGAATTGCGCTTTAATCAGATTGAAGAAGGACTGGTTGCCTCTTGTATTAAAAGAGGTCAGTTGCATCTTAGATAGTTCATGCCGACAATGCGGACAGGTGGAAAATGTCAGAATGTCCGGTCGGGCCTTTGCTGTGAAGCCGCTATAATACAGCTTTCTGATGCCCTGCTTTCCATCCAAGGAATCATCAGAAAAGTCGATGAAGCCGCTTTGAACATCTAAGTAGCAAGGCGAAATTTTATTCTGTCCTTGACGTTCCGGCAATCGATAACCTGCAGACGGAATGAAAAGATGTATTTCTTTAACCTCATCTTCATTTATCATACCAGGTTGATGCCAGAGGTATGTACGTCTTCTGGCTTCAAAATCTTGCTTCAGCACAAAACCTCTGAAGAAAATACTACCGCACCGGCGATCATTGTATAACTCATAAATCGTGCTTCCGCATTCTTTGCAAGTAAGATTACCATCCGAAAAATAGACCTCACCCAATGTTAATCCATTTTCCGTGTGCGAATGAGGACAGTCTGGATTAGTACAAGCGTAAACGCCCTTGATTCCACGAAAAAGCATATGCATTCTTGCTGGAAACAGAACACCTCCACTTTCGCTTCGCGCCAAAGGTGCGATTGAAAGCATAACACTGACAGCGAGCAGGGCATCTTCTAAACTGTTATCAGGAAAGATAGACTCCGCTAATTCTTGTAAAGAGACTGCTGTTCCGCGGCAAAGTTTGAACATTTGGCAGAATGGTACATAGTCTACCAAATGGCCGTATAGCCATTGGTATGCATCTTCAGAGGAAACGAATGGAGCAGGACTATTGGCAATACCTGTCCAAAATCCATTGAGTGCCATAAGGCGCTCGGGATCATCGCCCTCAAACGCATCCGGAATAGATTCTTTAAATTTACTGAAGGGAATATGAACTGCACTTCCGCTGCCTATTTCCTCTCGTTCGCCAGTGAGATAACAGAACGGATGCATGTCGTCAGATGCAGTCAATTCATTTGCAAATGTCCTGACGGCCTTCCGGTCATTCTCGTTATTGTTGGGCATACTTGCGGTAGTCAATATAAATTGAACTCTACTGCGATTAATGCCCAAACGGTGGAATAAACGCCGTATGAGCAATGATACCTCGCCGCCTGCAGAACCACGATACATATGCGCTTCATCAATGACAAATAGAAGCTTATTATTCGGATCTGCATTTAGCCATGCCTGAGTATCTGACCATATTTTATGCTCTCTTGGCCGAAGAAGCATATATTCAAGCATGGAGTAGTTTGTAATCAAAATATCGGGGCAGAATTGCTGCATTTCAAAACGAGTTACCAGTTCTGCATCCTCATCGTTCGGAATATGTTTTCCGTTATAAAGTTTTTCAAGGAATTCATCAAAATTTTCTTTGGCCGGTAGTTTTCCGTCCTTAATGAGTTTCTCTAAAAAAGCTTTTTCTTCATCGTTTTCAGGATTGACCATACGGGAATATGTTGCCGCAAGTGAACGGTCCTCATTACGTCGGGGCTCCTTACCTGCATAAGGAGTTCTTCCGGTATACATGCCGAATTGAGGGCGGCGGGAATTATTTCCACATGCGGTGCGGAATATATTTATAAATCGGTGGTCTGGATCACCAATCAAACGACGCAAACGACTAATCTGGTCAGAAACCAGGGCGTTCATAGGATACATGATAATCGTTCGGACGCCACGCATAGCCCAGCTATCCGGGCTATTTCTTGCTTCTGAAGCAAGTTTTGCCATCAAGGGCCACATAAAACATTCCGTCTTACCAGAGCCTGTACCTGTTGACACAAACAGATCCTGACCCTCAAATGCCGCTTCCAAAGCGGAAATTTGGTGACAAAAAGGTGATGGGTATACGCCAAGATTGGCATCTGATAGCGCCTTAAAATAGTCTTTCAGCCAATCAGGTAACTTGGGAGATGACTGGATTCCGTTTGTCGTACTTTTGTAAGCAGGTGATGATTCAACATACGGTTTTTGATAAAGAACACCTTCTTGATTCAGCTTATTTTGTGCAGCGGACAGCAAGATAGGCGACTTCCCAAAATATTGCGACTTTATATAGTTTTCCAGAGCTTCACGCAGTTGCAAGTGAACTCCGTTTGCACCATTGGACATAATCATTCCTCCACAAAGCAGTAACCCATTGATTCCAACTCATGTTTGAACATAGGATAGATTTGCCTTGCCATCATTCTTGTAAAGACTTGGGGCGTTTTTGATGTAAAATCATATCGCACAGGCCAGCTATAGAGTTTGAAGAAGTTTTCTTCCGAAGGTGGCAGACGATAGCCAAGTTTGATTTCTATCAGGCTTCCCTTTGCCTTCGTTTTGATTTCTGGAAGTGTTCCATGTTTTTTTAGAAGTGATATTGCAATCCTTCTATATTCGCCGTGGTTGCCTGGAACATTTGAAAAATAGTCCCGCATTCTCCATTCTGGAATCGGTGTATTCAGAAATACCCCATTACTGTATCGATAAAATACAAAAATTTTATTTGGTTCACCATATCTTGCAAGGGATATATGGTCATTTTTTTCGGGAATCTGTTGCCAATACCCCCATTTAAATGGAGGATCAAGCCGCAGAAACTCTGAGTTATCTGGCCATTCTATTTGTTCCCATTCGCAATGCGCCAACAGTTCTTCGAGATAGCTTTCAAACGACTGCTTCTGCAAACCAAACATTGATGATATTGTCCTGTCGGAAGTTGAAGTTTGAACGGAATAGAAACCCAATCCGCTCATAAATAACTTCAAGTCAGGTGAAATACCTCTGTGAAGAACAAGATCCCCATTTCCTCCAGTTGCAAGAGCGGCTGGGGATATTTGATAAGCGGAATGATAAAAGAACCCATTTCGCAGATAGATAGAGTACATTTCCTCAATCAAATCCGTCTTGTCATGCGGGAGGAGAAATCCAATCTTCGGATAAATGCCTTCATAAGCATCAAAAATCTGGCCAATTCTGCTTTTGAAGTGCTGAATAGAAACTGAACCTCCATCCTCGGTGTGATCCCAAAGCGAAGCGAGAGCCATTTGCCCAGCAACACTATAAACGACCCGACAAACCCATTCGTTGTCATCTGACTGCGGAATATTTAATTGCCTTCCAATTGAAACAATTAGGTCGTTTATCATATCGTTCACTCTTCCTCAATATATCTTGCAACTTCAGCTTTTACCGAACTGGAGATTCCGCTCTCGCCTTCAATAACATCCTTTAAGACATCCAATCTCCCGGTAAGTACGCAGAGAGGAAGCACACCAAAGAGCAGTTCCAAGTCCTTATCTTTTGCGGGATTCTCCAAAATGCATTTTGCATCGGACAGGACACGGGTTAACTGGCCCAATAGGAGTTTGCTAAGGCCCAAACGCTTAAATGCAGATATCCGGAGAGACTGTTTTTCCTCAGAAACATATGGTTGGAACTTCTCAGCGCGTTTACTTGGCCATGTCTCGAGAGCAGGTAAACTTCCTATAAAACATTCACTCAGGACGGGGAGCATGTAATTATAAAGGCCTTTCGGCTCAATAAGCATATCCTCGACATATGGATGGGTCCAGATTATCTGCTTTTTGAGTCTTGTAAACTTCTGCGGTAATGCATCCGTCCACCCTTTTCCGAACATATTTTGAACCGACACAATAGAATCGTCAGCCTCGCTGATTCTTTCCACTATAGAAAGGTCACATTCATCTCCTAAAGTCAATTGTCCTGCTCCGTTTGCGTACATCGAAACAGACAGCACCTCAGCAATATCCTGTCCCCCAGGGCCTGCAATCAAAGTTGGCACATTGTTGATATGGGTTGCATACAGAAAAGCAGTGAGCATTGAGCAGAAGTCTGGTTCAATGCCCAACGCACATGACAAATTCTGATAGATTGCATCATATTCATTGCGCCAGCTTTCTGCGAGTTCAATATCCTCATCAGAATATTGGCCACTGGTACTGCTGTATTGCCATGAGGCAGGGGGATTCCCATACGGCAAGGTTGCATTTGACTGAGGCAGAAAAACAGAAATATCAGCAATGAATCCTGCCATATCTTTTTGCGCGTCAGCAATTTTCTGGCGCACTGCGACCAGCGTTTCTTTTCCAATCGATTCATATTGCGCTATCTCTGCAAGTAACCGATCAAGTTCACCTTGTTTTGTGGCAATTTCTGCAAGTAGTTCACTATGCTGCTTTTTTGCAATGGATATTGTTTCTTCCATTTCTGAAACTTCTGCCTCAGCTTTGGCAATTTCAGCAGCATGAGAATTATGCCATTCCACGGATACGGCTTTTTCGCATAATTCTCTTAATTCATCGTGATTCTTTGCAATTTCAGCCAACACATTAACATCGATATCGCCGACTTTAATCAATGCATCTGCTCGATTAACAAAATCATCAACTGTCTGTTTTGCTTGGTCCAGAGTACAATTTAGTTTTTGAACAATCGCGTCGTACAAAGATTCTCCGCAAATCTTCTCAAGAAGAAGTTTGCAATGTTTCCATTCAGCCTTGGTGGCACCAATACACTCCTTAAACAAAGGCCATGTGGTGCGTTCAAGAATGAGCGTGCGAATAACCTCGTCTGTATTTCCTATTGAAACATATCCAGAAGGCTCTACCAGCTGAAGTGTTTTTAGAAATCTTAGGTTACGATCATCCCAATTATAGATATCCCCGGAGGAAATTGTGTAGCTTGGCAGGGAGTAGACAGTTTCCGAAAGTTTTGCACATCGATCCGAAATGTTGAACTCATTTGCACGACACAGTACGCCTGCGAACTGCCCCCATTTAGGTTCATAGCAAAAAAGTGTATCGCAAAAGTAAGCTTGTGTACGAGCAGTTCCATTCTGAAGTTGTTCAACCACTTCGTCTAAAGACTTTGCCATAAGAACTACTACACGTACCGGCGAGTAGTCTTTGACATAGTACGACTGGACATAGTCAATTGCTGGGTTATCCCTATTAGGAATTGCTGTCCACTCCCAAATACCGATCGTTCCAAGCGCAGTAGGCCCATCGTTGCGGTACAGTCTATCTCTGTTTTCAAAATAGTTATCCGTCCGTTCCGACTTGAATGGTGTATGTAAAATATCATCTTCCACATCTGCTAAACGGTTCAGCCATATACGCCCTTCGTAATCTACTGTAATGTAGCACAGTGATGTGAAGGAAACTTCATTGTCAATCATCATTATCCCTCCCAGGATTATTTTGAATGGTTTTCCTGAGCAAATTTAAAGCTGTACGGGAAATTTCGCCTCGCCGCAAAGCCTTGCAGAGCCATTTTTGCGTTTGGGGATATTTCGAGAATTTACTGACAAAACTTCCAACTGCATGCGTTACAGGAATCATCGGGCCAGAGCAAGAACTCAATTTTTTGACAAGCACAGCATCCAGCAACATAACATCCATGTTGACGGTTTCCTGCTCAAAACGAATGGAGCGAATGTAGTCGCAGCCTTGATAAAAATGTATCTCTGTGCCAAATGATAGTTCGTCGATTGTTAAATGCTCCTCGCCAGAAAGCTTGTAGATATATTCGGTCTTACCGTTTCTTTGAACCACAGCCTTCCCATCATACGGGCAAGAAACTGATATGCACTTTAATTTAGGGAGTTTTGCATAGCTCTCTTCATTTAGCGTGTTGCCAGAATGATCAGATATGATTATTGCTGGTAACGGCGCCTTTTTGCGCAGGGGTTGCTTTACCAAATAGGAGAATCCCAATGCTCCAGATTTTCCAAGTGAGATTAACTGTTCTCTTTCCCTGGTATAGAGCTTGTATAATTTCCCGTCTTGAGTACCAAGCACATTCGCAGTTGCGGGGTATGATTTCAGTTCGGCATCATCACCGCATAAATAGAAGTAAAATTCCGCTGAGTTGTGGTATATAAAATACGGATCCTGGATGTATGCTGGCCATATAGGATAGAATTTGGTTGGTTTTTCAGTTAAGAAAATAGCATATTTAAGGAAGAACTTTGCGGAGCGTTCTGAAAACTTTTTAATGCGAATTTTATATAAATACCAACTATTGAAAGAGTTTGCGCGCGTTTTGGCTATTTCTATTGCTTCGATATCTGCAGGGAAAGTATATATTGGATGTCGTTGCAATAAATAATAGAAATTTCCGGCATACGCCTTTCCGCCAGATTGTAGAATCTGGCCAGTTCGTCCGTCAAAGAAGGAGCCAGCCTGGTTGATTCCCGGTATATTGTTGGACCAAAATCTTCTTAATTCGGGATTAGCATTTATATATTCAACACAGTAAATCTGGCTTGGAATAGAGCCAACACTCAAGTAGGTGGTTCCAATCCGCTCAATTCGCTCAAACGAGTACTCATAAACTTGGTGTGAATCTCCGGCTATCTTAATTTTGTCGCAGTGTGCCTTGTTGTCTGGAGGGTAGAAGAACCCTAATTGCAGAGAAAATATCGATCCCGTTACAACAAGGCGCAAAGGCATTATATGGCTGTTAAGTGCTCGTAGCGATCGACCGTAGTTTGGATCAAAAGAGGCTTGGCGTTCGTCGCATTCTTTATTGGGAGAGGCCGGATCATGACGGAAGTGTTGAACATTCATACCAGGGGCGGTAAGTAAAACATTTTGTGCGCATAATTCACACACAAAATGGCCGCTTCGTGCTGACGCACCATAGGGATACATCTTGCAAGCCTCTTCTACCGTGATACGACGATATCCAATTTTAGAATCCCACACGCATACATGAGTTAATGGCATCCCTCGTCACCCTCGTTCTTGTTACAACGACTCGGAATTGTAAGCCGATGTGTCATCTCTGATAAAATCCATCATTTCTCCTGCATTACAATTCATAACATCTGCAATTTTAAGGAGAACCGATAGATTTACTTCTTGATTTTTGCGAAGTTTAGTGAAAGTAGCAGAAGAAAGTCCTGCACGCTTGCGTAGCTCAGCTTTGCTCATCTCTCGTTCAGCGCAAAGGACCCATAATTTTTTGTAAGTTACTTTCATGGTTTCACCCCGAATAAGAAGGATTTATAAAATTATACTACTACGAACCACATCTGTTTTCAACATATTTCGCTTTTTTGCGAGTTGTTTCGATTGTATGAATTAAAGTTATCGCGAATCTAAACGTTTTTTGCTTTACGAGTGATTTTTAAAATATTTTGTTGGCTATTCCCCTCGTCCTGTGGTATTGTGTGTTGCTACCAGGAGGTGCAAAACATGAAAACACGACTCAAGAACCTGTACGACTGCTTCTATACCCCGCCTGAGTTTTCGGAGCAGAAGCAGGAAGTGGAAGAATGCCACCAGGCACTGATTCAAGTGCTGGAGAAGCCGGAACGGCGGCTGGTGCTGCGAATCATGGATGCCCAGAGTCTGATGGCGGAGGAACGCTCCATCGACAGCTTTATCTCTGGATTTGAGCTGGCGTGGCAGCTCTTCATGGAACTGAATCAATTTGAAAAAGAGCGCTCAGTCTCTCGCTGTACGGCTAAGAGATCGGGCGCTCTTTCCATGTCCGGAAAGGAGGAAGCAACATGAGAAAAGGAATCATCACTGTCGCAGTGGTCGCCGCCTGTCTGGCCCTGTGTGCCGCTGTGTGGCCGCAGGACGAGCCAGCCGGGGAAACACCCGCACTGCCCACACCATCCGCTGTAATCGCCACACAGCCCGAAGTTCCGGAGATAGCAGAGATGGAAGAAGTTATATCACCAGAGGATGAAAAGGCGGAAGCAACACTGCCGAAACTGGGTGAGGAAGCTGACATTGCCCCGGAACCACCGCCTGCTCAAATGCCCCCAGCGAGTGAAGTACCAGTCCCACCGGAACAGGATGCTACACCCCCACAAGAACCAGAACCTGCCCCGATACCTGACAGCGAACCAGACAACATGGTTCATGTGCCGGGCTTCGGCTGGATAGAAAGCCAAGGACCCAACCATGCGGAATACGCCGAGGACATGTACGAGAACGGCAATAAAATCGGGATCATGGGATAAATGAAAAGCAGTGCGGTATCAGGTCAAAGCCTGGTGCCGCACTGCTTATTCTACTTCCTGTTCCAATGCGTCGCTGAAGATCTCATGGACGTGGATCAGCGAAACGACTTCACAGAGAAACCGCTCCGCCAGTTCCTTTTCGTCCAGCCAGGTGGTCTGCGGCGGCACATAGTAACCAGAATCAGCCTCTGCCTCCGCTCTGGCCCTGTGAATGGCTTTCTGGATGAAGAGCCACTGGCCGTAAGTGCCGCCGTTCAACTGCTTCCTCAGTTTCCGAATGGCACTCTTATACGCCTTCTCCGCACCACTGGGGCCGTTGTAGTTGAGCCGGATGGCCAGTTCCTGAAAAGTCATGCCCTGCTCATTAGGCTGGCCAATCCCCAGATAACAGCGCACCAGATTTAGCTCTCTGGGGCTCAGAACCTCCTCCATGCGCTGGAGGAGCAGCGTCTGGCGCATGAAGCGGTCATAGGCTTTGGCTGGGTCACCGCCACACCCAAGGTCAAAGACACGCTCGCCCAGAGACTCGATCTGAAACACGGTGCGGTATTCCTCCAGCAGACGCTTGGCTACTTTGGCGGAGACTACCAACTTCTCTTGAATGGCGGTCAGCAAATCTTCTTCGGCATCCTCCTGCTCATGCGTGGCATAGAGAAACGCCACCTGGCGCAGCTGGCGGTAACGGTCCAGCGGGAGCGACAGAGAAAAAGAACCTTGGGCGGCGCAGTCCCGCATGGCCGTCTCAATGGCGGGGGTTGCATAGGTCAGCAGCTTTGTTCCATAGGAGAAATCAAACCGCGTCGCCGCATCCAGCAGTGCCAGTGCCCCCTCCTGCTTGAGGTCGTCCACCAGAAAGTCCTGAGAAAACTGCTCGCAGTAGCTTGTGGCCAGCATGGTCAGATATCCCTCGTTTTGGGAAAGCAGTAGTGGGGCGGCCTGTGGATCGCCGTCCTGTATGCGTTGAGCCAGATACTCGTTGCTGGGGCAGGGAGTGTCACAGTGGTACATGCTCATGGCCGGTTCTCCCGGGCAATGCGCGCTCTCGCCTGGGCATAGATTGCTTCCTGCTCCATGTCGTGTGTATAACCGTTGGCGGCATAGTCGTTGTCCATGAGCGCCTTATCACGCAGACTCTCCGCTACATACAGCGCTTCATTGCGCAGCTCATCGGAGATCTTTCCTCTCTGGTGGTGCTTGCGGATGGTGTTGGTGCGGGTGGTGAACAGGCGGTAGACAGGGTGCTGTTTGTTCTGCTCCTTCTGCCGCATCATGGCGCCGTACTGCCGGCAGGTCATGCGGGGATCCTGAGGCGCAATCCCATCGCAGTATTTCGGCATGTGGCCATTAGTGGTGAGAAAGTATGTTCCGCAGCCGCAGCACCGGCTGGGCGCATGGCCATGCTGCAGTCCGTTCATCAGGTCAAAAATGTAGAAGCTGATGGCATGGTCAAAGAAATACCGGTTCACAAATACGGTTTCCTTTTCCTGTTTTGGGTGTCGGGCAAAGACATAGGAGGATCTCAGGTCCGGTGTGATGGTGAATGGCTCGACATCCGGTACCGGCAAATCACGCATCATATCCCAGAACCATTCGCTGTTGAAGCAGTCGTGAGCAGCCATGGCGAAGAAGGTCTCCGTCCGCTTCTTCAGCCGCCGCAGATAGCCCTCCTCAAAATATCGTGCAGCCACGGCAAAGTGCTGGATGCCCAGGGGAATGCTGAAGGCAGCGACCAGATAGCGGAAGAAAAATTCCCGGACGGGCGAAGCCGGCTTCAGCAGATCGTTGTGGGATGCCGGAGAAAACAGTACCTCCAATGTGTGCTGTTCCTGCCCTTTGTCCATCAGGCTATATGGCGGACAGCGCCACAGGGCATCCAGCAGCTTCTCCAGAGAGGCGCGGGTCCCGTCCAGCAGTTTGATAAATTCACCTCGCCCGGCTAAGGCCAGAGCCTCCACCTGATGGCTGATGGCACCGCCGTGGGTGACCAGTTCCCGTATGGTCTCCTCGGGGACATTCAACAGTTCGGCAGCAAAGTAGCCGGCCGGGTAGACGGTCTCGTTGAAAAAGATCTGATCCTGCCAGACATCCATTGTCAGGTGCAGGAAATTGTTGTTCTGTTGGATGCCCAGTGGCATAGGGCCACCCCCTCTGTCCTATATCTGTTTTCTGCCTGTCTTACGATATTCTCATTTTATCAAAATCCCCCCAATAATCAAGTGAAAGGACAAGAGCCACGATGGCCGCGTGGTTCTGTCCTTATCTTTTTTACAAGGGGATGATCCTATGAGTGAAACAAAACGACTGCAAACCATTGACGGCGAGAGCCTGATGAGCCTGCCGCTGACGCCGCTCAACTTCGTGGTGGACACGCTGCTGTCTCAGGGGCTGCACATCCTTGCCGGCTCGCCTAAGGTGGGCAAATCCTGGCTGGCCCTGTGGCTGTCCGTCATGGTGGCCAAGGGCGAACCGGTCTGGGGGATGTCTGTGAAGCAAGGCACTACGCTCTATCTCTGCCTGGAGGACTCCACCCTCCGCATCCAGAACCGGCTCTTCGAGATCACGGAGGATGCCCCCGCCAATGTCCACTTCACGACCCAGAGCGACATTCTGGGCAAAGGGTTGGAGGAACAGCTCCGCACCTTCCTTGACGAACACCCTGACACGGTGCTGGTCATCATCGACACACTGCAGATGATCCGAGGGACCAACTACGATAACACCTACGCCAACGACTACCGCGACCTCTCTGCACTGAAACGGATCGCAGATACCCACGGCATCGCCATCCTGCTGATCCATCATCTGCGCAAGGAGAGCGCTGACGATGTGTTCAACCGCATCTCCGGTACGACTGCCATCAGCGGTGCGGTGGATTCCAGCTTCACGCTTGTGGAGGAACGGCGGGGCAGCGGCAGAGCCAAACTCTCCTGTATTGGCCGTGACATTGAATACCGGGAGCTGACACTGGAGCGAAACGGTGAAAATGTGTGGGAGCTGGTGTCGGACAGCCGGACACAGCCAGAGCTGCTGGGCGATCGCATCGTCTATCTTCTCTCTGAACTGATGCGTGACCGAAGCGAATTTATCGGCACTCCCACAGAGCTGTCTGAACGAATCGACCCTGTGGGTGTGGAACGCATGTCACCCAAGAAAGTATCCCGACAGATTCTGCAAAACCTTGACGCACTAAGGAAAATCGGCATTTCGGCTGTGGTGCGCCGCAGCAACGGAAGGCGGCTCATTGAGCTGCACCGTGCCGAAAGTGACGATGCCCAGGGTGTCCCGGCGGTCGACCCTGTTGACCCTGCCGGGGCGCTGCCCGGCGATTTGCGGGCGGTTTCCGGGGGCAGCGAGTAAACTTCCCGCAAGGCAAAAGAAACGCCGTGTTGGGCCGTTTGTGGCCGAAGGAGGAGCGCGGGTGTTCGACGCAGGAGAATCACCTCCTTGGAGGTGGCCAGCATCGCGTTTGTCTGGTCACCGGCACAGCCGCCGCCCGCCTTCCGCATAATTTCCGGGCAGAAGCCCGGACCCACTTTATCTGCGGTTTGGAGGAAACGACATGAAAAAAGATATCAAATTCAGCACCCGGATGGCATCCGAAGACCGGGAGGCCATCAAGGAATTGGCGAAACGCTCCGGGATGTCCATGAGCGATTATGTGACGGCCTGCTGTCTGGGAAAGCAGGTGGTGGTCATCGATGGGCTGAAAGAAGTGCTTAAGGAGCTGAAGTCCATCGGCAGAAATCTGAATCAGCTTGTCACCCTGGCGCACATGGGACGCGTCACGGTGATCAACCTGGACGGTGTACGCCAGGCGTTCTCTGAACTCTGCGCTGCTGTCCGGCTGATCCTGGAACGAAAGCGGTGGTGAAAAATGGCGATCATCAGCTTCACTAACTACAAGTGTGGTCAGAGCACCGGATGCATGGGAGCCGTGATGCGGTACACCATGCAGAACAAGAAAACCGAGTGTGACGGTCAACAGTTGGTCACAGGCATCAACTGCCAGCCGGAATCTGTCTACGCGGACTTCATGACCACCAAGCGCCTGCATCACAAAACCGACGGTGTGCTGTTCTACCACATGGTGCAGAGCTTCCCAAAAGGCGAAGCGGTCGATCCGGTCACCGCTCATGCGGCGGCGCTGAAGCTGGCTGAGTACTATGAGGGCTATGAAGTTCTGGTCTGCACCCACACAGACCGGGAACACATTCATTCCCACTTTCTCATCAACTCCGTCAACTTCGATACTGGGAAGAAACTGCACATCGCAAAGGAGCAGCTCCAGGAACTGCGACAGCGCAACGATCAAGTCTGCATGGAATTTTCTCTTCCTGTGTTCAAGCCCAAGGATAGGAAGCAGAAAACCAAGACCATGACGGTCGGCGAGTATCACACGGCTGCCCGTGGCCAGAGCAAAAAGCTGCAGCTCATGAATGTCATCAATGACTGTATGCGCCACGCCTCTAACCGTGAGGAGTTTATTGCGCTGATGGAGAGCGAGGGCTACAAGGTACGCTGGGAAACCTCCCGGCGGAACATCACTTACACCACACCCAGCGGCTGGCAGTGCCGTGACCGCCTGCTGTTCGGGGACAAATATCTGAAGGAGAATATGGAATATGAATTCAGGATCAGAGAAGAAATTATCTATGGACGAGCTGTTGGAAAAGAACCGTCCCGCGCAGATGGTACAGACTACGCAGCCTCCGGCGCAGGAGCCGACAACGCTCCTCGAAGTGCATCCCACGAAAGCGGAGTGGGAGGAACTGCTGATCAGCCTCTACACACTGGGGGACCACACCGAGAGACAGACCGGCTATCTGAAGAAGATCAGCGAACTGCTGGCGCAGCTCCCGACCCGGACGCAAATGGAAGAGCTGCTGAAAGCGGTGAAGCATCTGGAGCAGATGAGCGAACAGGCTGGGAAACAGAAAGAGTGGCATTTTTCTCTGCCCAGCATCAGACTGCCCAGACTGCGGCTGCCGCATCTGGATGGTCCCACATGGGCAGTCCTGCTGATGGGGACGGCGGCGTTACTTCTGCTGTGGTGGGGCTTGGATACCGTCTGGAGCAGTCTCAGTCTGTTGCTCCAGTGATGGACAGTACCACAATGCACCCGCATACAGACAGGAAAACACTCCGCAAGCAGCGGCGAAAGAAAATCGCCCAGGGCCACGCCCAGGACGATCACGAAGAAGAACAGACTTGGCAGCAGACCATGTGACGGTCTGCTATTTTGTTGCCCGAATTGGTTTTGGGGGAAAGGAACGCTATGAAAAGTGAATTCGAAGTGTATATGGAGACGGGTATCCTGGGCGGTTATATGCCGGAGCGAGCGATCGGCTTCCGGGACGAGAATACGATCACGCCAATTTACCGGGATACATCCTATCACGAAACGGAACATGGTACGGAGCTGCGCCGTGAGATGATTGTGGGCGGACGAACATTCTTCGTCCGCTCCATCTTCTCAGCTGCCGAGAAAGCAAAAACACCTACGGAACAGATGCTCCAAATCATCGACAGTGATTTAGAAAAAGGTTCGATTTGAGGATAGACATTGGGCAGGAGATACGGTATGTTTGTTGTTACCGTATCGGCTTGCCCGGAAAGGAGTAGCAATGGCAAGCAACGAAAAATATACCGTCCTCTATGGCCGACTGAGTCAGGAGGATACGCAGAAAACAAATAAGGCGGATGACTCGAACAGTATTCAGAATCAAAAACTTCTGCTGGAGAAGTATGCAGCTGAGAAAGGATTCACCAACACCCTCTTCCTGTATGACGACGGTTACTCGGGAACGAATTTTGCTGGGGTTAGATAGCGATACTTTTTACATCTACCATGTTGCGGCGGTCATG
>OGZP01000517.1_pt1 | contig 32955 bp, 27 predicted proteins | sample 1576811 | NCBI WGS metagenome assembly OGZP01 (sample SAMEA3541553, study PRJEB24748) | human gut metagenome | biome: human gut; feature: human-associated habitat; material: faeces | place: China | collected 2012
CGTTTACGGTGTGGACTACCAGGGTATCTAATCCTGTTTGCTCCCCACACTTTCGTGCCTCAACGTCAGTTTCTGTCCAGAAAGTCGCCTTCGCCACCGGTGTTCCTCCTAATATCTACGCATTTCACCGCTACACTAGGAATTCCACTTTCCTCTCCAGTACTCAAGAAAATCAGTTTTAGTTGCAGTTCCTCAGTTAAGCCGAGGGATTTCACAACTAACTTGACTTCCCGTCTACGCACCCTTTACACCCAATAAATCCGGATAACGCTCGCTCCCTACGTATTACCGCGGCTGCTGGCACGTAGTTAGCCGGAGCTTATTCTACAGGTACTGTCTTTTTTCTTCCCTGTCTAAAGCAGTTTACAATCCGAAAACCTTCTTCCTGCACGCGGCGTCACTGCGTCAGAGTTTCCTCCATTGCGCAATATTCCCGACTGCTGCCTCCCGTAGGAGTCTGGGCCGTATCTCAGTCCCAATGTGGCCGTTCAACCTCTCAGTTCGGCTACTGATCGTCGCCTTGGTAGGCCGTTACCCCACCAACTAGCTAATCAGACGCAAGCCCATCTATCAGCGGATTGCTCCTTTCCCTTTTGAACCATGTGATTCTAAGGCATATGCGGTATTAGCAGTCATTTCTAACTGTTGTTCCCCTCTGATAGGCAGGTTGCTTACGTGTTACTCACCAGTCCGCCACTAACCGCTCCAATAGTAAACTAATGGTTAAGTTCGTTCGACTTGCATGTCTTATGTGCGCCGCCAGCGTTTATCCTGAGCCAGGATCAAACTCTCAATATAATTTTGAGTTTTTTCAAGCTCTTTTTATAAACTTTAATTTTTTAATCTTTTTTGATTTACTTTTTGGTACTTCTTTATTTCTAAAGAATACCGTTTGGTTTTTTCTCTAAAGGATTCATTGTTTACTTTTCAATGTACTTTTTTCGTTCTGCTGTTTGTGTAGAACGATTTGTATTTTAACATACCTTTTTCTTTTTGTCAACACTTTTCAAAAAAATTTTTAAAATTTTTTTTGCCATTTTTGAGGCAAAATAAAAAACTAGTAATTGATGTTTTTTGTTTGATTTTCGTCTTACTTTTTACTAATTCTTATGTAATAATTTTAATTATTTTTGTCTGTTGCTTGGTACGTTTTCTATATTAACACATGATGTCATATTTTGTCAACACATTTTTTTAAATTTTTTATATTTTTTGTTTTTTAAATTGTTTTTACATTTTTATTGTTATAAAAACAAAAAATAGAAAACCTCATAAAATACACATTCACAGTCTATTTTACATTGTTTTCTATTTCGTTCACTATTTGTTTTCTTTTGATGGTTTATTCCAAGATATATAATCACATGATTTAGGATTATTTTCACATATATAATATTTTCTTTTACTTTTGGCTTTTCTAACTTGAATAGTACCACCACATTTTGGGCATTTTTCTTCTATTGTTTCAATAATTGGTTTTGTATTTTTACATTCTGGATATCCAGGACATGCCAAGAATTTTCCAAATCTCCCATATTTATATACCATCATTCTTCCACATTTGTCACAAGGAATATCAGAAACTTCATCTACTAGTTCTACATGTTCTAGTTCTTTTTCAACTCTTTCTACATTTTCTTCAAAAGGGCCATAAAATTCTCCTATCATTTTTTTCCAATCTTCTTGTCCTTCTGCTATATTATCAAATTCTGTTTCTACTTTCGCAGTAAATTCAACATTTATTACATCTGCAAAATTTTCGCACAATAGTTTGTTTACTATTTTTCCTAATTCTGTTGGTACCAATTGTTTTTGTTCTTTTTCTATATATCTTCTTTCTAATATAGTAGTAATTGTGGGAGAATATGTACTTGGTCTTCCTATTCCTTTTTCTTCTAATGTTTTTACCAAGCTTGCTTCTGTATATCTTGCTGGTGGTTCTGTAAAGCTTTGTTTTGGTTCTATTTTTTCTAATTTAACAATTTCATTTGGTATAAGTTCTGGTAACATTCCCGCTTCTTTTTCTTCTTTTTCATCAGTTCCTTCTACATATAATGTCATAAATCCTTTAAATTTTAAGTTTTGCCCATTTGCTTTAAATGTATAATCATTTGCATTTATTGTTACAGACATTGTATCATATATAGCAGATACCATTTGACTAGCCATAAATCTATTATATATCAATTTATATAATTTATATTGATCCTTTGTCAAAGAGTCTTTTATTTTTTCTGGTTCTAGTTCTGCATATGTTGGTCTGATACCCTCATGTGCATCTTGTGCTTCTTTATTAGTCTTATAATATCTATTTTCATAATAATCTTTTCCATATGTTTCAGTAATATATGTTTTTGCAGTTGCTCTTGCCTCTTCTGAAATTCTTGTCGAATCTGTTCTCATATATGTTATAAGTCCAACAGTTCCTTTGTCTTGAATTTTTACTCCCTCATACAATCCCTGTGCAACAGACATTGTCTTTTTTATCGAAAAACCTATTTTTCTTGATGCCTCTTGTTGCATTGTACTAGTTGTAAATGGTGGTGCAGGTGTTCTCTTCTTTTCACTTTTCTTAACATCTTCAACAATATATGTAGCTTTTTTTATTGCAAATAATATTTTATCAACTTCTTCCTTAGAATGTATTTCTTGCTTTTTACCTGCTTTTCCATAAAATTTTGCTTCAAACTTTTTATTTGTTTTTTCATCAAGAAGTTCTGCATAAATATTCCAATATTCTTCTGGAATAAATTTTTCAATTTCTTCTTCTCTATCAACTATAAGTTTAACTGCAACTGATTGTACTCTTCCTGCAGATAAGCCTCTTTTTACTTTTTTCCATAAAACTGGACTTATTTTATATCCAACAATTCTATCTAATACTCTTCTTGCTTGTTGAGCATCTACTAAATTAATATCTATATCTCTTGGTTCTTTTATAGCTTTTTGAACTGCTGTCTTAGTTATTTCATTAAATGTTACTCTTGTTACTTTTTTTTCATCTACATTTAATACATTAGATAAATGCCATGCAATTGCTTCTCCTTCACGGTCAGGGTCAGTTGCTAAATATACTTTTTTTGCATTTTTAGCATCTGTTTTTAATTCTTTTATTAAGTCGCCTTTTCCCCTTATATTTATATATTCTGGTTCAAAGTTATTTTCTATGTTTATTCCTAATTTTGATTTTGGTAAGTCGCGAATATGTCCCATTGATGCTACAACTTTTGTATTTCCACCCAAGAACTTTTTTATTGTATTAGCTTTAGCTGGTGATTCTACTATTATTAGTTTATCTGTCATATTCTTTTCTCCCTTCTCTTTTTATTACTTTTGGTATTGTAACTTATTTTTTTTTTTTTGGCAATACCTTTAATTTATTTTATACATATTTAAAATGGTATAGGAAATCCCATACCATTAACATATCATATTTATTTTTTCTTCTAATTCTATTAGAACATCTTCTAATCCTATAGGTGTTACTTCATTTTCTTTTAGTTGATACAAGATTTTATCAACTTCTTTTTCGCTATTTGTAATATTTTCTATTTTCCTTTGTTCAACTCCAATTTTTTCTTTATATTCTGTTTTTATTACTTGTATTCCAAATATTAATTTTTGTCTAGATGGTATTTCATTTGTTATTTTATAGTATTCTACTTTTATTGGATACTCTATTCCTGCCTCTCTTAATTCGTCACGATTAATAAATATACTTCCAAAAAAGTTTTTCAATGTTATTCCCCCTTTTTCATGTGTGCACTTAATATTATTATTTCGAAATTATGTTATTTACTATATTACTCTATTTTTGAAAATTCAAGTGATTTCTGTCACTTTTTTTATTTTTTTCTTTTAATAATCGACAAGATTTGGCATAAATTTCTTTTTTCCTATGTTATAATTAATTTATATTACATAATATGAGCGTTCATTTCTTTCCTTATATATTTTTTATTTCTTATTATATTAGTATTTTATATTTTTCTCATTTACTAATATTTTTGGAGAAAGGTACATTTTTATTGTACCTTTTTATTAATCTATTTTAATCGATTTAATTCCAAATGTCCCATATATAGGATCTTCGAACAGTGGAAGTATAGGAGGATAAATTGTAAAGATTAAGAAACATAACAATATTATTATCGAAGTTATTATTGATAAAGCTTCTAATTTACACATTTCTTTTTGCTTTAGCATTTTGTATACTATATATTCACCCAAAAGAATTCCTATTATAAATGAAGCAATATCTAATAAAAAGAAACTTCTTCCTATAATTCCTGTATATGTATAAAAAAATACTACCACAAAAATCAAAGCAAAAACAATTCCATACATTTGAGCATACCAATAATTACATAATTTTCTTCCTATTTTAAAATACCCAATTATAGAAATAAAAAACATTGGATAAAATAATAATTTTAAATGTTCCCAAACACTTTCATTTATAGTGCTAAATAAGCCTACTATTACATTATAGTTAAACCATTCATATGTAAAATGCAATATAGTTCCTAATATTAAACAAAATATACTAGCAAATATTTGCCATTTTTTTATATTCATATTTTACCTCCACATATTTTTACTAAATATATGCTTTAATTTCTTTTTTATCACTCAATCTTTTTACTATTAAAAACTATAAAATACTATTTTATTTTACTATAGCATATCTTAGTTTTATATCTATAATAATAAATATGAATTTTAGTAAATATTCTTATTTTATTATTTTTCATAGCATTATTATATATTAGATGTTAATTGGCATTCGATGACATCGACAAATCATCTATTTCTTTTTGAAATAAATAAAAATCCAATTAACACTAATATATTATGCCTAAATTACACAAATTCAATTCAAGAGCTGCAAATTTATATGTAGCTTTCTTTTTTTATGGAATATTTTTATAATATTTGCATATAATATACAAATATTAAATTTATTTTTTCAAAGTATTGACAAAACATTATTTAGTGTTATATAATTAGTTTGTTATTACATCGCGGGGTGGAGCAGTTGGCAGCTCGTTGGGCTCATAACCCAAAGGTCGATAGTTCGAGTCTATCCCCCGCAACCATAATATAAACTCAATAATCTGAGAGATTATTGAGTTTTTTATCTCTAGAAATGAATAAATTTTCCCAAAAAAGATATCAAAATAAGATATCTTTTTTTGTTTTCCTGTATTATTTCTAATAAAACTTTAAAATATCTTTTTTATTCTCTTGCATTATCACCTAAATGGTATTATAATATTTACATAAAAAACTTTGAAAGGAGTTACTACTATGAAAAACATCTCTTTATCTCAAGAAGTAAAAACTATTGTGCGGGGGATGGTTTCAAATGCCGCAAAGTTTAAACTTGAGGTGCTTACAACATTTCTGCTTTTTGACTCTATGATGTCTCAAAAACAATTTTCCAGTTTAATCGCAAAATACTCAAGTTGTAATCTAGAAGGAATTATTAACCTAATCGAAAACATTTACAAAAACAATCCTTTTGGATTTAACGAAAAAGAAGTTGAAACAATAGAAGAAAGAGATTATTTTATTAGTGTTCTTAAGGATTCTGATATTGATAATCCTCAAAATTTCATTTTCTCTCAATGGATTGCTAATGTCTTTTTCTTTGCTTATATCCTTGTAGAAAGTGATGAGGAGCAAGAATTGACTCTTTCTCATTTGACTTTAGCACTTTTCAACAATCTAAATGATCAAATGCTTTCTTTCTTCACAGATATCGGAACAAACATTGAGCAATTAATTTCGCAAGTAGAGTATCTATCTCTTTTAGATTCTTGCATTGAAGACGATTCTGCTTTAATTATTCCTGATTCTATCTCTGGTTGTGTAACTATTCTAAATGATAATTTTAAAAATCAGAAGAGTAGTGCTATATTGGGGCGTGATAAAGAGTGCAAGAAAATTTGGAAAACTATAATGAAAAAGACCAAACGTAATGTGATTCTTGTCGGAAAACCCGGCGTTGGCAAATCTTCTGTTGTTTATAAGATGGCCTGTGACATTGTAAACGGCAATTGTCCTAGCATATTCAAAAGCTTCATTATTTTATCCCTGAGTGTAAGTAATCTCATATCTGGTACAACATACAGAGGTCAAGCAGAACAGCGTTATCAAGATTTGATTTCTTTAATTGAAAAACATGATAATATCATTCTTTTCATTGATGAGATTCACATGATCGTCGGCGCTGGTGCATGTTCTAATGACGAATCTCTTGATTTCTCTAATGCTCTAAAACCTCTTCTTGCAGGGGATAAATCTATTGTTATTGGAGCAACTACTGAAGAAGAGTATCAAAAAGCTTTTTCCAAAGAAGGTGCTTTAAAACGTAGATTCCGTACCATTGAAATCAAGGAACCAAAAGCAGAAGAAGTTTATCCTATGTTAAAAGAATCTGTTAAACGTCTAGAACAATTCCATGGTGTAAAAATTTCAAGAAAAATGATTGATAAAATTATTTTTTATTCTTCTTGCTTTGATTACACCACTTGTAATCCTGATAGAACAATTAGTCTTGTTGACTTGTCTATGGTTTCGGCGAAATTAACTCATCAAAAGTATGTCACTCAATCTGCTATCCTTGAAAACTTTGAAGCTAACTTTGAAGCATACAAGAAAATGCCTTCTGATGTCATTAGCGCTACTGCTTACCATGAAGTTGGACATTATATTGTTAGTCGCTTCTCCAAAAAATTAATTGATTTTGATGTATTAGCAATTACAATTATCCCAACTGAAAGTTATTTGGGTCAAAACGTTTTGGATCCAACAGATATCACTCCTTGTCCAGACATGGATTACTATTCTGATCTAATTGGTATGTATCTTGCTGGTAGAATTTCCGAAACAATTTTTTCAAACACAAGATATAATGCTGGAGCAAGTTCTGATCTGGATGTTGCAACCAAATATGCATATGATATGGTAACAAGATATGGTATGCGTTCTGATGTAGGAACAAATCGTGTTTTTCTTAATACAGAACAATACCATATGCAAACTTCAACAATTACTAATAAAGTTAATGCTGAAATTGACAAGATCATAAAAAATGCATATGATAAGGCCTTAAATCTCTTAAAAGAACACTCCAAATTAGTCCACGTTTTGGTTGAAAAACTACTTGAAAATGGCATGTTGAGCAAACTTGAATTAGAGGAAATTATTAAATCTGTTGAAGGTTCTGGTGAATAATATGTAGTAAAACTCTTTGGCAGGGACTTTGTCCCTGCCTTTCTTTTGTTATACATATATGTACTTTTTTATTTCTTCATATTTATTCTCTCCTATTCCATTAACACTTTTTAATTCCTCTATTGACTTAAATTTTCCGTTTTCTTTTCTGTAATTTATAATTTTTAATGCTAGTGATGGACCTATTCCCGGTAAAGTTTCTAATTCTGTTTGTGTTGCTGTATTAATATTTACATTAGATACTTTGAAGGCTGATTCGCTTTTTTTATCTACTGTTGTTGCATTTTTTATATTACTATCATTTTTTTCATCTCCAGAACTCATTGTTATATATTCAAAATTAGGATTATTTTTTAATTCTATACTACTTGGAATATTTACTTTCATTCCATCTTGTAACATATATACTAAATTGACTTTCATAATATCAGCCTTTTGTGTGATCCCACCTGCACAATCAATTGCATCAACTATTCTGCTTCCAATAGGTAAAACAACTATTCCAGGATTATTCACTTCCCCTGTTATATAAATATATATCTTTTCATTATCATTTATAACTTCATTTTTGAAATCTTCTACATTTTCTGTACCTTCTTCTATTTTTTCTTCTACATCATCAATAACTTCATCTTTTAGTATATTTTTTTCTTCAAAATTTTCTTCTTCGTCTTTCTTAAATATGTCATCTGCTTCTTCAATTATTTCTATCTCATTATTATTATCCACCATCATTTCCTCTATAATTATATATGAGGCAACTAATATTACTATTATACATACTATTATAAAAAACTTATTTTTTATAATCTTTAATAATTTATCTTTTATATTCATAAAAATCAATCCTTTCTTAATTTTTTCAAATTTATATTAATATCCTTGAATTTAATCTTAAAATACGTTATTATATTGATACAGGAAAGGATGTTAATACATATGAAAAAACGTTTTTTTATAATTATATTATTAATTGTAACTTTATTTAATTTATATACTACTTTATCTTTTGCAGATGATACTGTACCAGATTCTGATTTTCAAATTTATTCGGCTGGTTCAGTTTTAATGGATGCATCAACAGGAAAAGTTTTACTTCAAAAAGATATGAATCTTCAATTATATCCAGCTAGTACAACAAAAATTTTAACAGCTATAATTGCAATTGAAAAATTAGATTTAACTTCAAAATTAACAGCAAATCGTTCTGCAATAATGGCAATTCCTTCAGGATATTCAAATGCTGGAATAAAAGTTGGAGAATCTTTAAGTGTAAATGATTTATTAGAAATGTTCTTAATACACTCAGCAAACGAAGTTGGATATATTTTGGCAGAAGAAATATCTGGTAATATTGAAAATTTTGCAAATTTAATGAATCAAAAAGCATTAGAACTTGGTTGCACAAATACACATTTTACTAATCCTAGTGGAATTCATGACGTTAATCATTATTCAACAGCTTATGATATGGCTCTTATAGCTAAATATTGCATGAGAAATGAAACATTTAGAAATATAGTTAACAAAAAAAGTTGTAAATTTTCAGCAACAGATTTATATCCTGAAGAACGATATTTTAAAAATACAAATAGTTTATTAGATTCATCTAATAGATATTATTATGAATATGCTATAGGAATAAAAACTGGTTTTACTACACAAGCTAAAAATTGTTTAATTGCTGGTGCAAAAAAAGATGGAATCGAATTAATTGCTGTTATGTTAGGCGCTGAAGCTACTGAAAACGGTCAAAGTGGACGATATGTAGATGCAAAAAATCTTTTTAATTTTGGTTTTGAAAATTATGAAATCAAAAAATTTTTAAATGAAGGAACAAAAGTTGCTGAAATAAAAGTAAAAAATGCTACCAAAGATACTCAAACATTAAATTTAATTGCAAATGCTTCTCTTTCTACTACATTTCAATCAAATTTTGATACCACAAGCCTAATTCCTTCTATAGAAATAAAAGAAAATATTTCTGCTCCAATTGCAAAAGATGCTATTCTAGGAAAAATTTCTTATAACATTGATGGTATAATTTACGAAGCTGATTTAATAGCTGAAAATGATGTTATAAAATCGAATTTTATAGAAACACTTCTTCAAATTTTATTAGCAATAATTGTTCTAATATTAATAGCTGAATTTTTCTCACATAAACGAAAAAAACAAAAGAATAATAAAAAAAATTTAAGAAAAAATAGTTCTGTATATAAATTTAATCTTGAATAAAATTAATTTGATATAAATTATGGAGGGAGATTTTCCCTCCACTTTTATTTATAATCTTTTCCAATTATAATTGTAACATCTGTATTATTAGAAGCTGTTGCACTTGAAGATAAAACACCAACTCCTAATAATTCTTGTATTTGTTCTATATATTTTCCATCAACATCTGTATTATTGATTATTGTCGTTTTAGATATAACTTCAACATCATTTGTTTTTACATTATATCCTTTTTCTTTTAATAGTTTTTGAACTTTGTTTAATTTATTTTTTGAACCAGAAGCATTTAACACTTCTATCTTTATTTCATTAGTTTCACTTGTTGGAATATCAATAACTTGTCCATTGTTATCTGTATTAGAAGTTTCTTCTTCATTTTCTTCATTTTCGAAATACAATGATTCAACTAATTTCTTTGCTTCTGTTTTATTTGTTAATATAAACCAATATGGTGCATATAAATTTCCACTCTGTGTTGGTCCTACTGAAGTGCCTGGTAATACAACACTCTTTAAATTTTCTACATTAAAATTAATTGCATATGGTACATATGATTTTATATTTGATATTGAAATATTAGTTTCTACATATTCATATATAATATCTATTATATCTTTTATTTTAAATATATTTTTAGCCTGTAAAGTTTGCTTTGCTGTTGCCATTATGAAATTTCTTTGTGTTTTCATTCTTCCAATATCATCAGAACCATATTCTGCAGGATAGCCCGTCCCATCATCATTTTTTCTAAATCTCAATAGCTGTTCTGCATGATTTCCATCAAGAACTTGTAATCCTTTACTTAATTCTATACTTAATCCTTGTGTATCATCATGATAATTCATATTTATTGGAACATCAAATTCAACTCCACCTATTACATCAACTAGTTTTATTAATGCTTCATTATCAACAACCATATAATATTTTAAATCAAGGCCTGTCAATTCATTTACTTTTGCAAGTATTCTATCAATCCCTTTTGTATATAATGCATTTATTTTTTCATTTGGTGTTCCTTGAGAATGATCTTTCCCTGTATATGTATCTCTTGGTATAGATAATAATGATGCTGTTTGATCTTTTGGATTATATGTTGCAACCATTATTGTATCTGTAATTTTTCCGCCCAAGTCAGTACTTACACCTAATAACAAAAACTGTATTGGCTCTAATTCTTCTAGCGTTTCTCTATCATTTCCAACCAAAGTTGCTAATAATCCTTGAACTCCTCCTCCATTAACATGTGTTTTATACCCAAAGATTCCTAAACATATTATTAATAATATAATTATCAAAAATAATATTTTTTTTACTACTTTTGACTTCTTTTTCTTCTTTTTCAAATAAATCCTCTCCTATATATTTTTTCCAAATATACTATAGCAGAATAATATTTTTATTTCAATATTTATACAAATAATTAATAAAATATTCACAAACATTTCACATTTTAATGCCTATTTTTTAAATATAAAATTTAATAGAACATTATTATTATAAAATATTTTTGTAATATATGTTTCTGATATAACATTTGAAATTGTTGTATTTCCTGTTATATATGTTATTGCAAATATTATTGCTAATATTATATATATAATTATAAGTGCTTTTAAAATTCCATATATAATGCCTCCAGCTTTATTAAACTGTTTTAATATTGGTAAGCTCATTATCAAATCTGCTATTATTGTTAATAAAATTGCTAATATTCTAACAACTACAAAAATTCCTAAAAATGCACATACATTAATGATTTTAGTAGAAACAACTTCTGATGCCTCAATTACAATCTCATTTTTTGTTTTATTTACAGCATCATCAACGTATGATTGCATATATTGCATCATTCCTTTATCTGATGTATCATTTTCATTACTCTCTGTTGTAAGAGTATTTATTATTGATTCTTTAATCTTTTCATCTATTTCTGTATTTTTTATAATTATATTCGTAACTGGTTTATATAATATAATCGCAAGAATTAAAGATACTATTACTGCCACTAATCCAACAGCTAATTTTACTAAACCTTTTTTATAACATATAATCACATTTAATAATATTATTACTATTAATATTACATCTAAAACTATTCCCATTCTTTTCTCCTTACTTTTATTAAAAATTTATTATTGCAATATTATCACTATATACTATTGCTGCTAAATTATCTGTCATAACTACATTATTAATTTCTGAATTAGATTTATATCTTTTTATTAAAATCCCATTAGTATTTACAATATGTAGTTCTGTTCCAAAGTTTATTGCAATCTTATTTTCTGATGTTGTTAAAGCCTTTGCAACATTACTTGTAATGTACTGTTTCTTTTTATTATTGTTAGGATTTACTATATCCAAATATGTATCTGATGTATATTCACCTGATGATGTTTCTTCAATTAAAACAATTCTATTGTTTAAATTTATTGTTGTAAATGCTAATTTTTTTTCATCATATTTTACAAATTCTTTGTTTTCATTTTCATAAAATATATCTATAGAATCATTATACATACAAATAAGTCTATTATTTTCCTGATATTTTATTTTCATTATTAATTTTCCAGTTGTTGCTTCATATTTATTTATAAATGCTTCATCTGGATTTGTCTGCGCCAAATCCATTGATACAATTTGTACACTAGATTTTATTATTATTCCTGATAAATCTACTTCAGCTATAGCTAGATATTTACTATCTTGCGAAATACTAACATCTACTACTCTCGCTGTTCTTAAATTTGTTTTAAATATTTCTTTTCCATTTCTATCAAATACATCAACTACAGATTTATAACTTGTATTTGATATTACAACAGATAAATAACCATTTCTGTTAACACTTATTTGTGTAATATTTCCTTCAATATTATTTTCATACATTTTCTCTTTTCCTGAAATTAGACAAATTTTTTGTCCATTTTTTTCACAAACAGCCAAATATCTTCCTGCAGCAGAGAATTCGGCATTAGTAATATCTATTTCTATAGCTCCTTCTTTTGAACCAATTCTATTATAAAATTCTAATGTCTTTTTTCTTAATATACAAATATATTTATCATAAGCAAAAACTTGAACATTTTCATCTTTGTTTATAGTTATACTTTTTACTTTAGATTGCGCTACTTCCTTATTTATTATTTTTTCATCACACCATTTTCGAAAATTTACATTGCAAAAATATACACATGTTAATACAATTGTTGTAATAATAATTAATATAAATATTAATAATATTGTAAATTTTATTACTCTATTTCTTCGTCGATTCTGAAGCTCATTTGCTAAAAAATCTTTCATTTTACTTTTGTTTCCTTTCACCTATAATATTCTTTAGTTTATCACAATTTATATAGATTTTACAATATAATTATTAAATTTTATTTAGCTTATACTTTTAATATTTAATTTATAAAAAATATAATAACAATTTGTAATATCCCTATATATCCAAATACAGGATATATAAAATTTAATAATTTTGAAAAACCAATATTGCTCATAAGCAAACTCGTTATACACATAAATAGCACAAATTGTGGATAACTATTACTATTTTTACTTATATTCTGAAGAAAACCTATTCCAACAGAAATTGCTGTTGTAAAAATTGAAGCTAAAACTATAAATGCATATATTTTTTTATACTTATTAAAATAATTACTTATTATATATACAATTGGCATTTCTTGATTTTCAATTTCTTTTATATTTGCATTTAATAATAGGAAAAATATATTTATTGATAGAATTAATATAATAATTGTTACTAATATAGATACTTTCTTTATATTCTTTTCTTTAGTAATTTGCTTTTTTAATGATATTAATACTGGCATTAATAAAATAAAATTATAACTATTATAAATAAGCATACTTAATATCCAATTATTTTTCATTTGATAAAAATCTATAGTTCTTATTTGTACAATATTTTTTATTCCAATAAAAAATATAAAAAAAATAAGAAATGGAACAATAAGATTGCTTGCTTTCAAAACTCCTTTTATATTTGAAAAAAACACAATAACACATAATAAATTTAAAACAATACTCCCTATAATTCTATTTATCCCTATCTCTTGTTCGAAATATGCTCCAAATCCTGCTACCATTATATAAAAAGAAACTAATAACAATACATTAACTATCCACAAAATAACATTTCTTATCTTAGTATTTTTAATAAACAAATTCAAAAAATCATTATAGTTATATACTTGCTTTTGGTAAATTATTTTTAAACTTTTATATATAAATATTCCAATTAATATACTCATTATTAATATACCATATATTCCATTTTTTCCATATATATAAAAAAAAGAAAAAATCTCTTGACCAGATGCAAATCCAGCTCCAATTAATGCCCCAATTATTACTAATGTTATAGATATTACTTCTATCATATATCACCTCTCAATATATATAATATATTAACAAAAATGAGCTTTTATACATAACAAAAAACATTCAACTCTAAATTAAAAGTTGAATGCTTTTTTATTATTTTCTTCTTTTTCTAATGATCCATACAATTACTCCCAATATTATTATTACTACTGGTACTATAAATATAATCATTTTTATTATTGAGTCTTGTTGTGCAGTAACTGTATATGTTTCTGAATCATCATCTTTTCTTATTGTTATTGTATTATTTCTTTCTGTCAAATGTGAAACTGAATTTAATATAATATCTTTATTATTATACAAATCTACAGCATACATGTAATATTGACTACTAACAGGTATTTGTAAATTCATTGCACTAACTTCACTTGAATAAATTACCAATTCTGATGAAATATCATCAGATATTTTCTTTGTAACATCTGCACCAACAATAAATGAGCCTTCTTCACTATCTTGTTCTGTTCTTGAATATGATTGTATATCAAAATTTGTTCTAATAAAAGATGTTGAACCTGTAGATGCTATTGTTTCATATGTTACACCTAATTCATTTAACTTATCTGAATCTTGAAATTGTATACTTCCTGCATCTACAAAACACATTTTCATTGCCATATTTATATTACTCATAAAACTAGATGAAACATCTGCAATTACAAATTCTGGAGCATTTTGTAACATTTTTGATGTATCTTGTTCAAAAACAGCACCAAAATTAATTGATATTCCATATTCCGCAAGTATTGCATTTAAATTTGGTGTTTCGACATTTAAAACATTTTGAGATGTTAACATCAATATTTTTCCACCATTTTTAATATATTCTAATATTTTATCTCTTTCTAATTCATTTAAGTCCTCTTTTAAAGTTGTTATTACTAAACAATTACAATCCTCTGGTACTGAACCTGATGTTAAAATATCTAAATATTTAACTTCATTTGATTCATCTTGCAATTTTTGAGTTACACTTGATAAAGCTTGTTCAGATTGATAATATGACTTGCTTGATAAAACATATATTACAGGCTTTTTATCCATTGAAAGTTCCACTATAGCATTTGTAATTGCTTCTTCTGTTAAATCTATTTGTTTATTTGTAGAATAATCATATGTTGATAAATCATTTGATGTTAATGTTTTTTCTTTTTCTCCTTCTTTTATTACAATCAACATATCTGTATCACTTAAATTATATTTTGTTTTTAAATCTACTCTTGATGATAAATCTGAAATTTCTTCAACTTTTATTCTATCATTTAATATTGTATATTTTTTAGCATAATCTATTAAATATCTATAATTTGTTGCATTAATTAATTGTATTGTTACATCTTGATTTAAATCACTTAGTTTTGTTTTTGTTTCATCTGATAATGAATACAATTTTTTCTCTGTAAAATCTAAATTTTCAACATTTACTTTTTCAACTAGCATATTTAACCCAATATAACAAGCTATTACTATCAAAACTAATAATAAAGTAGTAGTTCCTTTTATCAGCCATTTGTTTTTTATGATTTCTAAAAACTTTTTCAATTTTTTTCTTTCCCTTTCTTAAATTATTTTACTAATTTACGTCTTTGCATTACAATTATTGTAAATGATATAAACATTGCTGTAAATGATGTTAATCCAATTATTTCTTTCAATGATATTACTCCTCTTGGAAAATAACTATAAAAATTCATTATAGAAAGATTTTCAAAAAAACTATTAAGATCTTGCATAAATAATGTCATTACTAAAAATGCAATTGTTATTATTCCAGCAATTATTTGATTTTCTGTAATACTTGATGCAAACATTCCTATTGATATTGCTGCTGCACTTACTAATATAAATCCTAACATATGTACTAATACTGCTGAAAGATTAGGTTCTCCAAAAAATTTTACAATAAAGAAATACATAAATGATACTAATAATGTTATGATTATTACACACATTGCTGCTATAAATTTTCCAAATACTACACCAACCATACTTACTGGTGATGTTAATATTAATTGCTCTGTTCCAGACTTTCTTTCTTCTGCAAACATTCTCATTGTTAATATCGGTGCAATAATTATTAATCCATATAATGCTGTATAATAATATAATGCTCCTAAATCAACTGTTGGACTGCTTATTACTGTTAAATAGAAAAATACGCTAAATACAAATAAGAATATTCCTATTACAACATATCCTATAGGAGATAAGAAATAACTTTTAAATTCTTTTTTTAATATTGCAAACATTATTTGTCCTCCTTTTTATTTTCTTTTTCACTAATTTCTTTTTCGTCTTTATCATCGTTTTGATTCTCTTGATCATTTTCTTCTGTTGTATTATTTGAATTTGTAGAATCATTTATTAATTTCATAAATGCGTCTTCTAATGTTGCATCAGCTTTTTTCATTTCAAATATTGTTATTCCTTCTTTTGATAATGTCTCAAATATTTCTTTTCTTAAGTCTATATCTCTCTCACCTTTAATTATATATTTTTTTGTTTTATCTTCATTTTCTACAACAAATTGTATATCTTTTATATTATTTAATTTTTCTTTTATGCTATCCATTTTGTTTTCCGGATCTTCAACTGTAACATATACTACATTATTTTGAGCAACTTTATTTTCAAGATTTTCAGGAGTATCTATTGCAACTATTTTACCTTTGTTTATAATTATTACTCTATTACAAATTTGACTTACCTCTGATAAAATATGTGAGCTTAATATAACTGTATGTTTTTTTCCTAAATTTTTTATTAATGTTCTAATTTCCGTTACTTGTTTAGGGTCTAACCCAACTGTTGGTTCGTCTAATATTATTACTTTCGGATTTCCTACTAATGCACCTGCCATACTAACTCTTTGTTTATAACCTCTTGAAAGATTTTTTGTTAACTTATTTTGAACTTCTGTTAAGCCTGTTTCTTCTAATACTTTCTTGATTTCTTCTTTTTTTGTCTTTTTGTCACACTCTTTTAAGTCTGCCATGTACGCAACAAATTCTTTTACTGTCAAATCACTATATAATGGTACTCCTTCTGGCATATATCCAATTTGTCTTTTTGCTTTTTTGGGCTTTTTAGATATATCATATCCATCAACAATAATTCTTCCCTCTGATGGCTCTATAAATCCTGTTATCATATTCATCGTTGTACTTTTTCCTGCTCCATTTGGTCCTAAAAATCCAACAATTTCTCCTTCATCAATATCAAAACTTATACCATCTACGGCCGTAAAGTTTCCGTATCTTTTAGTAATATTTTCTACTTGAATCACAAATTTTTCCTCCTATTTTTTATTATTTTGTCTTAGTTTGGCTTTTCCCTAAGACAAAAATAATATAAGTTCTTTTTCGAACTTATATTATCATTTGCATTTTATTTTGTAAATATATTTCACTAAATTTTCACATTTCATTAGTTATCAATATACATTATTACTCTAAAGGATATTGAATTGTTTTTGCTTACTGTATCTGATACATATCTTGAAAAAGCTGTTCCTTGTTGTTGGCCTATCCCTCCACCTATATATGTACATTTTCCTGTTGAATTTGTTGCTGTTTCTGTCGTCCATTCACTTATATTTCCTGACATATCATATATATTGCAAGCTTTATCTCCTGATTGCCCTGTTTTTAATATTGATGTCACTGTATTTTTCTTGCTAATATAATCACTACTTCCCATTTTGTTAATATATTCTAATGCAGTAGACCATGCATAACTATTTATTAAATCTGTTCTTACACCATTATTAGTAGTGTACATCGACCTACTTTTACTAGATGCTTCAAGTTGTGTTATTCCAGTCCAAGCATTTTGATTTGCTTTTGATTTTGCTTTTCCATCAGACCCTTTACTTGCTTCATATCTTGCATAGTAAAATCCTTTATTTTTCTCTACACTACTTATAAATCCATTTAAATCAAATGCTGTAGCATTATTTCCACTATTTCCGCTACCTGATGTTCCTTGACTAGAAGTTGAAATTTCTCTATATTTTATATTATCTATTGTCAACTCAGATTCCTTTGAATAATCACTTGCAAGTTGTTCTGGTGAAAAAGAACCATTTGACAATTTATTGTATCTTCCCAGAAAAATAAGGAATTTACTGCCATCATAATTTAATACATTTTTTTCATTAGATACATCACTAGAAGAAATGTTACTTACTGGTATCCATACAAATTGATTTCCTTCTTCATCTTCTATAACAATACCATTTTTTATATTGTCTCCTTCTACATATCTAAATCCTTTTGGAACAACAATACAATTTCCATATCTATCAACTGCTTCAACTTTTTCAGATTGAAATGCAGTTAAAGTTGTTACTAACTTCTTCTTTACTGTTACTTTGCATTCTTTAATTATTGTTAAACTTTTATTAGAAACTCTTATTAATGCTGTTCCTTGATCATTTGCAGTCAATTCTGCCATATTATTACTTCCAGTAACACCTTTAACATCTACAACTTCAGTGTTTGATGAGCTCCATGTTAACTCTTCATTTGCATTTTCTGGTTTTATATCTGCTATAATTGTTCTTTTATCTTTATATGTCATTTCTATATTACTTTCAATTGAAAAACTAGAAATTTTTATATATTCTCCTATGCTACTTCCACCTCTTGTTACGTCTCTAATTTGATCTAACATATAATATTTTATATCTTCAAATTCATATCCTCCAATAAAAATAGCAACTTGACTTTTTATATCTATAAGATATTCATTTTCTATTCCATCTATTTGCAAATCTGTAAATTCATTTTCTCCAAAATATCTATACCTATTTATATCTGTTTTTACTGTAACTGTTTTTGAACTATTTTGATCACCAGAATTATTAACGATTTGCGCTACCTTTGTAATTAAACTATCAAATTCAGTCTTTCTATCTGCTGTAATTGGTGATCCAAGCATAATTTCATCAGTTGACTTTTCAACTGTTTGTTCATACCAAACATCTACATTTTTTTGTACAATTTCTAATTCATTTTTAAATCTCTCAAATCTAGTATTTTTTATAGAACTTATTCCCGTATGCGTAACCATACTAGATAATATGACTAAAACAATTATTGTTACAACTAATGATATCATTGTTATTCCATTTTGTCTTTTTAAATAATTCATAAAAGTTTCTCCTTTGTATAAAACTATTAATATTAATATAACAATTTTCTTTTATAAAATCAATATATTTTTCATTAAAATCCTTATTAATATTTAAGAAAAAAAGAATTTCAATATGAATTTTATCATAAGAAATTCTTTTAAAAACTATTCAATTCCTAAATATTCATTATATGTAACTTCTCTATCAATGACCTTATCAGCTTTTATATCAATAATTCTATTTGCAACTGTTTGTGTTAATTGATGGTCATGTGATGTAAATAAGATATTTCCTTTAAATTTGCTCATTCCATCATTTACAGATGTAATACTTTCCATATCCAAATGGTTTGTTGGTTCGTCAAATATTAAGAAATTTGCACCTGATAACATCATTTTCGCAAGTACACATCTTACTTTTTCTCCACCAGATATAACTCTTGCTTGCTTTAATGATTCATCACCTGAAAATAACATTCTTCCTAAAAATCCTCTAACATATGTTTCATCTGGATCTTTTGAGTATTTTCTTAACCATTCTGTTAAATTTTCATCAACATCAAACAAATAATTATTATCTTTTGGAAAATAAGACTTAGTAATTGTTGTTCCCCAAATAAGTTCTCCTTCATCTGGTTCCATTTCACCTGCAATTATTTGAAATAATACTGTTTTGGCATTTTCATTATCTGCTAAAAAGGCTATTTTATCACCTGTTTTTACTGTAAACGATATATTATCCAATATTTTTTCTCCATTTATTGTTTTAGATATATTTTTTACTTGTAATATTTCTTTTCCCGGTTCTCTATCTGGTTTAAAATCAACATATGGATACTTTCTATTTGATGGTTTTATTTCATCTAACTCTATTTTTTCTAGTGTTTTCTTTCTTGATGTAGCTTGTTTTGATTTTGAAGCATTAGCACTAAATCTTGCAATAAAGTCTTGTAATTCTTTAATTTTTTCTTCTTTCTTCTTATTTTGTTCTTTCATTTGTTTTAATGCTAATTGACTTGATTCATACCAGAAATCATAGTTGCCTGGATATACTTTTATTTTTCCAAAGTCAACATCTGCAATATGTGTACAAACTTTGTTTAAGAAATATCTATCATGTGATACTACAATTACAGTGTTTTCAAAGTTAATTAAAAATTCTTGTAACCAATTAATACTTTTTAAATCTAAGTCATTTGTTGGTTCATCTAGTAATAATACATCTGGATTTCCAAATAGAGCCTGTGCAAGCAATACTTTTACCTTATCTCTTGCTTCTATTTCACTCATTAATTTATAATGATTTTCAGGTATTATTCCTAAATCATTTAAAAGCATTGCTGCATCTGATTCAGCATTCCAACCATCTAATTCTGCAAATCTTTCTTCTAATTTTGCAGCTTTCATTCCATCTTCTTCTGAAAAATCTGGTTTCATATATATTGCATCTTTCTCTCTCATTATGTCATATAACTCTTTGTTCCCCATTATTACAGTATCCATTACTGTATATTCTTCAAAAGCAAAGTGATCCTGTTTTAGTATAGAAAGTCTTTCTCCTTTTTCAAGTGATACTTCTCCTTTACTTGGTTCTAATTCTCCTGATAAAACTTTTAAAAATGTTGATTTTCCAGCACCATTTGCTCCTATTATTCCATAACAATTTCCTTTACCAAATTTTATATTTACATCTTCAAATAATACTCTTTTTCCAAATCTAACTGTTACTCCTGTTGCAGTTAACATGTTATCTCCTCCTTAATTTTACTTTTCCGCTTCTTATCGCTTATCTACTATACCACAATTTTACAATTTTAACAAGACATTTCATACATTTTTCACTATTGCTTTTTTTGTCGTAATATGATAAATTTTGTTTATAAAATGAAAGGAGATTTTAACTATGCGTAAGAAAATTTTATTATTTATTTCAATTGCCATTTTTACAATGTTAATCTTATTTGGAATTGAACATTTTTCATCATTAAATAAAAAAACACAGGAAATTTCATCTTCAGAAACTCAACCAACAGAAAACACAAAAGATACAGAATTAGTTATTGATATTCCAAAAAAAGAAGATATAACTATAAATATGAGTGTTATTGGTGATATAATGTGCCATAATTCTCAATATCAAGATGCATTTAATGGATCTACATATGACTTTTCTTATGTTTTTTCAGATATAAAAGATTATATTTCTAATGCTGATATTGCAATTGGAAACCTTGAAACAACTTTTGCAGGTGCTGAAAGAGGTTATAGCAATTATCCAACATTCAATACTCCTGAACAATTAGCATATAATTTAAAAGATTTTGGTATTGATGTTGTTTCAACTGCAAATAATCATTGTATGGATACTGGATATAAAGGATTAGTTAGTACTTTAAATTATTTAGATGATGCTGGAATTTCACATACTGGAACATCTAGAAGTAGTGAAGAACAAAATACAGTTTTAATAAAAGATGTAAATGGTATAAAAATTGCATTTTTGTCTTTTACTTACGGCACTAATGGTATTCCTGTTTCTTCACAAAGAGACTATTCCGTAAATTTAATTAGTGATGACTTAATCTTAAATCAATTAGCATTAGCAAAAGAACAAAATCCTGATTTAATTTGTGTTAGTATGCATTGGGGAATTGAATACCAAAACACTCAAAATAAGGAGCAAGAAAGACTTGCTAACCTATTATTTCAAAATGGTACAGATATAATATTAGGTAGTCATCCACATGTTTTACAACCAATGGAAAAAAGAACAATTACTCTTGATGATGGCTCTACCAAAACAGGATTTGTTATATATTCACTAGGAAATTTTATGTCTGGTCAAACTAAGGAAAGAACTCGTAATTCTATTATATTAAATATTGAATTAACTAAAAATGGTGAAACAGATAAAACATCTATTGAAAAAGTTACATATACACCAATATATATGTATAAAAACACATCAAAAAATAAACAAAAATACCTTGTTATGGATATTGAAAAGGCTCTTAATAACTATAATTCTGGAAATCATATTATTAGTTCAAATACTTATTCTACTTTACAAACAGAACTTACTAGAATAAAAAATACAATAGGAGAAAATTTAGACTAATTTATAAAGAGGGGAGTTTTTTATGAAAAAAACAATTAAAGTTTTTTTACTTACTATTTTTTCACTGATTTTGCTTAGTCTATTTCCAAAAGTAGAAGCAAATTCTATAAATAGTATATCTATGGATATTGCCATTGATGATAATGGTAATGCATCTGTAACAGAAATATGGAAATGTAAAACATCTCAAGGAACTGAAGTATATCACCCATATTATAATTTGGAAAATTCAGAAATATCTAATTTAACAGTTTCAGAAAATGGAACAAAATATACTACACTATCAACTTGGAATACATCAGGTACTTTATCTGACAAAGCTTACAAATGTGGTATAAATAGATTATCAAATGGTGTTGAACTTTGTTGGGGAATAAGCACTTATGGTTCACATACTTATACTATAAAATACAATATCTCAAATTTCGTTTCTGAACTTTCAGATTCACAAATGATATATTGGACATTAATTCCATATGATTTTTCAAATTCAATTGGAAATGTATATATCAAAATTCATTCTAATTTTAATATTCCAGATTCTGTTGGAGTTTGGGGCTATGGCAATTATGGTGGAACAGCATATGTTTATGATGGTTATATTGAAATGCAGTCAGATGGAAATTTAGCGACAGATGAATATATGACAATATTAGTCCAATTTCCTTTGGAAAGTTTTAATTGTAATAATAAATTAGATTATGATTTTAATCATTATTTAAATATGGCAGAAGATGGAGCCAAACATTATGTAGACAATTCTTCATATAGTTCATCAAATGGCTCATCATTTTTCAATATTATTTTTGGACTATTTTCTTTTATAATATCAATTTTACCATTTGCAATAATTATAATTTTAATTGCTGTAAAATCAAATACTGAATCACTTGATTTTGGAGAATACGGTAAAAAAATACCAACAGATTTAGATTATTATAGAGATATTCCTTGTAACGGGAATTTACTTAGAGCTTACTATATTGCATATAATTATGGGTTAATAAAAAATAAAACAGATATACTTGGTGCAATTATTTTAAAATGGTTAAAAGATTCCTTAATCAAACTAGAGCAAAAAGAACAAGGTGTAATTTTCAAAAAAGAAAATACTGTTATTATCTTAAATGGTGCAAAAACTGAACTAATTACAAATACTAAAGAAAAAGAACTATTTGATATGCTTTATCGTGCAAGTGTTGATGGAATCTTAGAAAATAAAGAATTTGAAAGATGGTGCAGAATTAATTATTCAAAAATACTCAATTGGTTTGAAAATATTTTAAAAGAAGAAAAACAAGATTTAGTTATTAATGGATTTTTAATACCACATGAAAAAACGACTTTAAAAATATTTAAATCAACTGTATTTACAGTTACTCCTGAGATAAGAAATGAAGCCATACAAATTGCCGGTTTAAAGAAATATTTAATTGATTATACTTTAATACATGAAAGAGAAGCAATAGAAGTTTCTTTATTTGAAGATTATCTAATATTTGCACAAATGCTTGGAATTGCAAAAACTGTTGCAAAACAATTTAAAGAACTTTATCCAGACTTAATTGAACAATCACATTTTACATCATATGATAATTTTTATTATATTGCATTATGTTCAAATAATGGTATTTCTGCTGCTAATACAGCAAAAATTAGAGCTGAAAGCTATTCTTCTGGTGGAGGTGGATTCTCTTCTGGAGGCGGAGGTGGTGGTTCCTTCGGTGGTGGCGGCGGAGGCGGTGGTTTCCGTTAGAATAAAATATACAAGAATAGAATTTATTCTATTCTTGTATATTTTTTCCTTATATCTAAAAATCCTTATCTGTTACAACATCAAATTTATATTCATGAGTAACTATACTTACGCTATTATCTTCATGCTTCATTTCTATTTTTTCTACCAAGCCATTTTCTTTATTTATATAATATTTTGCCTTAGTACCATATTCAGTAGCTTGACAATTAATGTCTGTTATAACAAAATATTCTTTATCTCCATCTTTTTCAGACTTTATATTTGCAAATATAGAATTGAAAAACATATTTGTTCTATCTTTAAATACTAAATATGTAGTAATCGTATCAATAGGAAATATTTCTTGATTTTGGCTAATTTCTGTTATTTCACCATTAGTATCTTCAAAATATGTTTTGTATCCATCTGTTGTAATATACTGTATGAGTTTTGTTTTATCTTCATTTTTTTCAACAACAATTTTTTCTTTTTCTTTATTTTTAAATAATTCAACATATGCTAATGAAGAATCTGTAGCAGAAATTTTATGATAAACATTTTCTTTATTGCAATATTCATCTGATTTTTGCATTATTTCTTTAATTATATTATATTTTTTTACTCCTAATATACTAAGAAAAATCAAAATCAAACCTAAAACAATTACAACTACTAATATATATTTCTTTTTCATATGAATCCCCCCATTTCATCTTTTGACAATTTTATATAACATTGTTATACTTTATATTTTACCATTATTTCTTATAAGTGTCAATTTATATAATTTTGGGGATAGTCTCTGCTAAGTCCTTTTTGAATCCCAGATTATCTGAGTAATTTCTAATAAAAGAATATGAGTATATATTCATATGCTCACTCCCATATAATCATTTTTTCTTAGAGCTACAACAGTAGTACAAATTGAAACAGGCATTACACTTATCAACATGCAAGCTATACTCAAATATCGTAAATCGCCCAGAAAATTCTATTTTTCTTTTATTTCCACTTTATATTGTGATAAATCTGGCATTTCTACATCTTCATCTGTTACTACATCAAATTCATATCTGAATTCCGTAATACCATCACCAGATTTTATTAATATGTATTGTTTTTCCTTTAAATAGTCGTCTATTTTATTTTCATCAATATTTTCTTCTTTATTGTCTGAATAATATGTTTTCATTCCATCTATGTTTATTTCCTTAAGTGGTAATCCAGTTTCTTTATCTAGCCAAATTTTCCAATTCATTCCAATATCAAACTTATCTTGTAAAACATAGCATTTATTTCCTTCATTAGAATAAGATACTACATTAATTTTTTTAGACTTAATGCTTAAAAAGATTGGTGTTACTGTTCTAAACCATAACTCATTATTATAAACAAATAGAATACCTTTTAGCATAGTTTCAGTGTTAAATATTTTTTGTCCTTTTTGAATTACAGCTCTATTATCAGGATATATAAATATAGACTCATCAGAATCAACTGATGTATATTTAGTATAAAGCAATTCGATTCCATCATTTCTATAAGTTGCATAAACCACTTTAAATTTTCCATTCTTATAATATTCTTTAGCCACAAACACTTCATCACCTAAAGAATTTTCCATACTTTGAATATACATATTATCACTATTGCTAAATTTATGTGCTTTATTTATTATACTATTAAATAAAATACAACTATAAATATATTTTATAAGTATTATTACTATAACAAAAACTATTAAAGAAATTATTATTGCTTTTATTTTATTTTTCTTGATTTTGTTATTAAAATTTTTTAACGATTCTTTTTCATTAGAATTTTCATTATTTTCATATTTTATTTTAAACTCATTAAAAATAAATTTCAATTTTTCAGATTTTGGAAACTGATTAGAATGTGTAATATATAAATATTGATATGTTTCTTGATTCTCTCCTTTTTTCTCCCATCCTTCTGTTCCATCATTATATGCAATATTTGTAAATGTTACTTCAATATTTCTCTTTTTACAAAATTCAAAATACTTTTCTTCATTTTCAAACTCAGCAACTATTATATTATTGTTTTCATCTGTTATTAATAAATTAGGAATATAAATCTTATCTTTTTTCTTATTTTGGTTAAGAATATCTTTTTTTATACAAAACTCTGCTTTAAAAATAAAATCATCCATACTAATTACATTAACATCAATACTTTCACTCAAATTATTTTTTTATTTACTACACACAAAAAAATAACAGCCAATAATATATACCTTAAATTAATTTTCTTCTTCATTATTTTTTTCTCCTTTGTTCAATTATTATACTATGTTAATAATTGAATATTAAAAAATGTTAAAAAAAGTTTAATTATTAGTCTGCAAAATATTTTTTATCATAATACATATAAAATAACTAATATTTATTTTTTATAAAAAATAAGGAGATGTAACAAATTTTAATTGCATTACTTCTCCTTTTCTTTCCTAGTGTTCTTTATACATATTCTCATAAAATTTCTTATAAATTAATTTTAAAAGTTTCTAACTCAACTTTATCTCCATCAACAATAGGAGTAATATTTATTTGTTTTACATCATCTGCTTTTTCGATAATAATATATTCAACCAAACTCATAGTTGCTCCAGAAAATGTTTTATTTGTTTTTATATCTCCTGGACTCCATTCTTCTACCTTTCCATTAGAATATGTTATTGTTCTTTTACTTTCAAAGCTATATTTTAAAAGTTCATTTCCTTTATCATCACTTACATTATAATCAATTCTTCCAATATAATCTTTATCATTCTCTCCTGCTAAAGAACTTGAGCTAACATTTTCTATCTTTGTTTCTAATTTTATAATTATCTGTAATGGTGTAACTTTAATTTCTGTTATATTTTTAGTCATTTGCTTGTATGTTGCTTTTGTATCATCTGGCTCTATCATTTTTGTATTTTCTAAAGCTTTTTCTTTTGACACTTTTATATTAAACTTTCCATCAATACTAATACTCTTTTCATTATGAGGAGTATTAACTATAATACTTTTGGCACTTCCTGTATAATTTTCTTTATCACCTTGATTTGCAATTCCATTTAATTCAAGTGTTAAAGTAAAGGTATTTTTGTTTTGTAATACTTCATCTGTAAGAAAATACATTTGATATACTATGTATTCATAATCAGATACTTTTGAAACTGTTTGTTGGCTTTTACATAATATTTTTCATTATCTATAATAATATTATAATCACGTTCTAATTCCGCTATATTTTTATTTAATTCCAATTTTATCGTATTAATTACATCTCTAAATCTCATTAATGTATTATATTCGTCAGGATAATTAAGTGTTCCAATATATTTTTCATCTAATTTCTTTGCATCTTCTAAATCTTCATCAGTTATAATGCTTTCTCCTAATCTTAATTTTTCTTTATCTTCTGTACTTAATTTAACATCAAATTCTAATACTGTAAAACCATCATCACATACTGTTGATATTAAATCTACTGATGTTTCTTCATTTTTTACCTCTTGAAAAACATCATTGTCTTTATAATCTTCATATTCATCTGAAAATTTTAATCCAAGTCCTTTTATAAATGGTATTCCATTCATTTTTCCGCTAGTTACTGCATATACTGTTGCACCACCTAATAATGCCATTATTATAGATAATATTATTGTAATTATTCTATTTTTAAATTTTATTTTTGGTCTCTTAGATCTATTTATACAATTTCTTATTGTATAATCAATAACATTTTGTGTACTATTTGGAACATATTTATCTTGTTGCATTTTCTTTTTAATAATTTCATCCATTTCATTCATTTACATTTACCTCCTCTAAAATTTCATTTAATTTTTTTCTTGCTCTATTTAATCTTGTTTTTATTGTTCCTTGTGGTATTTTTAAAACTTTAGCTATATCTTTTATTTTTAGTTCATCATAATAATATAAAATTATTATTTCTCTATATTTGGCATCTAGTCTATGAATTGCATTATCAACAAAACTATAATCATCTTTTTCTTCATTTATATTTATCTTTTCTATATTATCTTCTAAATTAACATTCTTTCTGTTTCTTAATTCATTTTGTTTATAAATTTTTTTACATTGATTAATTAATATTCGCATTATCCAAGTTCCAACTTTATTCTCATTCCTTAATTGATAAAGCTTATCATATATTAATATAATTGTTTGCTGAATAGCTTCATTTATATCATCTTCACACTCAAGTATGGATTTTGCTGTTTTATACATTTTACTTTCATATAATTTTACCAGCATCTCGAATGCTTGGACATCACCTTTTTTTGCTCTTAGTACAATATTATTTTCTTCCATATTTTTCTCCTTTCACTTTATAGATAATTTTATTTTCTTTTTGGTTTCAAAAATAAATTTTTTTATTAACTTTACAAATCATCTTTGCTTTTAGGTATATTCAATATAATATTACTATTATATCTAAAATTAGTAAAATATTTTCTGATTATTATCTTATAATAATAAAAAAGACTTACCCTATAAATAAGAGTAAGCCATAAAATAATTTTTTCATACACTAATTATGCAACTTTTTTTAATGAATACAACGTAAAAAAGTCCTCATCCAATATTTCTTTAAATTCTGTTAATATTTTTGTTTCAAGATTATATCCAAGTGGTATCAAATCTCTAAAAATGCCAAAATAAAAGCACTTCAAAGAAGTGCTTTTTCTTTATAAAATGTTTCTTACTAATCAAAAATAGTAAAACATTCTAAAAAATATGGTGCACCATCGCGGGATCGAACCGCGGACCTTCTGATTAAGAGTCAGCTGCTCTACCAGCTGAGCTAATGGTGCAAATAAATAAGTTTGTTAATCAATATAACAAACTTATTATAATACTATTTAAAACTTTTGTCAATATATGAATTTATATTTTAATCAAATCGTTTTTCTATTAGACATTTAATACTATTTAATTTCCTGTTCCTACTCTAACAATTTTTTGCATTGCATTATATGTATCTTTAGAAAGAAGTGTTCTTGAAACAACCTCTCCATTTAATCTTTTAACTTTATAGGCTTCATATTTACTGCCATTATTACCATTTTGAACAACTTTTTGAGTTCCTACTGGTAAACTTGAATCATTAATATATTGTGTTGTATATGCAATTGTAGCAGTTTTCTTTGTTTCTATAGAAATATCATATTCTGTCTCTTCCCTGTGTCCCCATATTTGTATTGTAGCAACTCCTCCACTAACTGTGGTCGTAATTCTTATAGGGTATTTTCTTGAATTCTTAAATTTAAAATCTTGTGATCCCCATACAACTGTAGCATCTTTACCTCCTGGTAAATATGAAGTAATAAATTGATGATTTCTTCTCACAGTTACATCTAAATCTGCAAACACAACAGCATCATATAAAGTTGAAGATATTTGACATATACCTCCACCAAGACCATCTACAACTTTTCCACCTGAATAAGTTGCTGCCATTTTATAACCTGCTGCAATTGTTCTCTCTCCTACAGTTTGATTATATGAAAATTCATCTCCAACTAATAAAACCTTACCATTTATTTTTCCAGCTGCCAACTTTAAATTAGTTGTTCTTCCTGTATTACTAGCATTATATTTAGTTGAACATGTTCCTAATAAATCTGGAAACGCTTCTGTTCCTATATCATTTACTGTTTTATCTGGTTGTGTTATTATAAGTGGAATTTCATATTCTTCTTTTTCTTCTTCTATTATTGATTTTGCACTTTCTATATCAAAATCAATTCCTTTTACTTCTGGATATATTGTAAATGGATTATTTGTATAATATGCATCTTGTGCCTTTTTATATATTTCATTATGTATCTTTTCCAAATCAATTGCCTGTGGTTCTTTATAAGAAAATGGAACCTCTAAAATTGTACTTTTTTCAGAATTAATATTTAAAATATTTGTTACCATGTTTTTCACTTCAGATTCATTAACATCAATTCCTTTTTTTCCTGGTGTAATAATTAATTTATCATTTTCAATATAATAACTTGGTTCTACTATTGCATCTTCTGAAGTATTATTTATATTTTCACAAACTTGTTTTATTACATTTTCATCAAAACTTGCTTCTAATTCATATTTATTACCATTAATCCATGTAGAAAGGATTTCAAAATTATTTTTTATTATATTACTTCCTCTTCCTACCTGATATGCTTTTTCTACTTTTTCTTTTATATCAAATTCTACTTCTAAAGCTTCATAAGTAATTGGAGTTTCAACTTCTTTATATTTAAAAATTATTTCATTTTCTTTTTCTTTATCTGTAATCTCATTTAATAAACTATTTGCCTCTTCTATTGTCAAATTAGAAACATCTATATTTTCAATTAATATTCCTTTTATAATTTTTTTGTTCCCAATATTTATTAATGCAAATATTGTCGAAAAAATTAATAAAATAATTACTATTATTAAACTTGATATTATAATCCACTTTTTACTCTTTTTCTCAGTAACAACAATCTGCTGATTATCAATGTTTTCTTCATTGTTTTCATTTTTTATCTCTGGTATTTCTAGTTCTTTTATATCATCTGTTTTTTCTTTTAAATCAATCATATACAACTCCTTTTCATTCTCATTAATAATAACATATATTTAACTTTTTTACAATCTATTTTAATAAATCTATAACTTATAGTTTTATGAATTTTTTGACAAAAAGACTTGCATATTGTAAAATAAAATATTATAATATGTTCTATCAAAAGATAAGGAGTTTTCAAAATGGAATTAGTAAAAAATATATTCTTTAATACTGATAAATTAGTTGAAAATAGTAAAATAAAAATATCATATACAGGTAAATTTTTTCAGGACAATTCTGAAAAGGTTTCTATTCATTATGGTTTTGGAAACAATTGGGACAATTTAACTTCAACTCAAATGGTAAAAACAGAATTAGGTTACCAAATTGAAATTGAAATTGGTGAAGTTGAAACTTTTAATTTTTGTTTTTGTAACGAAAAAAATGAATGGGATAATAATAACGGAAAAAATTATATTTTTGTTATTGAAAAGCAACCTGTTGAATTAATTACTTTAGAAGATGAACCTGTTTCTTTAGGTTCTGCTCGAAAACTCAGAAAATCATATATTTGGAGTAAAAAAATAAGATTAGCAGTTTATAAAATAATTACATATCTTCCTAGAATAATATCTGGAAATTACAAAAAGAATTCAACTGCAAATGGATAAAAAAGTACTGAATATTATTTCAGTACTTTTTATCTAATCACCCATCCTCCATTTATAGAAATTATTTGTCCAGTTGTATATTCATCTTCAATTAACCATTCTATACATTTTGAAATATCACCTTTTTTTCCTATTCTCTCAAGAGGAATTTCTTCTTTTATCGCTTCTATTTCTTCTGCAGAATAACAATTATTCATTTCTGTATCAATAATTCCAGGTGCAATAGAATTAACTCTAATATTTGATGGTCCTAATTCTTTTGCTAATGATTTTGTCATTCCATCTACTCCAGCTTTTGCAACAGAATAAATAGATTCGCATGAACTCCCTACAATTCCCCATATTGATGATATATTTATAATACATCCTTCTTTTCTCATAATCATATTTGTTAATACTTCTTGTGTAGTACAAAAAACAGAATATAGATCATTATTAATTATTTTATTCCATTCTTCATCTGTAACATCTGTAAATAAGCCTGTTAGTGAAATTCCTGCATTATTAATTAATACATCTATTTTTTTATATTTCTCTAATATAGATTTAATCATATTATGTACTTCTTCTCTTTTTGAAACATCAGCTTTATAAATATCTATATTTGCATATTTACTTTTTAATTCTTTGGCTTTTTCTTCTGACCTATTATAATTTGCTATTACTTGATATCCTTTTTGAGCAAGTTTTTCAGCTATGTCTCTTCCAATTCCTCTTGATGCCCCTGTTATTAATACAACTTTATTCATTTTTTATACCTTTCTTTTTTATATTATTATATAAAATAAAAAAAAGCCAATAATTAAGCTTATAGCAAAACTACTGACAATTTGGAGCCACTTCCCAGATTCGAACTGGGGACCCCCGCATTACAAGTGCGGTGCTCTGGCCAGCTGAGCTAAAGTGGCAATGGTGACCCCGACGGGAATCGAACCCATGACTCCGCCGTGAAAGGGCGGTGTCTTAACCGCTTGACCACGGGGCCATATAAATGAGAGAATTCTAATTATATTTCACATTAGAATTCTTTTTAATCTTTGGTGAGCTATCCGCGACTCGAACGCGGGACAACTTGATTAAAAGTCAAGTGCTCTACCACCTGAGCTAATAGCCCGTAAACAATGTATTGAACATTGCTTAATTATAATACTACAATCAGATTCATTTGTCAATACATTTTTTTAAAATTTTTAAAATTTTTTTATTTTTTGTTGTATCATGTCAAAAAGTTATCAACTTTACTCTTCTTCATTCAATTTCTTTACAACTTCTTCAACATCAATTCCATGTACTTCACAAGCTTCTTCCAATGTTTCCATTTGTGATGCAGGACATCCTAAACAATGCATTCCAATTTCAATTAATATATCTGCTTTTTCTGGTGCAATCTCTAAAATTTCACCAATTTTTGTATCTTTATTAAATTTCATTTTTATTTTCCTTTCTATATTATTATATCTTTTTTCAACTTATTTATTCTACTACATTTTTATATAAAAATCAAGTATATGTTTATAATTTACATAATTTTTTCACATTTTATTTATAAAATATTCATATAAAAAATTTGTAGTATTTTGTCATAAAATTATAAGATTTTTTTCAAAAAAATATAGACAAATGAAAAAAATTATTATATTATTTTTTTGCTAGGCGGTGATTTTATTTCAAAATTAATTAATCTCTTTTTTATAATTTATTTTTTTAATTTTTTTATATTTATTTATTCTATTTATACTTTTTTGGATATTATATTTTTTCATAATTTACAAGGTTCAAAATTAAAATTAAAAAAAGAATTAATA
>OGZP01000533.1_pt1 | contig 32488 bp, 21 predicted proteins | sample 1576811 | NCBI WGS metagenome assembly OGZP01 (sample SAMEA3541553, study PRJEB24748) | human gut metagenome | biome: human gut; feature: human-associated habitat; material: faeces | place: China | collected 2012
GTCAGTGAAGGCTGTATCGGATTCTGGCTGGAGCTTTGGGGTGCTCTGCCGGATGCTTTTAATCTGAACATCCGCACTCCCGGTGGGGAAAATATTCCCGAACTGCGCCTTGGGTTGCAGCAAAGCGTGACCTATTCCTTTATCTACGAAAAAAGCAGAGTCACTATCGACTCTGCTCTTGTGGAAGAAAATTCCGGCGAAGAACTGATCCTTGTACGCATCCAGGATCCTACCCCCGGTATCTGGACCTTTCGTGTCTCTGCTTCCGGTAGTTTATATAACGGTAATTTTCACATGTGGCTGCCTATCACAGAATTTCTGTCTACTCCGGTATATTTTCTCAATCCGGATCCCGACATGACTCTGACCGAGCCATCGATGGCTCCGGAGGTTCTGAGCGTTTCTACTTACAACGCAGAAAACAACAGTTTTTACGCAGAATCCGGCAGAGGCTTTGGGCGCACCGGGCAGATCCGGCCGGACTTATCCGCTCCCGGAGTCAATATCTCTACCATTGACGGACGCCGTACGGGAAGCAGCATGGCTGCCGCTATCACTGCCGGAGCTGTGGCACAATTTTTCCAATGGTCAGTCATTGAAGGCAATAACCGGCTGGCGGAAAGTCGGGAGATCCGCAGTTATTTCATACGCGGTGCCGTGCGTACACAGGGTCTGAACTACCCCAACCGGGAATGGGGCTACGGCAGGCTGAATTTAGAGGAGACCTTCAATGCCCTGCTCCGGGTATGACTATATGATTTCCTGCAGGGCATAGACCGGCTGCACACTGCAGACACCGTTAATCTTACGCACGCCGCGCTCCAGTTTTTCCAGTTCCTTTTCCGAGGTCACATCCGCTTTTACGAGGAAATCATATTCCCCCTCTACCTGATAGCAGGATGTGACTTCCGGTTGCTGTCGCATTCTTTCCATAAATCCCGCATGATATTTTTTATGCTGTACCGTTACCTCTAAAAATACCTCCATAAGCCACCTCTCTTCTCAAATCTTTTACTTGATCACCGAATAAAAAACGCTTGATGATGTATCTTCGTCAAATACAGCCTCCTGTGCAGGCACAAATCCGTGTTTGACTCATTGTATACATAAAAAGAGGAAAGACACCGTACACACGATATCTTTCCTCTTTGAAAGTGATTGCATCATACCATATTCTTTCTATACTTACAAGTCGTCTGATAAATCTTATCAGAATTTTAATATTTCGGACAATACTTTCTGCCGATTTGTACGCTATAAGCCTATTTTACATCCGCTTTGGAAAAAATTCTGGCATACCCATAGGACAGCGGACGGTCCGTCATGTCCGCAAACCGCAGAGGGAAATTCTCCTTTTCCTCCATGCGGTTCGGGCAGTCTCTCCTGCCGCACCCCAGACAGATTCCGGCACATTTGGTAAAAGGATCCTTCGTCAGCTCCGCATAAAATACCACACTTTTCTTCGGGATCATACAATACGCTGCATTACAGGTAACCGGCAATGCAAGCTCCTGCAGAAGCATGGGAAGGTTCGCCAGCCGCAGCAGACTGCTTATTTTTTGTTCTGAAGTCTCAGAAATCTCCCCACCTAAAAAATGCAGTCTGGCAACATGCAGATTCCGATGCACAACCAGCCACTCTGTATAAGCCTGATAGCTTTTTAATAATAATTCGCTGGACAGCACCTCGATCATATAACTCTCTGTCAAAAGTCCGTCCTGCAAATAGTTCTCCTGTAAATCATCGATCCCTTTTCCCAGAGTAATGCCTACAGCCAAAAAAGACTGATCCCTCCCGGGAAAAGTCTCTTGGATTTCTCTGTCCTGCCATCCCGCTTCTGTCTCCAGGCAGGGGATCATCTCACCTGCCAGTCGCTTCAGATTGGGATATTCTTCCGGATCATAATGATATTTTTCCATCACACTGTGCAGAAATTGTTCGTTCCTGCACAGTGGTGTAATTTCTGAAAAAAAAGTCTGCATGTCCACCTGTTCTCCCGGAATACCGGTGATCTCATGACGCAGGCATATTTTGCCTGCATCCGGTTAATTGTTTTTAATGCGCAGGCATCTGATGGCATTGAGCACAGCCAGTACCATAACTCCTACGTCTGCGAAGATAGCAACCCACATGTTGGCGATACCCAGCGCACCCAGGATCAGGCAGATGGCCTTAACTGCCAGCGCAAATACGATGTTCTCGTAAACGATGCGCAGACATTTCCGGGAAATCCGCATAGCCAGAGCGATCTTGGCAGGATTGTCATCCATCAGAACCACATCCGCTGCCTCAATGGCCGCATCTGAGCCAAGGGCTCCCATGGCGATACCGATATCCGCACGGGAAAGTACCGGTGCATCGTTGATACCGTCACCCACGAATGCCAGTTTTTCCTTCTCGCTCTTGTCCTGCAACAGCTTCTCCACGCAGCTTACCTTGTCTGCGGGAAGCAGTTCACTGTGTACCTCATCCAATTTTAACTCACCGGCCACATGTTCTGCAACTGTTTTGCTGTCACCGGTCAGCATAACGCATTTCTTCACACCGGAATTCTTCAGAGATGCAATGGCTTCCTTCGCACCATCCTTGATCACATCAGAGATCAGGATGTATCCGGCATATTTTCCGTCTACCGCCACATGAACCACTGTACCCACACCGGTATTTTCCGTATAAACCAGGTTCAGACTCTTCATCAGCTTTGCATTGCCGGCTGCCACCTGTCTGCCGTTTACTTTGGCAGTTACACCATGTCCGCTGATTTCCTCCACATCACTGACGTTAGAGGCATCCAGTTCTTTTCCATAAGCGTTCTTCAGACTCTTGCTGATGGGATGGCTGGAATAGCTCTCCGCATATGCAGCATACTCAAGCAGTTCATCCTCTGTGAAATCCCTGCCGGGGTAAATACCCGTCACATCGAATACACCCTTGGTCAGGGTACCGGTCTTGTCAAATACCACATATTTGGTCTCAGACAGCGCTTCCAGATAATTGGACCCCTTCACCAGAATACCACAGGCACTTGCTGCTCCGATTCCTCCGAAGAAAGAAAGGGGAATGGAAATGACCAGTGCACAAGGGCAGCTGATTACCAGGAAAGTCAGGGCACGAATGATCCACGTGCTCCAGGCTGCCGGATTGCCCATGATCAGGTTGATCACAGGAGGCAGGATGGCCAGTGCCAGAGCACTGTAGCAGACTGCCGGGGTATAATATCTTGCGAACTTCGTAATAAAGTTCTCAGACTTGGACTTCTTCATACTGGAATTCTCTACCAGATCCAGAATCTTGGATACGGTGGATTCTCCAAATTCCTTGGTGGTACGGATCTTAAGTAATCCGGTCAGGTTCACACAGCCGCTGATCACATCCTGATCCACTGTGATCTCTCTGGGGACGCTTTCACCGGTCAGGGCACTGGTATTCAGTGTGGATGTACCTTCCACTACCACACCATCGATAGGAACCTTTTCACCGGGACGTACCACGATCACGGTTCCGATCTCTACATCATCGGGATCTACCTGCTCTAAGCTGCCGTCCTCTGCCTCAATGTTGGCATAATCCGGGCGGATATCCATCAGGGCGCTGATGTTCTGACGGCTCTTGCCCACAGCGACCGCCTGGAACAGTTCACCGATCTGGTAGAACAGCATAACGGCCACGCCTTCGGAATACTCTCCCAGTCCCATGGCACCTACGGTAGCTACCGCCATCAGGAAATTCTCATCAAACACTTCACCGTGCATAATGCCCAGAACGGCTTTTCTGAGAATATCATAGCCGATCACCGCATAGGGAATCAGGTACAGCAGTCCCAGCCAGATCCCTTCCAGAGGTACAAAATGCAAAATAATTAACAGTACTGCCGCCACAATGATGCGGACCAGTACTTTTTTCTGTTTCTTAGTCATAGCTTCCTCTTTTCCGAGAGCATCCTATAAATAGATCTCGCAGTCATCCTCTACTCTCTTGCAGGCTTTTACCACGTTCTCCATAACGGCCTTCTCATCGCTGCCATCGGCAAATTCCACTTTCATCTTCTGGGTCATGAAGCTGACGGTTGCATCGGTAACACCCTCTACCTTCTTCGCTGCATCCTCCATCTTCAGAGCACAAGCTGCACAGTCTACTTCGATCTTGTAAGTTTTCTTCATGGTAATATCCTCCTCTTTCTCCATTCGCATTTTTTGTTTAGTTGCTAATGATTTGCATTTAGTTTTAATATTCATTCATATGAACCACTGTTCATATGTTTATATTACCACATGCCATCAAAAAGTCAATAGTCTTTTTTAATGTTTTGGAAAGCTTTCAAGAAAACAGTAGCCCCGGCGGGGTATAAGAATAAGCAGACGTCGGTACTTAGCAGTCATACTATGACCGCTTATGTACCGCTACGCTCTGCGACAGAGCGCGAGCGTGTCGCGTTTCTTATACCCCACCCGGGCTACGGGGATATTTCATTATTTATCGTTCACCGGAATCTGCTTCAGATTCTCCACGGGTTCCAGGATCTCATTACTGCGGATGTCGATGATGGGGCCGCCGGTTCCTTCAATGTACTCTCTGGTAATGGTAACCCTTCCGATGTTATCATCCTTCGGGATCTCATACATGATATCCAGCATGAAGTCCTCGATGATGGAGCGCAGGGCTCTGGCACCGGTATCACGCTTCATTGCCTTCTCGGCAATGGCATCCAGGGCATCGTCTGTGAACTCCAGTTTTACCTCATCCAGCTCCAACAGCTTCTGGTACTGCTTAAGAATCGCATTCTTCGGCTCTTTCAGGATCTTCACCAGCATATCCTTTGACAATCCCTGTAAAGTACAAATGATCGGCAGACGACCGATAAATTCCGGAATCATACCAAACTTGCGGATATCCTCCACAGTCACCTTAGATAAAATATCGGTATCTTTATCGTATTTATCCTTCAGTTCCGAGTTGAAACCGATGGATGCGGTCTTGGTCAGGCGCTCCTTGATGATCTCGTCCAGATCCGGAAACGCACCACCGCAAATAAACAGAATGTTACGGGTGTTCACCGTTGCCAGAGGTACCATGGCATTTTTGCTGTTGGCACCTACCGGCACCTCCACTTCCGCACCTTCCAGAAGCTTCAACATACCCTGCTGTACACTCTCTCCGCTGACATCCCGGGAGTTGGTGTTTTTCTTCTTGGCGATCTTGTCGATCTCATCGATGAAGATGATACCTTTTTCCGCCTTTTCTACGTCATTGCCCGCCGCTGCCAGCAATTTGGATACCACGCTCTCGATATCATCACCGATATAACCGGCCTCAGTCAGAGAGGTGGCATCAGCAATAGCCAGAGGCACATCCAGAAGTTTTGCCAGTGTCTTTACCAGATAGGTCTTACCGGAACCGGTGGGGCCGATCATGAGGATGTTGGACTTTTCGATCTCAATCTCATCCATAGTGTCAGTGGCCACTCTCTTGTAATGGTTGTATACTGCTACGGAGATGACCTTCTTGGCTTTTTCCTGTCCTACCACGTATTCATCCAGACTGGCCTTGATCTTATGAGGTGCCGGAATGTCCTTGATATTGAATACCGGTTTGGGACCTTCCGCCTTCTTTTTCTTCTTGAGTTTCTGCTTGTTGGGAATACCGCCGTCTCCCTGAAGATCCGCCAGATTCACAAAACTGATGTTGGGGAATCCGTTCTGTCCGTTAAACTGGTTGAAATCATTGGGATTGTTCAACATTCCCTGATAATCGAACTGGCTCACAGTCTCCATGGTCTTGTGCATGCAATCATCGCAGATGCAGATATGGTTGGGCAGCTTGAACATTCTGCCGGCTTTGCTCTCCGGTCTGCGGCAGATAAAGCAGACATCTTCGTATTCGCTGCTGTCCTTTTTGTCCTCTGACTTTTTTTCGGTGGAATTTTCTTTTGCAGTATCCGCCACCTGTGTGTTTCCGTTATTTTTTTCGTTATCCTGAATTTCACTCACATTGGTCTCTGTTTTTTCCTCCTCAGGGATCACTTCTCTATAATCATCATTATAATTATCTGTCATGTTATTCTCCTCTTTGTTTCCTACCACTATTCCGCAGTGTATCTCGGTAACACTTCGTGTTCCCTCGATATCCGGGCTTCGCCCTATCATCCCCGGCTCCAAAGCATCTTCGCAGTGTATCTCGGCAACACTTCGTGTTCCCTCGATATCCGGGCTTCGCCCTATCATCCCCGGCCATTACGCAATAATGCCTGCAAGCAGTCATATTGCATAATACCCGTGTCTGACACTTCTCATTGCCTACGCTTATTATACTCAATGAAGTAGCGGGGCACAAGTTAAGTTTTTCTAAACCATTTATAACTATTCATATTTTGGTAAATATTACAAGACCCGGGCAAAACCATATGTCTCGCCCGGGTCTCTTTCCATTTCCTTTTATTTACCTGTTATTTCTTTATTTCTGGCTTGCAGGTCTGCTGCCCAGTGTCAGATTCAGCTCGATGGATACATATTCACCGTTCTGAGGTCTCTGTACCGTTACGGTTACGGAATCACCGGCCGCATAATACTGTAACGTTTTCTGCAGATCAGAGTAGGAAGAGATACTGCTGCCGTCAAATTTGGTAATGATATCACCTTTCATGATACCGGCATTGGCTGCAGCGCTGCCTTCCTCTACAGATACTACATAGATACCTTCCGGCATGTTGTACATCTGGGAGATCTGGGAAGTTACTTCCTGCAGGGAGATGCCGATGTAACCGACTTCATCCTCAGCTACCTTGGTTCTGGTCTGACGCTCCATCAGATCTGCAATGATAGGACTTGCCGAAGTAATAGGGATAGCATATCCCATACCTTCTACGGTAGTACCACCGATCTTGTTGGAGTTGATACCGATAACCTCACCATTCATGTTCAGCAGTGCACCGCCGGAGTTACCGGGGTTGATGGCTGCGTTGGTCTGGATGAAAGTACCGGTAGAGCCGTTCTCCAGAGTGATCTCACGATTCAGGGCACTTACAATACCGTTGGTAACAGACTGACCATAGCCAAGGGCATTACCGATAGCGATGACCGGCTCACCAAGCTTCAGATCATCACTGCTGCCAAGTGTTGCTACTGTAATGGCATTCTTGGTATCATCACTCAGATCATTTAAAGATACTGCAATCACTGCCAGATCCATGTCGGAATCCAGTCCTTTGACCTGTGCCTGTGCTTCACTGCCATCGATAAAAGTAACGGTCAGAGTATCTGCACTCTCTACTACATGATTATTGGATACGATCAGCAGTTCATCATCGGTCTTACCTACAATGATACCGGAACCGCTGGCTGCTTCTTCCTGTGTATACTGCTGTCCGAAGACATTGGCTGTCTCGGTAAAGTTATTTACGATGGATACCATGGCAGGCATTACTTTTTCTACCACATTGGATACATCGGACTCTACATAAGTAACATTGGTAGCCAGCTGTGCACTCTGGGTACTTTCTGTCGTTGCCTCAGAAGCGATCTCATCTACCACTGCGGTATCTGTGCTGGTCGTAAACATCCCGGTTCCCTGCTGTACTGCATAGAAACCGATTCCTGCGAACAGTCCGAAGAACAATCCCAGGCTGACACTTACCATTGCCTTCCGGAAGTAACCGCCATGTTTTTTGGTTTTCTTAGGCTCCGTATTGTTGCTGCCTGTGGTTCCGCCCATCTGATAAGTGGTGTAACCATTGTTGCTTCCTGCTGCACTCTGGGTAGTACTATGATTTTCATAGCCATAACTGTTTTCTGTTCTTGTCTCATTCAGATCTGCTCCACTGAATGTACCGGTTGTATTTTCATTGCCGGTTCCGTAACCGGAAAAATTATCATTCTCGTACATACTGCTTCCTCCTATCCTGTTGCAAGTGAGAAACTCTTTTTACCATTACCTGTTTCATTTCTTCCTCTCACCTTATGAACACAGTATATCCGTCAATTGTGTCCGAATTGTGATAACTTTCTGAAGCAATTATGAATCCTGAAAAAACAGAGAGTCTGTTCTGCCTGCAAGCAGTCCTCAGTCTCTCTATGGGTAAGTTATTACACTCTACTCAACAGTAACGGATTTTGCCAGGTTTCTGGGTTTATCCACGTCACAGCCGCGTCCCACTGCCACATAGTAGGAGAACAACTGCAAAGGAATGATTGCCAGAGAATTGGTAAAGTACGGATTGGTCTCGGGGATGTATATTACATAATCCGCCGCTTTCTCAATGGCCTTGTTGCCTTCAATGGTGACTGCCATAACAAAGGCTCCTCTTGCTTTTACTTCTACCATATTACTGATGGTCTTCTGGAACAGATCCGGCTGGGTTGCCAAAGCCACTACCAGCGTACCATCTTCGATCAGAGAAATCGTACCATGTTTCAGTTCTCCGGCTGCATAAGCCTCGGAATGAATATAGGAAATCTCTTTCAGTTTCAGGGATCCTTCCAGCGAGATTGCATAGTCAATACCGCGTCCGATGAAGAAAATATCTCTTGCTCCCACGTAACGATTGGCAAAATGCTGAATCTTCTCCTTCTGTCCCAGAAGCAGTTCGATCTGATCCGGCAGGCATCTTAAATCTGTCAGCATACCGGCGAACTTCTCCTGATCAATAGTACCACGTACCCTGGCGAATTTCATAGCCAGCATGTAAAGTGCAGTTAGCTGTGCACTGTAAGCCTTGGTGGTAGCCACTGCGATCTCGGGACCTGCCCAGGTATACATAACACTGTCTGCCTCTCTGGCAATGGAGCTTCCCACCACATTGACAATGCCCAGTACCTTGAAGCCCCTTTCCCTGGACTCTCTCAGTGCTGCCAGAGTATCTGCCGTCTCACCGGACTGGCTGATGACAATGACCATATTACCCTTCTGAAGAATCGGATCACGATAACGGAATTCACTGGCCACATCCACTTCTACCGGGATTCTTGCCAGACCCTCGATCACATATTTTGCGGTAACTCCGGTATGATATGCGGAGCCGCAGGCCACAATATGGATCTTCGTGATCTCTTTGATCTCTTCATCACTCATGTTCAGCTCTTCGATCACAATATCATTATCCTTGATTCTCGGAGAGATGGTATCGTTGATGGTCTTCGGCTGCTCATAGATCTCTTTCAGCATGAAGTGCTCATATCCAGCCTTTTCTGCCGCATTGGCATCCCAGTCAATGGTCACCGGCTGCTTCTCGATCTCTTCCTCATCCACGGAGAAGAAACGCAGACTACCCTGCTGTAATTCCACAACTTCCTGATTGTCTACATAATATACGGTTCTGGTATATTTCAATATCGCAGGAACATCGGAAGCGATAAAGCTGCCGTTGTCGCTCTTTCCCACGATCAGCGGGCTGTCCTTGCGGGCTGCAAAAATCTTATCCGGCTGATCTGCAAACATGATTCCCAGCGCATAAGAGCCTTCCACACGATGAAGCACCTTCGTGATGGCTTCCAGAGGATTTCCCTTGTAATAATAGTCTAACAGATGTGCCAATACCTCGGTATCAGTCTCGGATACGAACTGATACCCCTTATCCTGCATCTTTTTCTTCAGGGGAATATAGTTCTCGATAATGCCGTTGTGTACCACGGCAATGGTTCCCGCATTGTTCATATGCGGATGGGAATTGATATCGCTGGGAGCTCCGTGAGTTGCCCAACGGGTATGTCCGATACCGGAGGTTCCTTTCATATTCTCTCCGCCGTGGGTCAGGTTCTCCAGAACCTTAAGTCTTCCCACTGCTTTTCTGGTGTTGATCTTCTCACCGTCAAAAATCGCCATACCTGCGGAATCATATCCACGGTATTCCAGCTTGGACAGACCGTCCAGAATGATCGGCGCTGCCTGTTCTGTTCCAATATAACCTACAATACCACACATAGTCATACATCCTTTCTGTTCTGTTTCCAGTATTCCTTGTTGGAAGTAAAAGCAAGTACCCATTTTTTCGGGAGCCTGCGATAGTTCTTTCCCAGTAAATAACCTGCATATTTACAGGCGCATTGCATATAAAAATGGGGCAATCCGGCAGACATATGGTTGCTGCGCAAATATACCGTCACATCTTTCACCATTCGTTTTCCCTCGGACTCCGAAGGATATGCTGCAAAAATCTCGGGATGCTCTGCCTGCGATACTCCCAGGTCAAAGTTTCTGTGGAACTGCTGCCCGTTGGTATAATTATGAGAATGTACCACCTGCGCATCCGCCGCATAAGCCACAGAGTATCCTGCTTCCACCGCCTTTGCCGCATAGATCATATCTTCATTAAATATCGTATGTCTGACGAACCCGCCCAGTTCCTCATAGATCTCCCGGCGATAGGCCGCACAGACATTGGAGCAGAAAAAGGTCTTGATCCCCAGGCTGTCCAGGTCTGCTGCCGATTTGATCCGGGACTTTGCCGGATAGTTAAATTCTCTGGTATAGCTCTCCACCGGTGTCGAATCCTCTCTGGGCAGCTGTCTCGCATAGGCCACCGCCACTTCCCCCTGCAGGGGTTCCACCAGTTTTTCGATCAGCCTGTCATCTTTCGGCATGGCATCCTGTGTCATCATCACGAAGACATCCGCAGAAGACTTTTTTACTCCCATCCGTCTCGTACCGCCATGATCGAACTCTCTTTTGGATACATGGTATACCTTGATATTCTGATAGGTTTCCAGAAATCTGATTCCGTAGATCAGCTGATCAAAATATTTTTCTTCCGTATTCAGAAGAATCACCTGATGTACCGGTACGCTCTGACTGCCCAGTTTATCCAATAATGTAAATAATTCTTTTCCCGGCTTATACAGGGGAATGATCACATCTATCTCCATGTCAGAGCGCTCCTCACTTTTCCAATCTCTGGTTCATTATACTTTAACTCTTATTGCGGCACAAGCCTTTTCCTACTGTCCAAAAGGCTTATAACCTTCTGGGTAATGCACAAGGGAGCCCCGGCAGATTCCGGAAGACTCCCTTGTATTCCTGTTGCTTTACTCTATACACTGTTTCTTACTTATTCAGATAAGGTGATGTGTCAGATTCAATCTTATTGCTGTATTCCTTCACGTTGCTGGTTACGGAATAGCTGGCATCATCAAACAGGAACTGATGCAGCCATACTACATTGCTTTCGAGATTTACCGGAATAACACAGCTTCCCTTTGCACCGATATTGCCGGTGTCACGCATGGTCTCTTCGGGGAAACCTCCTTCGTCCACTATGCGATAATTTGAAATATTGCTCAGCAGATCCAGGATGTCCTTGGAATCCAGACTGGTGTAAATATCGTCGATGACACTGTTGAATACCTTGGACAATGTTGCATAATCTGCTTTCTTTGCCTGATCTTCGATTGCCTGAATGACTTCACGCTGACGGGCAGCACGCTTAAAGTCGTTACCAGCGGTATAACGGATACGGCAGTAAGCAGTAGCCTGCAGACCATTCAACAGCTGCATACCGGTCTCAGTTACCGGTGTATAATCGCATTTCAAAACTTCTGCAATACCGATCTGATAGTTGTTGATATGCTTGATCTCCTCAGAGTCCACATCAATATAGACACCGCCCAGACCGTCGATCACTTCGCTCAGTCCTTTATAGCCTACGGTCACAAAGTTCGTAATATCCATATCCAGATTCATGTTCAGCATCTTAACCGCCTGCTCTGCTCCGCCATAGGAATAAGCGGAATTACATTTCTGGTAGGAATCCGTACCGATATTCAGGTACGTATCACGATATACGCTGACCAGTTTGATATCACCGGTATCCATGTTGATGCTGGCGATCATGATACTATCGCTTCGGCTGCCCTTGTACAGCTGGCTTTCCTTGGTGGCATCCACACCGAACAGGGCAATGTTCATATAGCCCTTCATAGTTTCATCCTGCTGCACCTCTTCGGGAATCTGAAGTTCTTCTGTCTCCAGAACGGTTACCTTGGGGCCCTCATTGCTGGTATGAGTCATTACCAGATACAATACTGCTACCATGAACAGGATCACTACGATCTCTACGCCAAAGATGATAACCTTTCTTCTCTTCCTGGCTGCACGCTGTTTGGCAGACATTCTCTTCTGTCCGTTCGCAGCTCCGGTTCTCTGTCCACTGCCGGCAGGTCTCTGTCCTGTAGGTCTCTGTGCGCTTCCGGAAGGTTTTCTTCCGCTTCCGGCAGGTCTCTGACTATTGCCGCCATTGTTGTTAGAATTTGTTGCCATCTTGTCTTCTCCTTGTACTAATAAGCATTTTTATTGATAAATCCTGTAAAGAACGTCATAAGAATGATCTTGATATCAAATCCAATGGTCCAGTTCTCAATATAGTAAATATCATATTCGATTCTCTTCTTGATGGAGGAATCACCGCGCAAGCCATTCACCTGTGCCCATCCGGTCAGTCCCGGCCGTACCTGATGTTTTACCATGTAACGAGGAATCTCTTCCTTGAACTTTTCCACAAACTGCGGTCTTTCCGGTCTGGGACCGACCAGACTCATATCTCCCTTTAAGATATTGAACAGCTGGGGAAGTTCATCGATACTGGTACGTCTGAGAACCTTACCGATACCGGTGACTCTGGGGTCATTGCGTACCGTCCATCCCTTTTTCTCTTCCGCCGCCGTCTGCATTGCCATGCTGCGGAATTTGTACATATAAAACGGCTTATTATGAAGTCCTACCCGTTCCTGCTTAAAGATCACCGGTCCCGGGCTGGACAGCTTTACCAGAATTGCTGATATGAGCATGATCGGTGAGGTAATAATGATACCGAAAATGGAACCAACGATATCCATTGCCCGCTTGATCACCATATTGCCTGTGTTCGTCAGCGGTACATACCGGATATTGATCACCGGTAATCCCATCAGATCCTCCGTATAGGGTCTGCTGGGGATCAGACTGCTGTAATCCGGAATGAATTTGGTGTGCACCCCGGATTTCTCACAGATATCCACCACACCTTCCAGATAATCATAATCCTTCAGGGAAAGTGTGATTGCGATTTCATCCAGCTTGTTCTCCGGAAGGATGTATTCCAGATTACCAAGCGTTCCCAGTACTTTCACTCCCTTGTAGGTCGTGCCTCCGGGGATATGCTCATCCAGAATACCGCACACCACATATCCCCATTGGGGATTGCTGAGGATTCTGTCGATATATTCCTCTGCCGCCCGGGAATATCCTACCAGCAAAATATGCTTCAGGTTGTACCCCTTTTTCCGTATGGAACGCAATGCCTTGCGCATGATGATACGGAATACGGAAGTCAGAAAAACATTCAGAACATAAAAAATCGCCATGACGGATCGTGAAAAGTTGATCTCACGGATGATCATATATAAAATAATGATCAAAGCCGCCAGGCCAATGGTATTTGCCTGCAGAATGCTGTAGATCTCATGTCTGCGGCGGACGGTACGCTTCGGTGAATACACACTGCACCGGTAATACAGGAACATATAACCGGGTACAATAAAGGGAAGCAACATGTAGTAATCCCGCACCGGCAGGACACCGATCCCCGGACCGTCATTTAAGATATAAAATTTGATATAATAGGCAAGGACAAAAGATACTGCTGTGATCAGCGCATCTATTATCACAAGAAGCCTGTTAAAGACTTTCTGGTTGTCTTTTATCATACGGGTCACCCAATCTTTAAGTCCGAAAAGCTTCTTTTCAACGATTTCATTCTACAATAACGGTGGTTTTTTCTCAACTTAAGAATTTATGAAGCGATTTCTTAAGATTTCATAAGAATTCGAAAAACATTCAGGTATAATTGCCACTGAATCTTCACATAATTCCATAAATGACTCCATTGAAAGCGCACTTTTGCCTGCTTTCCCACAGGACCCACAGTACGTTTCCACCCTTCTGCCAGTCCCTTTAAATATAGTTTTCCCATTCTCTTCTTGCAAAAAAACAGAAATTTTATGCCAAATCCAAGCAAAAAGAACGGCAGATTCAGGATCCACTGTAGTAGCGGCATATTTTTGCCGATGACATAGATATTATTGGAAGAAGAAAGTTCCGTTTTCCGGGAATTGTAGCGGGATCCCGTAGAAGCACTGCCGTAATGCAGAACGGATGCCGTCGGCTCGTACCGGTTCTCATAGCCGTAGATCCGGGCACGGTAACCGATATCCAGATCTTCCAGATAAGCAAAATGCGCTTCGTCAAAATAACCGATCTCCTCAAATACCTGACGTCTGTAAATTGCCGCTCCGCCACAGGCTGAGAATATGCTGACATTCTTGTCATAATCCACAGCAGGCCGGCCTTTTCCCCGGGAATATGCCCATCCCAGAACGCAGTAGCGGTCTCCCGCATCATCCAGCAGCTCTGGCTTATCCCACATAAGCATTTTGGCGCTGACGGAAAAGATCTTTTCATCCTTCCGAATGGCATCATACAATCCTTTCACAAATCCAGCTTCTACTCTGGTATCGTTGTTCAACAGGATCACATAGGGGCTTCGTGCCTCCCGGATTCCCAGATTCACCGCATGACAGAAGCCGGTGTTCTCCGGCAGGGCGATCAGACGCACCTGCGGTTTTCCCCCCTCTTCTGCCGGTGCCTCTTTTTTGCGACACCATTCGCTGTCCAGATATTCCACGCTCCCGTCAGCAGAACCATTGTCTATGATCAGCACTTCATATTCCGGTGCATTTTCCTGTCCCTGACGCAGGGAAGCCATGCATTCCGGTAAATATTTCATTCCGTTGTAATTGGGTATAACGACGGTTACTTCCTTCATAGTCTCTCCCATTTCTCCGGATACTCCGGCAGATACAGCAGTCTTCCCCGTTTTCGTAATGCTTCCGATAATTGCAGACTTAAAAGCCGGATATCTGCCCCGGCAGGCAGTGTGGAGCTGTCAAATACCGGCTGTTGTTCCGGACCTCTTACTACTTCCGTATAAGGCACTCCCACGATTTTTTCAAACAATTCCCTGTCAGCTGACCGGATCCTGATGCACCGAAGGTCTAACGCTTCTGCATCCTGGGACAGCTCCGCCCGGTGAAGATAACCACCAAAGTCCTTCGGCAGTCCCTCGTAGAACACCTTTCCGTCCGCAGTCATTCTGCCGCCGGCGATCCTGCCGCGGTTTTTCCCGGACAGCACTCTGCCACCTACGGCAGCCACATCCGGTCTCTCCTGTAATACCTCTGTATATTGTAACCGATAAAATCCTACATGTCTGGTCTCCTCTGCCTTTGCCGGGATCCCACGCTCTGCCGCATGATCCTGCAGTGCACGCAGCCCCGCTTCGTAAGCATATTTCTTGCTGTGGGGATTGGCTGCTGTAGATGCTTCATGGCATCTCCAGTGATACAGCACTCTGGGAATATGAAGAATTCTCTCCTCCCCGGAGCGGCCATCTGCAGCCAGCACCTCTGACACTGCCCGCAGCACCAGATCATAGTCCTGGGCACCGTCGCATTCTGGCCGGAATGCAAGTTTCTTCATCAGATCTGCATCCATCACCAGAAAATGGCAGATATAGTTATTACTCAGGATTAAATCGTAATTAAAGTCTTCTTTATGGTTGGGATCGTAATATTTTGTCTCATCCCCGTTGCATTTGTCTTCATCCGAATAAGCGAATGCGACTCTGACACCTCTGTCATTTGCTTTGGTAATAGCATCCGCCATCTCATACAGAGCATCCGGTGTCAATACATCATCATGATCCAGCAGGCCGATATATTCTCCCCTTGCATAGGGTAATGCCTGATTGGTATTCGCCGCAATTCCGGCATTTTCCGTAAGATGTATATAGTGGATCCTTGCATCCGCTGCAATAGTTTCCGCATTTTCCGGGAGCCGTTCTGTCAGGAATCCCTGATTTGTCAACGTCTCCTCCACACTGTGATCCTCTGTGGCATCCGCCAGAATCAGTTCCCAGTGAGGATAGCTCTGTTGCATAACGCTTGTTATCATTCTGTTCAGATAGATTTCCGGGGTACGGTACAACGGCACCACAATGCTGAGTGTAACCGGATTATCCCATTTTCTGCAACTTTGCCTTTCCAGTTCCTCTTCCGGACAGGGCACATAAAAATAGCGGTCTGTCTCTGTCAGGCGTTCCCTTACAGAGATCCAGGTTTCCCTCAGGCCGTTGCGTTGCAGATAATATAGAGTTTTCTTAAGGTTTGCTATGTTCAGCTTTGCCACGGATACCTCCACTTTTATAAAAGAGCAAATCGCCCTTCCCGGGCGATTCGCTCTTAAAAATAACATTAACTATTCAGAACCCCATTCGCAAAATCGCTCTTCCAGAGCTTTCCTGAATAACATACCTGCATGCTATTTGCTCATAGTGGTTACAGTACAGCCTTTACATCCTCGGTCAGCTTCTCTACCTTGGCCTGTGCATCCTCTATGCTGTTACCTTTAACACCCATGTAGAACTTGATCTTGGGCTCGGTTCCGGAAGGACGGGCGCAGCACCATGCATTGTCGGGAAGCTCAAAATACAGGACATTAGACTTGGGAAGTCCGGTAGTGGTCTTCTCGCCGCTCTCCATGTCGATGACTACATCGTTCAGATAGTCACGGAATTTCTCCACTTTCAGGTCACCGAATGCCTTGGGCGGATTCTTACGAAGCTTATCCATGATCTCAGCGATCTGTCTTGCACCGTCGATACCCTTCATGGTAATGGTGTACTGGGTCTCCTTGAAGTAACCGTATTTCTCATACATGGATACCATCATATCCCACAGAGTCATGTTGTGCTTCTTGCAGTAAGCCGCCACTTCACACAGACACATAACTGCTACAACTGCATCCTTATCTCTTGCATGAGTACCTGCCAGACAGCCGTAGCTCTCTTCCAGACCGAATACATAATTGTTGCTGCCGGTCTGCTCGAAGAACTTGATCTGCTCACCGATGAACTTGAAGCCGGTCAGTACTTCGATCAGCTTTACACCATAAGCTTCGGTGATGGGCTTGGTCATATTGGTGGTAACGATGGTGGTTACCAGTGCGGGATTCTCGGGCATAGCGCCGGTAGCAGTCTTCTCTCTCAGGATATATTCTGCGATCAGCATACCGGACATGTTACCGGTAAATGCCACATACTCGCCGGTCTTGGTATCCTTGGCATACACACCCAGACGGTCTGCATCGGGATCGGTTGCCAGAACGATGTCCGCATCCTTCTCCTTGGCCAGACGCAGTGCATATGTAAATGCCTTGGGATCCTCAGGGTTCGGGTAATCCAGTGTGGTGAAGTTTGGATCCGGATTCTCCTGTTCGGGAACTACATAGACGTGCTTAAATCCCAGCTCGGACAGGATACGTCTTACCGGCTTGTTACCGGTACCGCATAACGGAGTATATACGATCTTGATGTCATCAGCCATTTCCTGAATAACATCAGGATGAATGATCTGCTTCTTCAGCTCAGCCATGTACTTGTCATCGATCTCTTTACCGATCACCTGATAGAGGCCTGCTTTTTCCGCATCTTCTCTGCTCATGGTCTTCACGGTATGATAATCCTTGATGGCCTGTACTTCGGTGATGATGTCCTTATCGATAGGAGCGGTTACCTGTGCGCCGTCCTCCCAGTACACTTTGTAGCCGTTGTACTCAGGAGGGTTGTGGCTTGCGGTCACTACGATACCTGCGGTACATCCCAGCGTACGAAGGGCAAAGGACAGTTCCGGGGTAGGTCTTAAAGATTCAAAAATGTATGCCTTGATGCCATTGGCTGCCAGACATCTTGCTGCCTCATCGGAAAACTCGGGAGACATGCGGCGGGAGTCAAATGCGATAGCCACACCCTTGCTCTGGGTGCCGCGCTTAATGATATAATTAGCAAGACCCTGAGTTGCCTTACGAACGGTATATACGTTCATGCGGTTGGTTCCTGCACCGATCACGCCACGTAAACCGCCGGTACCGAATTCCAGTTCCTTGTAAAAACGATCTTCCACTTCTGCCTCGTTGTTGCGGATTGCCAGAAGTTCATCCTTGGTCTTCTGGTCAAAATAATCATCATTCAACCAGAAATTCAGTTCGTCCATATAACTCATTTTCCTATCCTCCTGTTTTATCGCTATCTTTATCTTTCTTCAGTAAACGCTCTCCGCCATTATTTTACCATAGATTACCTTTACTGAAAAGAGCAATTTAACGTCCGCTAACCGGATCTCTCAGCGCGTAGTCACTGCGATCCAGAGAGAAATTCGGGTTGTAATAGGGGTCTCCTGCTTCCAGCTCTGCCTTCCATTTTTCACGGAAATGCTCGGATTCTTTGTTGTAACGCTCCGCCTTCTCTCCCTGATCATCCAGACCTCTGGAAATAGATTCATAATGATACAGTTCCGCAAAAGGGGTCCATACATTCAGCAGTCCCAGTTTGCGCAGTTTCAGGCAGAAATCCACGTCATTCAGAGAGATCACAAAGCTCTCGTCCAGTCCTCCCACCTGCTCATACAGACTCTTTTTCACCAACAGACATGCTCCGGTCACTGCCGTGGCATTCTGGGTATAACACAGGCGTCCCATGTAGCCGAGGTTCTGTACCGGAATACGATAATGGGTATGTCCTGCGGTGCGATGTGCCCCCAGTCCGATGACTACACCGGCATGCTGGATCGTCTTGTCCGCAAAATACAGCTTTGCACCTACGGCACCCACATCTTCCCGCTGTGCATACATCAGCATCTCTTCCATCCAGTTGGCAGTGATCACTTCCGTATCATTGTTCAGCAAAAGGATATAATCTCCGGTGGCATAGGATACTCCCAGATTATTTACAGCAGAATAATTAAAGTCACCATGATAGGTCACCACAGAGATCCGGCCGTCCTCGCTGTGCAGAATCCCGCCGTCATGACCGCAGACGGTATGCAGCTTGCATCTTTCTGCGTAGGAATCATTGCCGGACAATCCCAGCAGCTGGGAATAGTAATCCCGGATTTCCGGTGTGGTGCTGTTGTTCTCCACCACGATGATCTCGTAGTTGCTCCAGGTGCTGTTCTTCTGAATAGAAGTAATACATCTCTTCAGATCTTCCACGTGATCCTTGTTGGCGATCACGATGGATATCTTCGGATCTCCCAGAATCTGATAGCGGATCCGGAAAATTGTGGCACAGGCTCTGGTACTGGTGATCTGAAAATGTTTGAATCCATGCTTTTTCAGATGATCCGCCACGGCACCCTTTGCCGCCTCGATGGCATAGGGCTTTGCGTCAATACTGGCGGCGGTACTGCCCGCATGGCTTCTCCAGTAATACATCAGTCTGGGCACATGTACGATCTTTTGTGCTCTGTCCGTCAGACGCAGGATCATATCGTGGTCCTGCGCACCGTCAAAAGCTGTACGGAACAGTTCCTCGCCTTCCAGAAGTTTTCTGGAAAAGACGCTGAAATGACAGATATAATTGTTGGCCCGCAGATTATCCGGTGCATAATCCGGCTTAAAATGCATGGTCAGCATTTTATTAATATTGTCCTCCTGGAAGGTGGTCTCATCACAGTACAGATAATCCGCACCCTGTTCATTGATTTCCTTCACATAGGCATACAATACGGAAGGATGCAGAATGTCATCCTGATCGAACAGTCCGATATAGTCTCCGGTGGCCAGCTTGTAACACTCATTGGTGTTGTAGGAAATACCTCCGTTATGGTCCAGGTGCTTATATACAATACGGCCATCTGATTTCGCCGCGTACTCCTTGCAGAGTTCTTCGATGTAAGCATGTTCCGCATCGGAACCGTCCGCCAGACACAGTTCCCAGTTCTGATAGGTCTGGTTCATGACGCAGTCCAGCATCTGTATCTGGAACTCTCTCTTGTTATTCCACAACGGCACGAGAATACTGATCTTCGGCATATAGGGGAATACCGTTTCTTCCTCTTTCTTCCTCTGCTCCGCATCGGGAAAGCTTCCGGTACCGTAGGATTCCATCAGGCTCTTCTGGTGACTCTTGTTACGGATCTTCCGCAGAATATCTTTGGGACCACCGCAATGAGACAGCCGTTCCTTCTGTCTCTGGGCAAAATGGATCACACTTCTGGCAGGTCCTGTAGCCTTCCAGAATTTATTTTTCTTGATTCGGTCCAGTTTGAACTGCAGATCTTCCTTCTCCGATTCCAGTACTACGATCTTGTCCGCCAGATCCGCACATTTTTCATGCTCTCTCTCGTAGGCTTCCTTATAATTGATCTCGGTGTTGCTCTCTGACATATGTCTCCTCCGTGATGCTTTCACCGCATTTTAGCGGATCATGCATCTGTTTTATTCTTTTGCTGCCGGAAGCTCTACGGTCAGATATTTTCCCGTAGTATTCCAAAGTTTCAGCTTGCTGACACGATTCACCACAAGAACAGCAATCGTATAGTTTCCCGCCGGCAGTTGTTCTCCTTCTCTGAGGACACAAAAGCCGCCCAATGCCACATTTTTCTGATCCGGAAGATTTTCCTCCAGTTCCTGTCGGTAGGCAGGCATCAACTGCATGGACCACACACCCTGTCCTTCTGTTTCCCCACAGGGAATCAGCAACAGATGTTTTTCATAGCATGCATTATCGTCTCCCAGAATTACACTGTATCCCTGGATCCGCTCCGGTCCCGCTGTCTCTACTCTGGCCATCAGGCAGTTATCCCTGCGGATCTTCTGTAATTCCTCTCCGCCAGGAAGTCCCCTTTTCCAGAAAGGCTCCTGTAAAACATTCCGATCTGTCAGATATGCCGGAACCACACGGCTGTCCAGTCCTTCCCGGTTCAGCCCCTTCGGGTAAAAAGGATCCTCTCCCCGGAACTGTGGATGCATCTGGTAGAGCAGTTCTCTCTCCTGTACCAGACGCTGCATTTTCTCAGGACTTTCATCGCTTCCCCGGCTGAGAGATTCATGGTGATATGCAAAGCTGTCGTTCCACACCACATTGTAGTATCCCATTTCCAGAAGCCGGAAGCCCAGTTCCACATCATTATAGGCTACCCGCAACACTTCCCGGAATCCTCCGGCCTCCCGGAACACCTCTGTCCGGATCAGGAGACAGGCTCCCGTCACGGCCACACAATCCTGTGCAAAACGGTTCCGTCCAAAATAGTAGCTTCTGTCATCCTCCATAAACTGTAGCTTATGCACCGGTCCCACCGGCAGATTGACAATGCCGTCATGCTGGATCTTCACGGAATCCGGGTAATAAAGTTTCAGTCCCACACTGCCCACATAAGGCTGCAAGGCTCTGGACACCATTTTATCCAGCCAGTCATTCTCACATAATTCAATATCATCATTTAAGAACAGCAGCAGCTTGCCATCTGCCAGTTCTGCGCCACGATTACACATGGTGGAAAAATTGAACTCCGCAGGCTCATATACATACCGGATCGGTGTTCCGGCTGTCCGGATTTCTTCCACCAGCTGTTCTGTTTTTTTCCTGTTTTCCTCGTTACTTCCATTATCTATCAGCAGGATTTCCACTGGGACACTGCCCTGCGGGCGTTGCGTCAGCGACCGCAGACATTTTCCCAGTACGGAAGGATTATCTTTGGAAGGAATGATCACAGAGACCCTAAGCTCTCTGGCGAACAGTTCTCTGGCTTCCTCTGCCGCTTTGGCCGCCAGTTCCACGGACAGTTTTGCGGATTCCGCTGCCGTCCGGTACTCTTCCCAGGGGTTCTGCTCATCTTCCGCTTTCTCCCAGCTGGTTTCTGCCGGTCCCTGCAGTCCGATTCCCGCAGTACCAAAAGTGCCGTGAAACAGCACTTCTTCCAGATGTCCAATGGTATGACAGCCTCTCTCAAATCCACCGGCCGCCAGAAACAGCCGGTCCATCAGGGGACGGATCTCTTCCGCTTTCGAAAATACTATTTCCCTGCCGGTGCTCTCTCCTTCTGTCACAGCTCCGGGCTCCCCCAGTTTCTGCAACAGTCTGCTCCGCACTGCCACGACGCTTCCCACATAGAAGAAAGCCCGGTAGGTATCCGGAGCCCAGCAAGGCTTGAACCAGGGGATCACACGCTCTCCGTTCTCTGACAGCAGATCTTCATCTCCATAGACGATCTCTGCCTCCGGATGCTTCACAAAATACGCATTGATCCGCTCCACAGCATTTTCCGCCAGCTGTCCTTTCTGCTGCCTGTAGATCACGAATTCCGCAAGACCGGATCTTTCCCCGATCTCTGTGACCACTGTTTCCGCAATCTTTTTTTCCTGCTCCGCAGCCCATTGCGCGTAGGTCACCCGCAGCTTTGCCAGTTCTGCTTCATACTTTTTATCCTGTTGTCTGACAAGCATCTGCTTTACTGACGTCCGAATGCTCAAGTCTCCTGTCTCCTTAGAAAAATTTTTTCACCGCTCCCGCCATGTCACTTGCCACAGCAAGGGGAATCTGCACGATCTCCATTTTCACAGTCAGGATGTTCTCTGCCTTTCTGTTCAATGCATCCACCCGGATCGTCAGATTCGGATCCTCCGTGGGAAATACCACGCTGGGATGCTCCGCACCGTCTGCGGACTTTAAGATTTTTCCATTGGTGGTAACGATCTTTTTGTCCTGCACAGGAACTGGCTGTCCGTTCATGGTAAGCTCCCGGATTTTACACACGCAGGCGCACATGGCCGGATCCAGCCGTAAATAATGGACATTTCCATCGAAATTCACCGTAAATTCCGCCTGTTTTTCCTCTGCATAGACGTTCTCCGGGAAATAAGAATTTTCTTCGGAAAATCCCTGTCCCTTGTCCTCATAGATCTGTACCCTGAGTTCTCCCTCCGTCTGACGGAACCGTCCGATCCATTCCGTGGGCTTATAAATTTCGCCGCCTAAGAGATTGCGGATCTCACCCATGGACAATTTCTGTCCGGTCACATATTTCTGAAATTCCATCTCCTGCTCTCTGTACTGTCTGGCCTCGTTTTCCGTGATGCCCAGACGATCCAGAATACGATCCAGTTCCAGTGCATTACGTCTTTCATCTTCCAGTACATAACAGTATACAGCCCGGAAGGCCAGAGCTCTGGTCTCTATGGGACGGTCAAAAGTCCATTCATAATCAATCAGTGTCCAGTGGTCACCATCCACCAGAATATTGGCAAAGATCAGATCAAAGTCCGCCACCGGCACATCCTCCCCGTAGCCCACTCTCTCCAGATATTCTGCGAACAGGTTATGAAATCCCTCCACATCCTGTCTGTCCAGGCATTCATCCATCAGTTCCGACAGCGGTCTGCCCGGCACGAACTCAAATTCCGCATAAGGTATGCCGTTCTCTTCTCCCAGATGGCAGACATTGACATCCAGACTGCTTCCCGCATACCGTTCCTTCAATTTTTCATAAGCCTCCGGCATATGACGCACATGGGCTTCCGCTTCTTTTGTCAGCGGATATTTTCGGACCGTCTTACAGCCTTCCTTGTCCCGCAGGATCTCGGTGCGGATCCGGAAGCTTTCCGCACGGTCATTGGAATATCTGGCATATTTCAGATCCAGAGGTGCTCCGATCACCGCCATATAGGAATTGGAAAAAACGGAAAACAATCCTTCCTCCACAATTCCGTCAAAAGCACTCTTCTCATCGAACAACAGCATTCTGTCCCGGTCAAAATTCCGCAGATTGTTGGACAGCTCTCCACGTCCTGGAAGATAAGCATCGGAATAGACTGTGGTCATAAATTTATAATCAGGATACGGATAATAAAAGCTGCGTTCTCCCACACCGCAGGCATCGAAAATGCGCTCCAGCTTTTTCCGGGAAAACGTGCGTACCACACCGCCCTCCGGATAATTTTCAATGCCGGAAAACCAGCTGCCCAGATGATCTTCCTTGCATCCGGCAAAATATTTCAATCCGTATTTGTTCTCAATGGCAATCACGATCCTGCCGTCCGGTGCCAGATGCTTCTGCAGGATCTTAAGGAAATCCTCGTAAGGCGTCTTGCCGCCTATGTAAGCCTGTCCGTACTCAAAAACACCGATCAGACAGATATAGTCATAGTCTGCGGGAAGTTCCGGTTCCACATCTGTGAAATTGCCCACATGGATCGTCACATTTTCACATTCGCTGTGGCGGTAGGCGTTGATCAGGCTGCGCTTCTTCGAGAGATCCACACAGGTCACTTCCCCGGCTTTTCTTGCCAGTGCACCCGTGATGGCTCCGCATCCACTGCCCACTTCCAGCACTTTCTCTGTTTTCTGTATGGGAAGGAAATCCACGATATTTTCCCGGAGAGCAGACAAATGATACAGGATCGGCCAGCTCTTTCGCTCCGCAATGATCCTGTCATATTCCACCGTACTGTATTTTTTTACAATGTCTAAGATCTCGTCCTCCACACTGCCGTCGCAATAATAATCCTCGCCGGGATATTTATCCAGATTCAGTGTGATCTTCCCGATGGTCTCTGTCATTCCTTACTTCTCCTCCGCATCCCATACTTTTGTTTCGGAATCCATATCATAATATCCTACGGTGTTCTTGTCCGATACCACCGTAATATTCAAGGCATCATACAGTCTGTGATATACCTCGAAGGTATCCTGATTGTAGCCGGTCACTCCCAGAGACAGCAGATACTCACCACCCTGTAAGTTCATCTTCTGGGTAAAAGTCACATTTTTCACCTCTCCCGGCTCCACGCTGTCCAGAAAAGCCTTTTCAATCATGGTATTTGTACCGGTGATCTCCACACCGATGACGTTTTTTACAGAAAATGCAAAAATGGGGGCCGGAATATGATCCATAAAACGTACCCGCATATGGATGGTAAACATACTGCCCTTCAGGATCGCATTGGTGGGAACCCCTCTGTCATCCGTAATGTAAAATTCCTCAATCTGTGCCTGCTTCGTACCGTATTCCAGGGCATTGGGATTCTGCCCCTTGGCCTCCATGGAAGCCTGGGAAGCATCGGTCCCCTTCTCATCTGCTTTTTGGGCAGCTGCTCTCTGCAGGTCTTCATCATCCAGCAGACTGGCAGTCTCTTCTCCCACACTCTCCGGGCCGTCATACTGTCCCACCAATACCCTCTTGTAGGTGTCGATCATAGCCTTGGGACTGCCTTCGCCCAGGATATTTCCCTGATTCAGCAGATATACACGGTCACAATATTTGCTGATACTGCTCAGATCATGACTGACGAACACAATGGTCTTGCCCATCTTCTTGAATTCTTCGAATTTATGATAACATTTTGCCTGGAAAAATACGTCACCGACACTCAGAGCCTCATCCACGATCAGGATCTCCGGCTCGATATTGATGGCCACCGCAAAGGCCAGCCGGACGAACATACCGCTGGAATAAGTCTTCACCGGCTGATAGACGTAATCTCCGATATCCGCAAAACTTAAGATCTCCGGAAGCTTTGCCTCGATCTCCTTCTCGGAAAATCCCATCATCGTCCCGTTCAGATACACATTTTCAATGCCGTTATATTCCATATTGAATCCGGCACCCAGCTCCAGCAGAGCGGAAATACGGCCATTTACCAGCACTCTTCCCGAAGTGGGATTCAATACACCGGTGATGATCTTCAGGATCGTGGATTTACCGGAACCGTTGGTACCGATAATACCCACCGTTTCTCCCTGATAGATCTTCATGTCCACACCCTTCAGGGCATAGTGAAGCTTATGCTTCGTCTTTTTTCCGAAGCCGAAAGCCTCCTTCATCCGATCTGAGGGCTTATCATATAGTTTATAGATCTTCTGGACATTATCGACTTCAATGGCCAGCTTTTTCTTTTCCTGCATCAATTTTAATCCTCGCTTATCAGCGTTACACTGTCTTTGTCATACCATATGGCCAGAGAACGGTTGGCCTCGTTATTTTCATCCTCCGAGAGGTCTCCCATGCACAAAAACCAGGGCTTGTAGTGATAAGGTTGCAGCTGTACATCATCCTCATCTCCCAATAGCTTCTCCACCCGTTCCAGATATTCCTGATGGAAATTATACGCTTCTCCGGTATGCACATAGTAATAGGCCCCATAAGCCGAATAATGTCCTGCCTGATTGGGTGACACCTGAAAGATCATGATAAATTCCAGACCCATAATCGCATAAAACCACCACACTGCGGCTCCGTTCCAGTTCGCCAGCCATCTTGCCGCGCTGCCTGATGCCTTCTTCTGCAGTCTTTGCTGCAGCCAGCCACACCAGTATATTTCGTTCAGGAACAACAGCAATAAATATGTGATCTTCACCGCATTCAGAGTTCTGGACAATCCGGCATGTCCGAGGGAATACAGGCTTGGGGTGTAACCGGTGGCATACAGGCAGAAGGACCACAGAAGTACGACTCCCGGATACCGGAAACGATACTCCGTCTCCTTAAGTGCCTGCCAGATCAGGGGTAACAGCATCACCATTACCATAAGAACAATAGATCCCGTAAACTCTGGAAGATGTTTTACTCCTTCCAGAAAAGATCTGCCGATGGACTCCAGGGGACTGTATCCCCAGCCGACATAGCTGCGGGCCCGCACGGAATTGCCCGGTGCCGCTACATTCAGCCCAAATCCTATAATGTATACCAGCGTAGCAGGCAACAGCCACAGTCCCTTTTTCCGGTGTTCCACTACCACACTTATAAACAGAATCGTCAACAGCGATAAGAGTCCCTGCAATGCCGTGACAAAATTGCTTCCGGCCGTGATCATGGAAAGCAGTACCGAGGCCGTAAATAGCAGCCCGGTAGCAGTTCTTCCTTCTGCTCTCTCCAGGCAGATTGCCACAGACAACATCAACAATCCAAAGCCGTGCATTCCCACGTAATGAACTCCGCCGTTATACCAGTAGAAGCCACTCTGTGCGGAATAAATAAACATAAAGACTGCCACTGTAATCACTGCCTGTGCTGCCAGGCCGGTCCACTTCTCCATGCCCAGTACTTTCCGCAGGATCACATGGGTAAATGTCATGGTACCCGCCAGCAATAGAAGCAGGATGAACACTGGACCGAGGAAATAATACTGTTCTCCCCAGATTGCTGGCATCAATGCCATAAAGAAAATAGAAGAATAGGTTCCCTGCCACGCATACCACTGCGTTCTGGAGCAATCCAGTGCACCGGAAATGGCAGCCCATTTTGACTGTTCCTGCTCCATGGCAGCTCTGGCAAATCTTCCGAAATTGTAATCATCATAATACGGAACCGCATAGACTGTCAGACGAAACAATGGAATCATCGTCAACAGCAGTAGTCCGCAGCATCCCACGGCCAGCAGGATCTTTCCCGGCTTCCATAACCAAAATTTTCTAAATTTTTCACGAGCACCCTTCAATTACTTTCACCCTTTCTGTTTTCCCCACAACAGTTTTGTAATGCAGCTCCTCCCACAAGGTTCTTCATCTATAAAAGTTTTGCTATGCTCTGTTTTTTATAATACGATTTCTCCGTTCTTCGAACTCTCGAAATCGTAACAATCATTCGTATTATAGAACGTCTGCGAAATGTACCTTCAATCGTTTGAAAATAACGGCTCCCAACCCGAACAGTACTACCGTTACGATCCAGAAATACATGGTGGAAAAGAAATCCTGGAAAAACCATTCCTTCTCATAAATAGCGCTTCGATAACCGTTTACAATATACACCAGCGGATTCAGCTTCAGGATCATGATCCATTTGCCGGACAATGCATCCAGATTCCACAGAATGGGAGTGGCCCACATGCCGATCTGCAATCCGATACTGATGATCTGGGACAGATCCCGGAAAAAAACTACTACTGCACAGGTCGTGTAGCTTAGCGCCAGTACGAAAACAAACAGGCAGAAACTATAATAAATGATCTGTGTAGTATATATGGTAGGATAATATCCGTAGATAGCGGCCACGATCAACAACAGACACACAAAAAATACATGAATAAAGGTGGCTGCAATGATCTTGATGATAGGCAGGATACTGATCTTGAATACTACCTTTTTCACCAGATAATTATATTCCAGCAGTGCATTTGTCCCATTGTTCAATGCCTCACTGAAATAGAACCAGGGCACCAGTCCCGCCGTCAGGAACAATACGAAGGGTACTTCCACACCCTCCCGCAGGGGAGTACTCGTATTACCCATGATCTTATCAAAAACAATGTAATACATAGCCACCGTGACCACCGGCTGCGCCATGGCCCATACCGCACCCAGATAAGATCCCGCATATCTTTTTTTGAAATCATTTTTGGCCAGTTTCCAGATCAGATGACGGTTCTGGAACAGTTCCACCGGCAGTCCGGTGAATTTATCATACCAGTGAATAAAAGCAGCGCATGCCGCCGCGATCACTACGCAGGAAATGATCTTCTTGGCCAGTTCCTGTCCCGGATCTGCCGCAGGTCCCGGATTCTTATGGAATACAATGAGCACCGCCATGATCACTGCCGCTGTCACAAACAGGGTAATACCCGTTTTCTTACTTACCTTCATTCTCTTTTTCCTTCACGTACTGTTCCAGTGTGCCCCACTTGGTATCCTTCTCGGAAAGCGTCAGTTCCATACCTTCGGGAATCGGCCATTTTACACCGATATCCGGTGTATTGTAGGCAATACCGCCCTCATCATCGGGATGATAAAAATCCGTACATTTATAGCAGAATTCCGCATAATCCGACAGTACCAGAAAACCATGTGCAAAATTCTTCGGGATAAAGAACTGCTTCTTGTTCTCTTCAGACAAAAGCACTCCGTACCACTGGCCGAAAGTCCTGGAACCTTCCCGCAGATCCACTGCCACGTCATAGACTTCTCCGCGGATCACGCGCACCAGCTTGTCCTGAGGAAAATGTTTCTGGAAATGCAGTCCACGCAATACACCCTTCTTGGAAGCGGACTGATTGTCCTGTACGAACACCTCAGGAATTCCCGCAGCCTTGAAATCGTTATAATTGTAAGTCTCCATAAAATATCCTCTGGCATCTCCGAATACCGTAGGAGTAATGATCTTTAATCCTTCAATTTCACAGGTTTCTACTGTTATTTTACCCATTTATTTCGTCCTCACTCTTTATTTTTATTGACTATTCGTAGGTGATATTCATGTCCACACGACCTTCGATGCCGTCCACTTTTCCCTTGGAGGTATACTGCCAGGTCTTATAATATCCCTGATATAACGGAACACTGCGATACTCTGCCAGCCAGATATGATAGTTTTCCAGTCTTGCTGTCTGCAGATTATTGTTGTACCAGTTACGGCTGGCATAGACACCCGCCGTGTATCCGGCATTTTCTATGGTCCTGCAGAACGCTTCACATACCAGTGTTCTGGTCTCCGCATCCAGACTGTCCGCACGGCCGTTACCGCCCGCACCTTCGGTATCGATAAATACCGGATAGTTCAGCCGGTAATCCCGGATCAGTTCGATCACCGCGGAAGCCTCTTCCACAGCTTCCTTCTCATCCACAGCCTGGGTGAAAAAGTATACGCCCACCGGAATTCCTGCGGCCTGTGCACCCTTCATGTTCGTCACGAACATGGGATCTTCCACCAGGCTTCCGGTTACCGAACCGCGGTATCCGGCACGGATAATGGCAAACTGCACTCCTGCATTTTTCACCTTATCCCAGTCGATCTCCTTGTTCCATTTGGAGACATCGATACCGACCTTTGCATTACCGGATGTGGTCTGCAGCTTCTGGATCTCTGTCTTGTCCGCATCTGCCAGAGCATCTGCCACGGCGCTGTCCTCGGCTTCTGCATCCACTTCATCCTCCGTCTTGATCAACAGGGAAATATCGTCAATGGCCAGATACTCCACTTTATCCTTGACGTGAACTCTTGTCTCACTGACCGGAACCTTATATCCCTCAATGGGAAGGAGCTCAATATAATAGTCTCCGGAATCCAGATCTCCAATGTAAATGATACCGTCCTGATCCAGATCCTTGTAATCACCCAGGCCATCCAGCCGCACATAGAAGCTTTCACCGGTCACCGGAATTCCTTCGTTATCCACGATCTGGATCCGCAGATCCTTTTCTATGGAGGTGGCTACCAGAGACAGACGGTTGCTGTTATCCTTTGCAGCTTCCAGAATTGGATTTACTTCCTGATCAAAAAACGTATTATCTTTTAAAAATGCCTTCAGATCATTGCCGATCTGACCATCCGGTGAGACCGTCTCTTCTGCCTGAACGCCATTTTCCGCCGGAGATGCACTGTCACCCGCTCCGGCATTCTGAGTGCCGGATGCCGGCGGTCCGGAAGCTGCCGTAAACTGCTCCCTATTGACATACATGACCAGCAGTGCCACCAGCAGGATCACCGCCATGGAGGCCAGAATCGCCATTTTCCGCAGCTTAGAGTCCATTTGCTACCTCTACCAGATATTTTCCGTAGTTCGTCTTAAGCAGCGGCTCTGCAAGAGCAAGCAGCTGCTCTTTGTCAATGAATCCTCGCTTGAAAGCGATCTCTTCAATACAGGAAATGTACAGACCCTGTCTCTTCTGGAAAGCCGCCACAAAATCTGCCGCATCCAGAAGGGCATCATGATTGCCGGTATCCAGCCATGCAAAGCCTCTTCCCAGTGTCTCTACCTGTAAACTGCCTCTGTTCAGGTACTCGTTGTTGATGCTGGTGATCTCAATCTCTCCTCTTGCAGAGGGCTTTACATTCTTTGCGATCTCCACTACAGCATTGTCATAGAAATACAGTCCGGGAACCGCATAATTGCTCTTGGGATGCTCCGGCTTCTCCTCGATGGAAAGTGCCTTGCCGTTCTCATCAAATTCTACCACACCGTATTCTCTGGGATCACGCACATAATAGCCGAAAATAGTTGCGCCCTTTTCTCTGGCAGCTACTCTGCGCAATACTGCGGAAAAGCTCTGTCCGTAGAAAATATTATCTCCCAGCACCAGTGCCACTCTGTCATTACAGATGAAATCCGCACCGATGATAAAGGCATCTGCCAGCCCGCGGGGCTGATCCTGCACCGCATATTCCAGGCGCATGCCCAGCTGGCTGCCGTCTCCCAGCAATTCCTGAAATACCGGAAGGTCTCTTGGGGTGGAGATGATCAATACCTCTCTGATATCTGCCAGCATCAGTGTTGACAGGGGATAATAGATCATGGGTTTATCGTACACCGGCATGATCTGCTTGGAAATCGCTTTTGTCAGGGGATACAGTCTGGTTCCGGAACCTCCCGCCAGTATAATTCCTTTCATTTCGTCCTCCGATCCGCCCTTTCCGGGCTTCTTTTTACTTGTTTTTTAACACACCGAATGGGAACGACGTTCATCGTTCCCATTTAACAGGTATTCTTTACTTTTCTTCGTACATCTCATTGTAGTACTTCTGGTAATCACCGCTGGTCACATTATTCATCCAGTCTTCATGCTCGAAGTACCAGGCGATGGTCTTGCGGATGCCTTCCTTGAACATGGTCTCGGGATACCAGCCGATCTCTGCCTTGATCTTGTCCGGTGCAATGGCATATCTTCTGTCATGTCCCTTACGATCCTCCACGTAAGTGATCAGGTCTTTGTTAATATGTGCCTTGCGGGGATCGGAATCCGGAAGCATCTCCTGCAGAGTCTCAATGATAATGTGGATGATCTCGATATTCTGCTTCTCATTATGTCCGCCCACATTGTAGGTTTCGAACAGTCTTCCCTGTTCCTGTACCATATCGATAGCCTTAGCATGGTCTTCCACATACAGCCAGTCACGGACGTTCTTACCGTCACCGTAGACCGGAAGCTTTTTGCCATGCAATGCATTATTGATGATCAGAGGGATCAGCTTCTCAGGGAACTGGAAAGGGCCGTAATTGTTGGAGCAGTTGGTAATGTTGGCAGGGAAATGATAGGTATCCATATATGCCTTCACCAGCATGTCCGAGCTTGCCTTACTTGCGGAGTAAGGGCTGTGGGGATCATACGGAGTGGTCTCATAGAAGAATGCATTGTCATCATCGGGAAGAGATCCGTAGACCTCATCTGTAGATACATGCAGGAACTTCTTGCCTTCTTTGAAGCTGCCATCGGGAAGCTCCCAGGCTGCCTTGGCACAGTTCAGCATCACTGCAGTACCCAGGACATTGGTCTGTACGAAGATCTCCGGGTTGCGGATACTTCTGTCTACATGGCTTTCTGCCGCAAAATGTACCACACGGTCGATATCATTCTCTGCGAAAATTTTGCTGATGGCATCCTTGTCACAGATATTAGCCTTGACAAAGGTGTAGTTCTCACGCTTCTCCACGTCCTTGAGATTCTCAAGATTGCCTGCATAGGTCAGTGCATCCACGTTGATGATACGGATTTCATTATCGTATTTTTTAAACATGTAATGAATATAGTTGGAACCGATAAAACCGGCCCCTCCTGTTACCAGATAAGTTCTCATTTTTTCTCCGTTCTGCGCACAGCGCACATTTTTTGTTATAGATAGGGGTATTTTACCATAAAACAAGCAGGATATCAACACGGCTCCTCCGCACTTCGTGCTCTCGGATCCGTGACACACATTCGCATTCC
>OGZP01000541.1_pt1 | contig 32105 bp, 33 predicted proteins | sample 1576811 | NCBI WGS metagenome assembly OGZP01 (sample SAMEA3541553, study PRJEB24748) | human gut metagenome | biome: human gut; feature: human-associated habitat; material: faeces | place: China | collected 2012
TGCTGACTTCTGTGCGTTCAGCATTGCTTTATGCAATGGTTACCTCTTTCAAGGCATTCCGCACAGACCTCCCCGGGTACCACACGTTTCTTTCTCTCCATCCATCCGTTACATTTACCATACATGATTCCGTGTAGTTATCGGGCTTCGGCTTGTAAAGCAGTCTTACCCTCATGCATGGCCTTCTATGTAATTTCTGTTCGTCAGACCGGAGATTTGCCCGTGGTTAGTCTGTTCCCACATCCGGCTTCCTTCAGATTCCACCTCGCGATGGACACCCTTACCTTCGGCTATATCCTTCCCACTACCGGGCGGATTCGGGACTTGCACCCGCTAGAAACGTGCGCCGCCGGGCGCACTTCATCAAAAAGATCCGGGAGACCATCCATACATGATGGGATCCCGGATCTCTTTAATTTTTCTTTATTTATGCCGCATGGAATCTTCCATCCCGCCTGCAGATCTCCTCAAACTCCTTAAGCTTCTGCTTTGCCTCCGGACTTAAGTCATCCGGAACCTGTATTCTTACGACGGCGTACTGGTCACCGTGGAGTGACGGGTCTTTTAAGGAGACGATACCTTTGCCGCGGAGACGGATCTTTGTACCGGAGCGGGTTCCGGCTTTGATTTTGCAGACCACATCGCCATATAACGTGTGGACAAGAGTCTCACCGCCGAAGACGGCCGTGGTGAACGGAACTTCCACATCGCTGTAGACATCCATGCCCTTTCTCGTCCAGCCCGGCTTCTCACCGACTGTGATCTTGAGAAGCAGGTCGCCCGCGGCACCACCGCCGGTTCCCGGCATTCCTTTACCTGCAAGCCGGATGCTCTTTCCGGTCTCGATGCCTGCCGGGATCTTTACCTTCAGGGTCTGCGGTCTGCTGCCAGGCTGGTTCGGGTTCTGGATCGTGATGGTCTTTTCGCAGCCATGAACGGCCTCATCGAAGGTTATCTGGACCTCCGCATTTAAGTCGTTGCCGCGGTCAGAAAATCCAGAACCGGAAAATCCATTTCCGCCGCCAAAGCCATGGAAGCCGGAACCGCCAAAGCCAGCGCTGCCAGCTCTTCCTTTGCCGCCAAACATATTTCCAAACAGATCACCGAAGATATCATCCCCGTCACCGCCCTCAAAATGGAATTCATGATATGTTCCATCTCCGGAGCGGAAGGATCCAGACCGGTATGCTCCGCCGGCACCGTTTCCGAAGCCGCCGAACCCGCTAAAACCACCGGCACCTGCTCCGGCGCCCTGTCCGTAACCTGCCGTCTCATCAAAAGCAGCATGTCCGAACTGGTCGTAAAGCTTCTTCTTCTTTGGATCACTCAAAACGTCGTAAGCCTCATTTACATCCTTAAACATCTGCTCCGCCGTCTTATCGCCAGGATTGGAGTCCGGATGATACTTCTTTGCCAATTTTCTATATGCACGTTTAATTGCCGCAGCATCCGCGTCTCTCGAGATGCCCAGCACATCATAATAATCTCTCTTTGTCGATGACATATTCACCACCTCACTGTTCTATATGTAATGTAACATATCAAATATTCAATGTCAAGGGAGGTATGTGAATTTTTTGTGATATTTAAAGATCCCGCCGAAACCTTCCTCTGTACAATATCTGTACGTCCTGGCTTTTGGCGGGATCTTTATTTTTCAATATTTGCTTTACTGTTCTGATTATTCCTACTTTTCAAAAATCTGCCGGAATTCCTTTACCTGGGTCCGACCGATGGGCAATGCCTCAGCATCATAGTACTTCATCTTCACACAATATCCGTTATTGTAGCTCACCTGCATCTCCTTCACATAATCCAGATTGATCAGGTAGCTCTTGTGGATCCGGAAGAACCGGCTCTTTTTCAGGTGGGTCTCATAATTGTTCAATGACTCGTTCTGCAGATAGAAGGATCCGTCCTTCATATGGATCTTGCAGGAACGCTTTTCCGTCTCGATGAACACGATATCCGCCACGTCAACAACCTGAAAGCTGGAGCCCACGTTCACCATGATCTTCCCGATTTCATATCCGGGACCGGCGGCCTTTTCCTTTATGTGTTCATGGACCCGCTCCATCGCCCGTTTGACGCGCTCATAGTCAAAGGGTTTTAAGAGATAATCCACCGCCCCGATCTCAAAGGCCTTTACCGCGTATTCCTGGAACGCAGTGGCAAAGATGATCAGCGTGTCCGGCTGCTTTCTCTTTATCATGGATGCCAGCGTAGTGCCGTTCATTCCACCCAGATTGATATCCACAAAACACACATCAAAGGTCTCATTTTCCAGCATTGCAAGAAATTCTTCGCTTCCGTCGGCCTCCGCGATCTCCGCCTCCGGCTCACACTGTTCCACCAGATATTTAAGTTCGCTTCTTGCCGGGCGCTCATCGTCAACTACTGCTATTCTCATACCTCATGCCTCCCATGTTCTGTCAAAAACGCCGCTGTTCCAAACAGCAGGCTGCTGTCATCTGTTCTTTCAGAAGATCGTCAGCCTGGCGTTTTCTCCTGCTGCGCGCTTCCAACCGCGCTGTCCGGAATGTTCATCCGCACGTCCGTCCCTTCTTCACTTGTCACGATCTGGAGTCCGTAGGACTTTCCGTATAAGGAGATCAGTCTCTGCTGCACGTTCATCATTCCGATTCCTGTGTGTTCCACTTTTTCCCCGCCGTACAGGCTCTGGACGATCCGGTAGTCCATTCCCGGTCCGTTGTCGATCACGTCGATCCTCGTGGACCGTTCCTCCCGTTTTACGTTTACGATGACCTTTCCGACTCCTTTTTCCCTCTGCATTGCCCCGTGATGGACCGCATTCTCCACGATGGGCTGTAAGATCAGGTTCGGCACGCAGCTTCGCAGCGCCTCCGGATCCGCATTGATCTCGATCGAGAGACGTTTTTCAAACCGCGCCTCCTCAAGCATCGTATAGGCTTTTACATGCTCTAACTCCGTGTCCAGCGTTACCATATAATCGGTATCCTCCAGCATGCTGCGGAAATAGGAGCTCAGTGCCAGCAAGAGCTCCCTCGCCTTCTCCGGCTTTTCCCGGCAGAAGTAGGAGATCGTATTTAAAGAATTGAACAGGAAGTGCGGATTGATCTGGGACTGCAGGGTCCGAAGCTCCGCTTTTCTCAGCTCTTCCTTCTGTTTCTCCATCTCCGAGAGCTTGATCTGCATCGCGAAGTGATTCGCCAGTCCCGTGACAAATTCAATATCCGCCCGATAGGAATAGGCATTTTTCTTCACCAGCATCACAAGCGCCAGAACCTTTCCCTCATCGAGGAGGATCGGTGCAGAGATGATCACATTCTCCTTATAAAGAGGATAAAATCCGTCCTCCGGTAAAGGCACGCGGCTGATCCTCGTTGTCTTGAAGGTCTTTGTTGCAGATAAAAGTCTCGGATAATTGTTCTCTGTGAGAACGATACTGGAAAATGCCCCGCTCCTTGCCAGAAATTTCATGTCATTGATCAGTGCCGCGCCCTGACAGTGGTACTCTTCCATAATAATGTCGATGATCTTTCCCGCCGTCTTCCGGTCCTTCTCCACAGAGCCAAGATACGGGGTACACCGCTCGGCGGTTCTCATTGCGAGGGAGACCTTGGACGCAACCTTCAAGTCCTCCGTGTTGAAGATCGATTTAAAAACATTAAAGAAGATCACCATGCCGACGGAATTGATGATCACCATCGGAACGATCACGATCTTTACGATCTCAACGGCCGCATCAAATGGCCTGGTGAGAAGCAGGATCAGAACAATATGGATCATCTCGGAAATGAACGTGACTCCAAGCAGAAATGTATTCGAGTACTGGCGGTTTTCCTTCTTCTTCCAGCCGATAAAGGAACCGATGATCCCATGGATGACCGCGGAGAGCACACAGGCCACCGTGGAGATCCGCTCAGGGAAGATCAGATATCGGTGAGCCGCCGCGATCGCTGTCGTGATAAAGCCGGAGACAGGACCGCCCAGAAATCCGGCGGACAGGACACCGATCACCCGGGCATTCGGCAGCGCCCCTGTCACCTGAATCCCAATGTAATCAGAGATGATGCAGAAGACGCCGAAGATTACACCGAGAAGCACCTTTTCCCAGAGCCTCTGCCAGACGCTCTCTCCTCTTCCTTCCTCACTTCCGCCCTCTTCATTTAATAGAAGTCTCTGGACAAAGTCCATCTTCGTCATCATGAAGGCGAGCACTACCAATAGGCAGATGTTAAAGCAGATACTGTAAATAACATCAAGCAGCATGTTGTTTCCTCCTGTCTCTGACGATCCCTGTTTTTCTATATCTGTCCGCAGTTGTTATTGCAATCTGCGCAAAACCTCCATTTCGGAATGTCTGCGCGCAGCATGGATCACAACTGTCTGACGCCTGACCCGGCGTGTTTTAACGGACACATATAGAAAAACAGGGACCGCCGCAGTAAATTTTCTGCAGCAGTCCCTGTGTGTTCACCGGTTATCTATGAAGGTCTATACTGCCGCCGGTGCACTCTTCTTTGCAGCTGCTTTCTGGAATACGAATACAACTGCGCAGATCACGATACCTGCGATATCTGTCACAAGACCGCTGTCGATCAGGAGATAAGCGCCAATGAGGCTGGCAATTCTCAATACGATGTTGACCTTTGTGAACAGGAAACCTTCAACTGCTGTACTGATTAAGAATACACCAACTGCAGCAGTTACTGCAACCTGAATCGCTTTTGCAAGCGGAGTATCAAGCAACAGAAGGTCTGTATTGTATACAAACATGTACGGAAGAATGAATCCTGCAAGCGCAAGCTTTACGGATGCCCATCCTGTCTTCATCGGACTTCCGCCTGCGATACCTGCTGCCGCAAAGGCTGCAAGGGCAACCGGCGGTGTCAGGTTTGCGAACATCGCGAAGTAGAAACAGAACATGTGGGCAACCAGGGCCGGGATACCAAGCTGTACCAGAGCCGGAGCTGCGATCGTGGAGGTAATGATATAGGACGGGATACTCGGAAGACCCATACCTAAGATCATGCAGGTGATCATTGTGAATACCAGTGTGAACATCAGGCTCTTTCCGCCGATGCTGATGATGGTATTTGCCATGTTCAGGGCGAAACCTGTGATCGAGCAGGAACCAACGATGATACCAACGCAGGCGCAGGCGATCGCTACGGATACGGTAGACTTCGCGCTCGCTACCATCGCATCAAGAATATCCTGGAAGGTCATTCTCGTATTCTTTCTGCACTGCGCCACGATGATCGTGAATACAATCGTATAGAACGCAGCCATGATAACCGTCTTTCCGGAGAAGAACAGCATGTAAACGAGGAAAATGATCGGAAGTGCCAGATGACCGTACTCCTTCATGACCTGGGACATCTTCGGAAGCTGATCCTTCGGGGTTCCCTGCATTCCCATCTTCTCAGCCCTCATCTGGATCTGGAACAGGATGCCCATGTAGTAGATAACTGCCGGGATGATCGCGGATAAAAGAAGTTCGTTGTACTTCATGCCAAGAGTATCTGCCATGATAAATGCGGCAGCACCCATAACCGGCGGCATCAGCTGTCCGCCGACAGAACCGGTCGCAACAACGGCGCCTGCGAACTCGTCGTCATAGCCGGATTTTTTCATGAGCGGGATCGTGAAGGAACCGGTCGTAACAACGACGGCTACGGCCGCACCGTTGATCATTCCGAGAAGTCCGGAAGCAACGACTGCTACCTTTGCCGGGCCGCCCTTTGTGCCGCCCGCGATGGCGTTTGCGAAGTCGTTGAAGAACTGACCCATGCCACACTTGTTCATGACTTCACCGAAGGCGATGAAGAGGAAGATGTAGGTGGACGCAACATTGACTGACGATCCGTAAATACCTTCCGTGTTCGAGAAGAAGTGGCTCATTAACTTCTGCCATGTGTATCCTCTGTGGAGGAAAATGCCCGGGACATCGATCGGGATGAGTCCCTGCTTTGTCCCCATTAAGCTGTAGATCATAAAGATAATGGAGATGATCGGGAGAGCCATGCCGCAGACACGTCTCGTTGCCTCCAGAACGACCAGTGTTAAGAGTGTACCGATCACGACATCCATCATGTCCGGCTTTCCGGCACGGTTGATGATGTTTACATAATCTACGCACATATAGATCGGAACTGCGGCTGACAATGCGATAAATACATAGTCATACCACGCGATCACTTTGCGGCTCGCTTTTTTCGTGGCCGGATAAAGCATGAAGGCAAGGATCAGGATCATGCCGACATGGATGGAACGATGCTTTAATGTTTCCGGCATGTAAAGGCCGGATGCGAAAACCAGATGATATAAGGTAACGATGATCGCAAATACCCGGTAAGCTTTCTTTAATACCGGGGATCCGAACTTTCTCGTCTTGCTCTCTTTATCAAACTGCTCGAGGAGTTTCTGTTTTTCTTCCTCGCTCATCTCTGCTTCCGCTGTACTGGGGATGATGTTTTTCTCTTTTTCGCTCATACAGATTTCCCTTCCCTTCGTTGTCAGAGCTGTTGTCGATGTTGCTTCAGCAGTTTCCTTTTCTTATTTTTCGAAACCATTCCGGATCCTCAGCACCATTTTTACGTGATGCGGCATGTCAGAGCCCTGAATCAGGAGCTCGCCATTCACCTTGATGTTCTTCAGGGCTGTCTGGGAATTGATCCAGTTGAACTGAGGAAAGACGCTTTCAATCTCATCCATGTAGACGAGTCCGTCTTCGTAGCGGTATTTGCAGTCCATCTCTGCCGGAATTCCGGCACCGAAGCCCGCGACCGCGATGGTGTGGAGAATGAAGCTTCCGTCTTTTTGTATCTCGTAATACTCGTACCATGGAATATGCTCAAAGGAATGTTCCCACTGGAAGGAAAGCTCATCACCGGTCTTTACCGGAATCTCCCGGTAAACATTTCCGGTTTCAAGCTCTTCGATCACCAGAATTTTTTTCTGCTGCCGTGCGAACACGGCAGCAGAGATTGCTGTGATTACCAGAAGAACCGGAATCAGGATTTTAAATTTAGTTCTCAGGAGTTTCATAACCGTGATCCTGCCACCACTTCGCAGCACCGTCATGAAGCGGGATCTTTACATCGTCAACACCGAAGGAAACATCGATGTTCTTATCTGCTGTGTTGTGGGATGCCTTGATGGTAGCGATTCCATCGTCGGAGAAGATGCAGTCAAGCATATCGTAAACCATGTCATCGGATACATCCTTATTTACAAGCATGATATTGTAAACGAATACGCTCTCCACGTCCTCTTTGTTGTTGTATGTATTGGCCGGGATCGTGCTTGCGGAGAAGAACGGATACTTCTCGATCAGGTTATCTCTGCCTTCGCCGTCAATCGGAACGATCACCATATCGTAGCTGAATGCCAGCTCGCTGACGGTTGCGTTCGGAAGACCGGAGGTAACGAATGCCGCGTCGCACTGGCCGTTTTTCATCTGGTCGATCGCTTCACCGTAGGATAAGTAGTCAACATCACTATCCTCATATGTCATGCCGCATGCTTCATAGATCATTCTCGCATTTAACTCAACACCGGAATTCGGAGCACCGATACCGACCCTCTTGCCCTTTAAGTCCTCAACGCTCTTGATGCCTGTGCTTGCCACGGTTACGAGCTGTACGTAGTTCGGCCAGAGTCTCATCATGGCTCTCAGATCCGGCTCTGCCTTCTCAAACGCACCAAAGCCCTCATACGCCTGTACGACGGAGTCCTGCATTGCGATTGCAAGCTCTGCCTCACCGTTTAAGATCAGGTTGATGTTCTCAACGGAAGCGCCGGTTGCCTGTGCGGATGTCTTATATCCTGCATTTCCTAATGCGGTTGCAAATGCGCCGCCGATCGGGTAGTAGATACCACTCGTAGGACCGGTTGCGACTGTGACGAACTCTTTCGCTCTGTCGATGTTTACGGAAGAGCTTCCTGCCTCTGCGCTGGAACCATCCGCCGCTTTCTCAGTTACAGCTGCTGCTGTTGTAGATGTACTGCCGGAGCTGCTGCCGCATCCTGCAAGAGCTGCTGTCATTGTGAGTGCCATAGCTGCTGCTGTGATTCTCTTCACTAATCTCATACTGTTTACCTCTCCTTCTTTTTGTTTACCCGTAATTGTCCGGTCCCACCCGGATCATTACATACCCACTTTTCAAATGCTTCATATTCTTTATAAATATTTCACATTTCATGTCTAAATTTTAACGTAAACGTAGCTCTGATACAATGGGGTTCGTGCAAACTGCACAAAATCGTGTATGAATGGTAAAAATTGATGTGTGAAATGCAGGAATAAGACTGCTTTCCTGTAAATCTATATGATATTATTTTAACAATTCTTTGCACACCTTTGCGATTGATCGATGAGTTTGCTTGATCGGCGGGAATTGATCGTTCCTGTTAATATATTGCTTTAAATTTTTAAACTTTAACGTACGTAAGTGTTGACTTTTTTCTCTCCTGTCTTTATACTATGGACATAGCTGATCACGCTTCGCAGGCTTTGCCGATTTGGAATGCAAAGCGCCGGCATTCTTGCTGCGAGATGCGCGTTATATATCGCATGACCGAATATTACATCAATCATATAGAAACAGGGGAGTAACCGCTTATGGGAGCAATTGTAAAAGTAAGAAATGTAAAATTGGGAGACGGAATGCCGAAGATCTGCATTCCGGTTACGGATACAAATCTTGATGACCTGAAAAAATCTGTAAATCTGATCCGGAATACTCCGTTCGACCTGATCGAATGGCGCGCGGACTTCTACACCGGTATGGAAGATCCCGAAGTCCGGATCAAGGCAATGACCTTATTCCGAAATACTTTGGGAAATATTCCGGTGCTCTTCACGATCCGTACCAGCGTGGAAGGCGGAATGATGGAGATCGACACAGAGACCTACACGAAGACTATCCTCGCCGTGATCGACAGCGGTCTCATCGACCTCGTTGACGTGGAACTCTCCCGCGGGGAAGAGACGATGAAAACGATCGTTGCGGCAGCCCACCGGGTCGGTGTGAAGGTCGTCGCTTCCCGCCATGACTTTACCGCAACGCCGGATAAGAACATCATCATAAGCAATCTCTGCCTGATGCAGTCCCTGGGCGCTGATATCGTGAAATTCGCGGTGATGCCGCAGTGTGAGCGGGATGTCCTGACACTGCTTGACGCAACGTTGACCATGAAGGAGGAGCACAGTGATACCCCGGTGATCACCATGTCCATGAGCCCCACCGGCGTCATCAGCCGTATCTGCGGTCAGCTCGTCGGCTCCTGCGTGACCTTCGGAACCGCCGGAAAAGCTTCCGCGCCGGGGCAGATCCCAGCGAACCTGTTAAGCACGTTCTTAAAGACTCTGGCGTAAGGTCAGCAGTCCGCGGCCTTATCCCTTGATTTTTCGCAGCCTGTATCTATTCCAGTTACTGTTTGCGCAATGCGTGAACAGCAACCTATTCCACTGGACACAGGCTGTATTTTTATGCTTATAATATTAAACGAAAAACTCCCTCTCACCGGATCATGGCACATCCGGCGATTGGGAGTTTTTCTCAGATTTTTTAAATGGGGTTATTTATCTATAGGTGGGTACTCAACTATGAGGATGAAAAAGTTTTCTGTTCAATCTTCACAGCTCTGCGCATGATCGAACTTTTGTCATAACCGTAACTGTGAGGGTATCAACAGTTGCCGATTATTTCGTATTGTGGGACTTGGAGTGGCTCGGAGCAACGTAGCGTCCGTTCTCTTTCCGTACCAGCTTACCTTCTTTTACAAGCTCGTTCGGGCTGTAGATATCGTTGATGTTCCAGCATCCCGGTGTCGGAACGACGATGTTCTCCATCGGTGCCTCTACGAGGAACGGTCTGCCCTCTTTGTTTGCCTGAAGCGCTTTCTCAAGAGCTCCCTTGAACTCTTCCGCGGACTGCACACAGATGGATTCCATTCCGTAAGCCTGTGCAACGGCTGACCATCTTGGTGTATAGGAATCTCCGTTCGGTGTGTGGAATACCGTGCCGAATTTATGGTGATAGTTTGCGTTCTCAAGACCAGCGATGGTTCCGAAGGCGGAGTTGTTCATAACGACCCATGTACACGGGATTCCATCCTGAACGGCTGTCGCAAGGCAGGAAGGCTGTACGCCGAATCCGCCGTCACCTGTCAGTGTCAGGCAGATCTTATCCGGAACACCGAGCTTTCCGCCAAGGACTGCGGATGCACCAAAACCCATATTCGCGAGACCGGAGGTATGGTGGATCGTTCCCGGTACAGTGATATCAAACTGCTGGGCAACACCATTCTTGTTCCAGCCTACGTCTGTAAAGATATAAGCATGTATCAACGACCGTGGTCGATGAGCTGGAACGAGTATTAAAACCAGGTGGATATTGGTTTATTAAGATGAATCCTTACTATTCCAAAGAAGAGCTGGAAAGCTTTGGCTATAGAAATGCAGGTCATAACATTTATGAAGAAGACCATGTTATGAAATTGAGACAGGCAACAACCACTTATTGGAAAAGCAAATTTGCCCGCTTTGGAAAAGAACTTATTTATCTGGAATTTGAATATCCGTGGCAAGAAGGTATGAACCGTCTGTTTGTCTATCGCAAAGAGGAGGAGGAACTGTTATGAAAGAAAACAGAAAGCTTTTAAAAGAAGTGCTCAAAGACATCCGACACGATATGACCGACGATGAAGTACTAAATCTGCTGGCGGACAGTAAGATTTCTGTTAACCCTGAAAGCGCAAAGGAAAAATATACACTTGGTCAGCGCGCAGCGGATACCATTGCAAAATTCGCCGGCAGCTGGGCATTCATCTTTTGCTTTACGGGTATACTCATTCTCTGGATGGTCATCAATACTGTTTTGGCATCTAAAGCATTTGATCCCTACCCGTTTATTTTACTGAATCTGGTACTTTCCTGTGTAGCAGCAATTCAGGCACCGCTTATCATGATGAGTCAGAACCGTCAGGAGGAAAAGGATCGCCGAAGAGCTGAAAACGATTACAAGGTCAATTTGAAAACCGAGATCATGATTGAGGATCTGTACGATAAGGTCAATGTAATTCTTGCAAAACAATCTATACTTGAAAAACTGCAAATAGAAAATAAGAAGGATTTTAAAAAGCCGCAATAAGGAGTGTGAACAGATCTACATACCATCTCAGGTAGAATATACGAACATATAGATAGGATTCCAGCTTAATTTACTCTAAAATAAGTCAACCGATAAAAAATCAAGTCCAGACAACTGCAACCTGTTGTCTGGACTCTCCTAAAAGACAAACTATGGGATTTGTCTTTTGAGGGCATTAAATTGTCATTCCAAGTATTTTGGGAAGTGTAATACTGATGGCTGGTACATATGCTACTACCAAAGTTACGATGAACATTAAAGCAATATATGGCATCAATTTCTTTGTCGTTGGACCAATAGATTTCTCACCCGCAATCTGGCTGGCTATATACAATGTTCCAGCAAATGGTGGGGTAACCATTCCCACTGCAATGTTCATGATCATAAATACACCAACTGCAACTGTACTCATCCCTAGAGATTTTGTAATTGGTATAATAATCGGGCACGTAAGAAGTATGATCGATGTTGGATCAATTACACATCCTAACGCAAACAGTAATATATTAATAATTGTTAAAATTGCAAATTTACTACTAAAACCGGCCAAAACAGCTGCTGAAATTCTCTGTGCTAATCCACTGCTAGATACAAACCAAGCCATAGCAGTTGCTAAGCAGACAATTGTAAGCATAGAACTTATCCTAATACTGATCTCACACATGCTTTTCCAAATCTGTTTCCATGTCAATGTTCTATAAATCAAACAACCAACTACCAAAGAATATACGCATGCTACAGCTGCAGCCTCCGTTGGAGTAAAGAATCCACCATAAATTCCACCTAAAATTATCACCGGCATTCCCAGCGCAAATATTGCTTCCCAAAATGTCGCTATTGCTTCTTTAAAAGATAATTTTTCGACAGAGCTAATTTCTGTTTTCCCATAGCGGAATGCATGCATGAAGCAAAAACATATTGCCATAAGAATTCCCGGAATTACTCCTCCCATAAACAATGAGCCAACCGAAACAGATGCCGTCGTTGCAAACACAACCATCGGAATGCTAGGTGGAATTATAATTCCTAAGGAAGCTGACGAAGCGTTAATTGCTGCTGCATCTTCGCCTTTGTATCCTACCTCTTTCATTGACTCAGTCATGATTCCACCAATTGCAGCTGCTGTTGCAGGCGCTGAACCAGAAATTGCTCCAAAAAAGGCGCTCGAAATAGTTGTTATACACGCAGATGCAGCTGGCAACTTTCTGAAACACATTCTCATAAATTTGACTAATCTTTTCGAAATTCCGCTAATTTCCATTAGTTCACCAGATAAAGTAAACAACGGCAATGCCAATAGTGGAAAACTGTCAAGAGACGTAAACATTTTTTGTGTAATCGCTGGAAGAGCATTCACGTCTCCAGCTGTTAACATACCTAAAATTGTTGCCAAACCTACTGCTACAGCAATGGGGGTTCCAAAAACCAAGAAGAAAACAAGCGTCCCAAATAACACAATCCCAAAGAACATGCTAATTCCCTCCTGTTTCCATTTTTTTATGAATTTCTGACATTTGCTTCCAAAAAAGTGCTATATAATGTAACAGAAGCAGAATGCAGCCAATCGGTACACAACTATACATAAACCACATTGGTAGTTTTAGAGAGGGACTAGTCTGTCCCATCTGCATTTGACGCATCATTAAATCCCATCCATAAATAACTGCAAAAATACAAAATAACACAACTAAGCTCAGACGAATGATTGCAAAAATTCTTTGTCCTCTTAATGAGAGTTTCTCACTGACAATGTCGATGCTAAACATTTGACCTCGATATGCACTAAGACCTGCCAAGAGAAAAACTGACCAAATCAAGCAATATCTAGAAGCCTCATCACTCCATGCCATATTATACAATTTTGTATATCGTCCAATCGTAGCAAAAAATACCAGACACAGCATTAGAAGTAGCAATCCGCCGCCTATCCATTTTTCTATCTGAAAAATCCATTTGTTTAAACGCTTCATATACTCGCCTCCCACTTTATTGCCCGCGAAGCGCATTTACAAATTCCATGTTAAGCTTATTCTCATAATCATCCACAACAAATTTACAAGCTTCTGCCCATTCATTCATATCTACTTCCGTTACAGTTCCTCCATTTTCAATCCAATCTTCATAAGAAGCCTCCTCTTCTTCCAAAACAAGTTTCCGTTCATAATCTCTTGCTTCAGCATCAGCTTCCAAAATCCACTGCTGATATTCATCTGGCAGCTTATCAAAGAAATTGCGATTGATCATACTTACTGTTGCGCTATATACATGATGAGTTTTGGTACAATTTTTATCTGCTTCATAGTATTTTCCTGTAACAGTAGGACCAATTGGATTGTCATGTCCATCAATTGTTCCCTGCTGTAAAGCTGTAAAAACTTCACCTATTGACATCGGAGTTGCGTAAGCACCTAATCCATTAAAGAGCGAAATATATACGTCGTTTTCCATGACTCGAATTTTAAGTCCTTTTAGATCTTCCGGATGCTTAATAATTTTTTTTGTGTTATAAAGATCTCTGAAACCTAATTCCCAAAAGCTTATTGCATAAATTCCAGAATTTTCCAAACTGTCTAATACTTCACGTCCCATCTCACTATCCAACACTTGATATGCAGTTTCACGATCCGTTACAACATATGGAAGATCTAATGCCATAAATTTATCTGAAAAATTAGCAATCGGTCCTGTTGCAATATTACACATTTCAAATGTGCCAAGCCCTACTCCTTCAATTGTCTCTCTGTCACCACCAAGTACGCCTCCAGCGCATAACTCTACTTGAATCTTCCCATCACTTTTCTCATCTAATAGCTTGCCGAAGTATTCAACCCCCTGTCCAAGAGCAGAATCTGCAGTTGCTCCAATACCAACTCGCAATTTCACAGTTTCTCCATTATTTGTTTCTTCTTTTACGGCAGATGCAGTTGTTTCTTCTGTATTTTTTCCACAACCTGCTGTAATTAATGCAATTGTTAATAAAGCTGCTACTGTAATTTTCTTCTTCATGCGGTACCTCCTCCAAAATTTTATGATTCAATTGTATTTCTTACTTACGGAGTAAAAAGACTTCCATCTGTATGGCGAAACTGAGTCCATTCTACAATACCATCCTGATGTGGATATTTTTTTGCATTTACTTCATTAAATTCTATTCCGAATCCTGGCTTATCATTTACATATGCATAACCATTTTTTACCTTCGGTATTCCTTCAAATACTTCATGCACAGAATCTGCAAATTCTGACCATTCCTGGATTCCAAAATTAGGACTAACCAAATCCATATGCATCTGAGCAACATGTCCAACTGGATTCATATCTGTCGGACCATGCCAAGCAGTACGAACACCAAAAGCTTCGCTAAAATGAGCAAGTTTTATTGCAGGTGTGAACCCACCAATCATACTAAAATGCACTCTAATAAAATCGATCAAATGCTCAGAAATTAAACGTTTCCACTCTAAAGGATTCGTACACAGTTCACCATGAGCAATTGGTGTTGTGCATACATTTTTAATTATTTTATAATAATCACTATATTCCGGAGATAATAAATCTTCCAAAAAGAATAATTTCATCGGTTCCAATTCCTTTGCAAGACTAATTGCATCTGATACCGGAATGCGTTCATGTACATCATGAATTAGTTCTGGTTCAAATCCCAATTTGCTTCTTGCGTCTCCAAACAGTCCTATTATTTCTTGTATATAAGCGTGCGGATCCTGATAAAATCCCTTTTTGGCTCCATCAGGTCTCCAATCACGCTGACACTGTGAATATCCTTGCATTGGAAAATACTGTAATCTAATATAATGAAATCCCTCTTCTATTCGTTTTGACGCTTTTTCTAGAATATCATCTCTGCTTTCACCATTCGCATAGCAATATAGCGCCACTGCTTCACGGGACTTTCCTCCAATCAAATCATATACCGGAAGATTTGCAATTTTTCCTTTAATATCCCATAATGCCATATCTACTCCACTTACAGCATTATTTACCACCGGGCCATTTCTCCAGTATCCATTGTTATTCATCAAATTCCAAAGTTCCTGAGTTTCCATAACATTTCTACCCAAAATCAATGGCTTTATATATTCTTCGATGACCGTGACAACCGCTTTACATCTTTGAGTATAAGTTGCACATCCCAAGCCATAGAGCCCCGGCTGATTTGTATCAACGCGCACAACAATCAGATTAATTCCATCTGGACATGTGATATAAGTATTGATATTCGTAATTTTAATCAATTTAACCACCTCTTTAATTATATTTATTATTATGCGTGTATCTATGGCCACTCGAACCGCACTAATAATCTGCTAATTGTTTTTCATTTTCTTGGTGTTTTTGGAAAAAATATTCGATTCTTTCCTTGTTTCTCTGTAGGAACTTATTCTGTTCCTCCATAGCATCTCCTCGTTTTTCAAACAATGCATCTAATAATTTTTTATGACCTAATAAGCATTCATCAAAATGCATTTTAACTTTAACAGTGTCTGGGTAATCCCTCATCAACAGTTTATTTGTCTCAAGAAGTACTCGATAATATTCTTCTTGAAAGATTCTCATTATTTGTACAAAATGTGTATTATTACTAGCTACAATTATCGCAGTATGAAACATCATATCATATTGAGTTAGTTTTTTATAATCTAATTGACTCGCTGCTTCTTCCATGCCACGATATGCAGTAAAAATCGCTTCGCAATCTCCCACCATTCCATTCTCGACAATATTTTGAACTGCCGTTTTTTCAATTGCCTCTCTCAATTGACAAATTTCCTTATATTCTTTTGCTGTCAGATTGATTGTATCTGAAAAGCCCGTATAGTCAAACAAATCTTCATTCGGACACACAAATGTCCCTTTACCATGCTTTGATTCCACTAATCCAATAGAACGAAGTCGTTGTAATGCAGCTCGAATCGTTACGCGACTCACATTAAGTTCTTTACTTAATTCATTTTCTGTTGGAAGTTTATCTCCACTCTTCCAAACACCTGCCTTTATATTGTCCAACAATTGTTTATAGACAATATCATCTCTCCTTGTATTCGCAATTGGTTGCATCATTGCTCCTCCTCATTAGATTCTCCCCGCCCCATATACGTCAAGAATCCGTAAAAATTACTTGTTGTATGTTGTCTGTTGTAATACAACAATAACTCATCCTCTCTTTTTTGTCAATTCTATTTTAATTTTTCAGCATTTTACCGATTTATATTATGCATAATTCACAAAAGTTGCCCGCGTGTTAGGATTTATGTAGCTCAGTATGCGCTATTGTGCTTTGGAATGTTTTAGAAGATTCGCTTTCTGAAGCAAAACAATCGCCTATATATACCTAATTTCCCCTATGTACTCATAATAAGTGTGACAATTGTTTTGATGAATGGCAGGTTCCCAAATGAAAAAACATGATTAAAGAAAAATAGTAAATCTGCTCTTAGCATGTTAACAGTATCTGTTGTATATAAAATAAATAAGGATGAAAAGTAAAAAATAGCAGAACAGCTTAAGAGAGATCTCATACTGTCTGCTATTTTTTGCCGTGACTCATCGACCCAGCATATTTTCAATAAAGATTCCATAACCTCTCGATGGGTCATTGATAAATACGTGTGTCACCGCACCGATCAACTTTCCGTCCTGAATGATCGGTGAACCGGACATTCCCTGAACGATCCCGCTTGTTAAGCTTAATAGTTCTTCGTCCACAACCTTGAGAACCAATCCCTTGTTTTTCTGCACACTTCCGAGATCCACTTTCTGAATTTCGATTTCATAATCCTTCACCTCCCCTGAAACATTGCTTCTGATATATGCGGTTCCTTTATGGATATCCTGACGAAATCCGATCGGAATGGCACTTGTCTGTACGGAATCCAGGAAATGTCGGTTGATGGTACCATAAATTCCTTCTGACGTATTCTCCACCACATCTCCCAGCTTTGTTCCTTTCCCATAATAGATCACTCCCGACATGACTCCCGGCTTTCCGGTCTGCCCTTTTTCGATCCCGAGGATCTGGGTCTCGTAGAGTTCCCCACCTTCAATATCCACCAGTTCCCCGGTATCACTGTCACTGATTCCATGCCCAAGAGCACCAAAATTTCCGTTCATATCCACATAAGTCATGGTTCCGATTCCCTGAGTATCATCCCTGACCCAGGCACCAAGCTTATAGCTTCCGTCTTCCGCAAGAACCGGTGTCATATCGACCTCGATCCTGCGACCATCACGCCGGATTCCGAGCGCCAGCGTCTTTCCGTCTGACGCGCTCACCGCGTCCACCAGATCATTTTTATCTTCCAGATCTTCTCCGTCCACCGTCTGGATATAGTCTCCGGACTTTAAGAGCCCGTAAGCAGGTTCCACAACGTTTCCCGTATCATTTGTGATCTGCCCTGTCCCGATCACCATAACGCCCTTTGATTTTAAATAGATCCCCACCGGCATTCCACAGGGGATCGCATAAGATCCATCCACCACCTCCACCTGAATGTCTTTCATCCGGATAAGTCCCAGGAACTTCATTCCGACCCGGTAGCTTCCCTCATTTTTCCCATACATAGAGACTGCATCCGGGCGTTCGATCCGGATCATTCCTTGCGGGATTTCTGAAGCATTCTTCAGGACAACCTCCTCGCTGTCACTCTCAAAGGTCACTCCGGGAGGAAGAGCGAAATGAAAGACTTCTTCCTCATTGACCACCAGATTCAGCCGATCCGGCACTGCATACCGGATATATACCCAGGAAAATCCGATTGTAAAGACGAGAGAAATCCAGAATATCCGGATCAGGATCCGTCGAAACGATTCTTTTTTCATCATGGCAGCTCCTCCTTTATTCGTTCTTTATCTGCAACGCCGCTGTCGCGCCTGCACTGCAGTTTTCCGAAGCTGCCGCTTCCCTTTTATCGTTTCCACTTTGTCAGACAGTCATTCCCAGCCGTCACAGAAACCGTTATAAAAAAAGGAGAGGCAGCTTTTTTGCTCCTCTCCTATTATGTGATGCTTTCTTATTTTCACCCTGTCATTTTTTTCTCATTCTGCCGATTCATCCCGCTGTTTGAAGTACAGCTCTGTGATTCTTCGTCTCCTCTGCCAGACGTTTCATCTCCTCGGCATTTTCCCGTACTTTTTCCGTAATCTCAGCTCCGCCTAAGAGTCTTGCGAGTTCATCCACCTCATCCTTCTCTGTTAGTTTTCTGATTTTCGTCGCAGTCACACCATTCTCCACAGATTTTTTTATTTCAAAGTGCGTATCCGCCATTGCCGCGATCTGCGGAAGGTGGGTAATACAGAGTACCTGGTGCTTTTTTCCGATATAGGACAGGCGCTCCGATACCTTCTGGGCAGTCCGTCCACTGATACCGGTATCGATCTCATCGAAGATCAGAGTTGGAATATCGTCCGTGTCCGCAAGGACCGTCTTGATCGCCAGCATAATTCTTGAAAGCTCACCGCCGGAAGCAACTTCCCCCAGCGGCCTTGGCGGAATACTTCCCGGATTTGTGGAGATCAAAAATTCTACCTCGTCGGAGCCGGCTGCCGTAAAGTGATCGGTCCGGTGTACATCTACCCGAAATTCCACATGAAGGAAGTTCAGATCCTCAAGCTCCTCCGTGATCCGGTTCTCCAGAATCTTTGCTGCTTTTTCTCTCTCCTTCGAGAGCCGTCCGCAGAGAAGTCCCAGAACCCGCTTCTGCTCCTCAAACTCGGCTTTTGCGGCAAACGCCAGTTCCGCATAGTTTTCCAAGTCCTCAAGTCGTTTTTTCTTTTCTTCCAGACTCTTTAAGACAGCTTCCTCGCTATTTCCGTATTTTGCCATAATTCCACGGACAAGATCCAGACGTTCTTCCGTCTTTTTAAAATCTTCCCCTGAAAACTCCATCTCATCCATATAGTCTGAGATCGACCTGCAGATATCCGATAAAATACTTTCCGCGTCAGAAAGCCCCGCAGCGATCCCGGACAGTCTTTCATCGTAGGATGCCACACTTTCCATCTCACGGTACGCACGCCCAATCGCGTCCCCATCTACCGCCTGATAAGCTCCCTGTAAGCTTTCCATAATTTTTTGACTATGGGAAAATTTACGGAATTTCGCCGCAAGTTCTTCCTCTTCGCCCGGTTTTAATGCAGAATCCTCAATCTCATCGATCTCGAATCTCACGAAATCAAGTTCCCGCTTCCGGCTTTCCTCATCCAGAGAGAATCCGTCAAGCTTTCCCTTTAATTCCAGATATCTCCGGTAGCTCTCTGCCACATTTCTTTTTAAGCTTCCCGTCTCTCTCCAGGAATATTCATCAAGGATCTCCAGATGTTTCTGCTTATGAAGGAGAGACTGATGTTCATGCTGTCCATGGATATCGAGAAGTTTTCCGGTCACAGCTTTTAAACGCGCCGTCGTCACTGTCTCGTCATTGATCCGGCTGATACTTCTCGTCTGGGTAATCTTTTTTGAGATGATCAAAAGACCATCTTCATCCGGATACACATCCATTTTCTTTAATTCTTCCCGTTTTTTCTCGTCATCAACCGAAAAAATAAGCTCAATATACGCATACTCTTCCCCACATCTGATCATATCCCTTGACGCTTTCGCGCCCAGCGCCAGGGCAACAGAGCCAATGATAATCGACTTTCCGGCTCCGGTCTCACCGGTCAGGATATTTAAACCGTTTCCAAACTCCACGTCAGCCTGCTCAATCAGAGCAAGATTTTTTACATGTAAACCAACAAGCATCCTGTTCCCTCGCTTTCCCTCTATGAAAATAAAACATTTGTTCGATTTGGTAAAACGAGTATAGCACACATATGTTCGATTGTCCAGTGTTTTTCCGAACAGTTGTTCTCTTTTTTTCCGTTCTGTTTCCTAAAAAAATCCCTGCACAGCAAAACCAGGTAATTATCCCGTTTCTGCTCTGCAGGGCTCAATATTTCTGCAATATTCTGCCTTAAATAAAAAGGTCCAAAGCCTATTTTCCTCCGTAACTGTTCAGTAAACAGTTACGCGCAAAAATCCATTCCAAATCGGCTGTGCCGATAGGATTTTTGCCTTCTATTCTAAGTTTTCTTACGGTCAGCGTAGTAAATGCGCAGACCTACTGAACAGTTACTTTCCTTCAATGATCTTCTTCAGCTTATCCATCAGAATGATCGTGTCATCCACGGTCCGCACCGCGCACATGATCGTATTGTCTCCGGCCACACAGCCGACGATCTCATGAAAACCGATCACATCCAGTGCCTCAGCGACTGCCATCGCCATACCGGAAACCGTCTTGATCACAAGAATATTCTGTGCCATGTCCATGGACACATAGCAGTCCCTGAAAATACGGATATATTTCTCGCCAAAATCTTTCTGATGCTGCATGACTGCATAGCACTGGCGGCCATTTTTTCCAGGAGCTTTCGTGAGCTTCAGTTCACGGATATCTCTCGATACTGTTGCCTGTGTCACATGATATCCGGCCTTTTTCAGATACTCCGCAAGCTCCTCCTGCGTCTCGATCTGATATTTTCCGATCAGCTCCACGATCTTACTGTGTCTGTCAACCTTCATGTCTGCTGCCCCTTTCTGATCTCGTCCTGTATCAGTGTCCATTTCACTTCTTTTGAAGTGATCCGCACACCGCCCTGCGTGTCCTGCAGCGCTATTCCGCTGTAAATTCACGCGTCGTACATCTTCATCTTTAAAATATCAAGGAATGACCGGTGATCAAGCTTCACAACTCTTGTCACCGTCTCTGCCTTTGTGATCTCAATATAATCCCCATTTTCCAGCCGCACTAACGTGTCGCCGTCAAAAGCCGCCACCTGACTGCCCCGGTTTGTTGCCGGGATCTCGATCCTGATCCGGCTATCCGCTCCGAAAACAATCGTTCTCGACGTCAGCGTATGCGGGCAGATCGGTGTAAGGATCATCAGCTGTCCGTCCGGCTGGGCGATCGGTCCCCCCGCCGACAGATTGTACGCCGTGGATCCCGTAGGAGTCGCAACGATCATACCGTCAGCGCTGAATTCATTTAAGAACTGTCCGTCCACGTAAAGCTTTAGCTTTAATACCCGTGGATCTCCGTCTCTTGTCAAGACGATATCATTGAGCGCAATGCTCTCTTTCACCGGCCTTGCGTTCCGGTAAACACAGCCCTTCAACATCATGCGTTCCTGAAGTTCATAGCAGTCCTCCAAAAGCGCATCCAGAAGCTCCTTTACATCGCCTTCCCGGCCGATCTGGGTAAGATAGCCGAGGCCGCCGAGATTGATACCGATCATCGGAAGATTTCTCCCTGCAAGATCCCTTGCCGCTTGGATCAGGGTTCCGTCCCCGCCCAGCGTGATGACACATTCGGTATCCGCAGGTACCTCCTCCGGATCCGTGTACGGATTTCCATGTCCGGACACACTTTTCCCCAAGGAAACTCCCGCGCCGTGAGCTTTCAGGTACTTTTCAATAGCCGCCTGCATATTCTTCGTATTCTCTTTGTCAGGATTTGCAACGATGTAAAATTTCTTCATAAAATTATGCCTGTTATGCCTTATTTATCCAGTGTCTCGTGTGCCTTTTCAACGATCTCGGAAGCGCCGATGGTGTCGTTCGCAAATGTACTTCCATCCGTGCAGTTTCTCAGATGAAGCAGATACTCGATATTTCCCTCCGGCCCCTTGATCGGGGAGAATTCCAGATGAAGGGCCTCAAAACCGATGCTGCCCGCAAAGGAGGCGACCATCTCAATGACCTCAAGATGGACGGATTTTTCGCGGACAACGCCCTTCTTTCCGACCTTCTCACGCCCTGCCTCAAACTGCGGCTTAATTAAGCATACGACCTCTCCGTCCGGCTCCATGAGCGCCTTCACTGGCCCCAGGACCTTCGTCAAAGAAATAAAGGAGACGTCAATGGATACAAACTGGATCCTGTCCGGGATCTCCTCCGGAGTCACATAACGGATATTTGTCTTTTCCATGCAGACCACGCGCTCATCATTTCTGAGCTTCCACGCCAGCTGTCCATGCCCAACATCCACAGAATAAACCTTCACTGCCCCGTTCTGAAGCATGCAGTCCGTAAATCCGCCCGTGGACGCTCCGACGTCCATACAGATCTTTCCCTCTAATGTCACGCCGAAATGTGTCATGGCCTTCTCCAGTTTCAGGCCGCCGCGGCTCACATATTTTAATGTGGTTCCGCGCACCTCCACGTTCGCTGTCTCGTCGAACATGGATCCCGCCTTGTCTTCCTTCTGTCCATCCACATAGACGATGCCGGACATGATGACCGCCTTCGCCTTCTCTCTGGACTCCGCCAGATTTCTCTTTACCAGCAGAACATCCAACCGTTCTTTCATTGGCTTTGCTCCTTATCTCTTCTCGTTTAAAAATTCCGTCTCAATGCGTCTGATCACAGAATCGCTGTTGATTCCAAGCATCTCCCTGAGCACAGAAACGTTTCCGTGTTCTACATAGGCATCCGGAAGCGCGATCTGGATCACGCGGATCTCCGGGTGTTTTTCATGGATATATTTTGTGACATACATGCCCATGCCGCCGCGGAGAACATTCTCTTCCATGGCGACGATCAGTTTATGCGTCTTGCAGAGACGATCGATCATATCCGTATCGAGCGGCTTTACAAATCTCGCGTTCACTAAGGTACAGGGCTGTCCTTTTTCCTTTAATTTTTCCCGGACGTGTTCGCCGGTGCTCACCATGCTGCCGAGGGCAAAAAGTGCGATCTCTGACTCCTCGTAGAGCATCTCCGCCTTTCCATATTCGACAGGAGCGCGGAATTCTTCCAGTCCGCGGTACGCCTGTCCTCTCGGATAACGGATGGCAAGGGGCGCATCAAAATTCACACCGAACTCCAGCATGTCCTGAAGCTCCCAGCAGTTTTTCGGTGCCATGATGTTCATTCCTGGCACAAGACTTAAGAAGGAAATATCAAAAATTCCCTGATGCGTCTCCCCGTCGCTTCCCACAAGACCGGCCCGGTCGATGGCAAACAGGACCGGAAGATCCTGAATACAGACATCGTGAAGCACCTGGTCATAGCCACGCTGTAAAAAAGAAGAATATACCGCAACTACAGGCTTCAGTCCCGCTGCCGCCATGCCTGCCGCCGATGTCACCTCATGGGCCTCCGCGATTCCCACATCAAAGAACCGTTTTGGGAATTCCTTCGCAAACTTCGTGAGTCCTGTTCCGTCCGGCATGGCTGCTGTCAGAGCCACGATTCTTTTATTCTTTCCGGCAAGTTCGCAGATCTTCTCTGAGAATACATCCGTGTAGCTCGGAAACTCCTTTTTCTTTAAAGGATTTCCGGTCTTGATATCGAATGGTTCCACACCGTGGAATCTCGCCGGATTTTCTTCCGCCGGCTTGTAGCCTTTTCCCTTTTTCGTGATAACATGGACTAAGACCGCATGCTGGACGCGCTTCGCCTCCTTAAATACACGGATCATTTCCTGAACGTTATGGCCGTCCACAGGCCCCAGATACGTGATCCCCATGTCCTCAAATAACATTCCCGGAACAAGGAACTGTTTGATCCCGTTCTTTAACTGGTACAGACCGCATGCCAGCGGTCTTCCGATCACAGGAATCGCGGAGAGTGTCCGTTCCACTCGGAGTTTTAACTCTGCATAGCCTTCTTTTGTGCGGACACTGCTGAGATATTTCGACATTCCGCCTACGTTTCTGGAAATGGACATCTCATTGTCATTCAGAACAATAATAAAATTTTTTTTGATCTGGGCCGCGTTGTTCAATGCCTCATATGCCATTCCGCCGGTCAGGGCACCGTCTCCGATGACCGAAATCACCGAATAATCTTCCTCTGTGATCTCTCTCGCCTGGGCGAGACCGAGACCCGCAGAGATGGAGGTGGAGCTGTGTCCTGTGTCGAAGGCATCGTAAGGGCTTTCCTTTCTCTTCGGGAATCCGCTCATTCCGCCAAACTGCCGCAGGTCATCAAAACCGGCTTTTCTTCCGCTTAAAAGCTTGTGGGTGTAGGCCTGATGGCCCACATCCCAAACGATTTTATCCTTTGGAAGGTCGAACGCCAGATGCAGCGCCATCGTAAGTTCCACAACCCCGAGGTTTGAAGCGAGATGACCGCCTGTTTTACTTATTTTTTCAATCAGGAACTGGCGGATCTCCCGCGCAAGCTCCGGATACTGGTCTTCTTTCAGTTTTTTGATGTCCGAAGACTGTTTTATATGATCAAGCAGCATGTTTCCAGACTACTCCCTTACATATTTTATATAGTGATTAGTTTCTCCTATTCACGAGCATTTCAATAATATTGTACAGAAATTCATTTTTTCCCGGCAGCCCCGCAAGTCTTCCTGCTGCCCGGTCAGAAATTTCCTTTACATCCCGTTTTGCCTTTTCAAGGCCTTCTAAGGTCACATAAGTGGTCTTTTCGTTCTTTTCATCGCTCAGAACCGGCTTTCCAAGCTCTTCCTGAGTGCTCGTCACATCGAGGATATCGTCCTGAATCTGGAACGCGAGACCGACCTCGGAGGCCATCGTTTCCACCTCTTTGATCTCTTCCACGGTCGCGCCCGCAAGGACTGCACCGATCATCATGGAGGCCTCGAGGAGAGCACCGGTCTTTAACCGGTAGATGAAATCAAGTTTTTCTCTCGGAACCGCCTTTCCGGTGAGCTCCACATCGACGGTCTGTCCGCCGATCATGCCATAGATTCCGGTCTTTTCTGCGAGGATCCCGATGGCGCGGCCGACTTTTGCCGGATCAGCGCCCATGGAAAAGGCCTTTGACGCAGTCTCGAACGCGTAGATCATCAGCGCGTCACCCGCCAGTACTGCCATGTCATAGCCGTAGGCTTTCCAGGTGGTGAGTTTTCCGCGGCGGTATTCGTCGTTATCCATGCACGGCAGATCGTCATGGATCAGGGACGAGGTGTGGATCATCTCCATGGCCGCCATGAACGGCTCGATCTCCGGACCGTTTCCGCCGAACAGACGGTACACTTCCCGCATGAGAAGCGGCCTTAAGCGCTTTCCACCTGCTTTTACACTGTAATTCATTGCCTCAAAGATCGTCTTCTGGTGTCCGGTCTCCTCCGGCAAATATGAATATACGACTGTCTCAGTCTCCTTGACCGCCTGACTGAACCTTTCCTTAAAATTGTCCGCCATTTTCCTTTTCCTCCGTTTGATCTCCACTCAAAACAAGGATCTTTTTTTCAATCGTCTCAATTTTTTCGTTACAGCTCTTTACAAGCTTCATGCCCTCTTCATAATCAGCGAAAGCGTCCTCCAGAGATCCGTCTCCCTTTTCCAGCTTTCCGATGATCCGGTCGAGAGCCGCAAATGTCTCCTCGACATTCATCTGTTTTCTTGTCTCGTCATCCATATGATTCCTCACTGTGGCAGCATATCCTGCCGTATCGTTCTATTTTCCTACTTGAATTATTGTTTAATTATTCGTGAAAATTGGTGCGATAGATAATATTCTGTGGTGGATTCCTACCGATACTTCTCAACATGATCTACAACAGCCCCGATTCGACCGTCCTTCACCCGGACCGTGATCCGTTTTCCGGCTTCCGCCTGTTCCACAGTCTCCAGACGTTTGCCATCCCCGTCCGTGATAAATCCGAATCCGCCGCTGATCTTCTTTAACGGGGACAGTCCCCACAGACGTTCACTCTTCACCGCAAGATTTCTCTTATCAGCCGCAAGCCGGTCCGCCATGGATCTTCTGAGCAGTGTCTCCGCATTCTGCAGATCACGTCTCGTCTCCTGCTGCCGCTCTGCGATCAGACGTAAAAGTGTATCTTCCGCGTCCGCCAGCCGTTTTTTCTTCTCATTCAGCTGGCTCTTCGGGTCATAAAAACGCAATGTCAGCTCATCATGCTTAAACCTGCTTTTAGCCCGCTCAAGACATGTTCCCATCTCCTTCATCAGGCGCTGTTTTCTCGCATTCAGATCCATCCGGAACTGGAAATAATCAAATACCGCAAGCTCTGCCGCTGCTGACGGAGTCGGTGCCCGAAGATCTGCCGCGTAATCCGCGATCGTCACATCGGTCTCGTGACCGACTGCGGAGATCACCGGCGTATTGCATGCGAAGATCGCTCTGGCGACTTCCTCCTCGTTGAAGGCCCAAAGGTCTTCGATCGAACCGCCGCCGCGCCCGACGATCAGAACATCCAGTCCCATCGCATCAAGTGTCCGGATTCCTTTTACGATGCTGTCCTTTGCGCCGTCTCCCTGAACCAGGGCCGGGTAGAGGATCAGCTGGACATATGGATTCCGTCTGTGGGAGATATTCATGATATCCCGGATCGCAGCTCCCGTGGGCGCTGTGACGATTCCCACGGTCTTTGCGAACCGCGGGATCGGCCGCTTATACTGCGGGTCAAACATCCCCATCTCTTCCAGCTCTTTTAAGAGTTTTTCAAATCTCAGATACAGGTCCCCGCGCCCGGAAAGTTCGATTTCTGACGCGTAGAGCTGGTATTTTCCGTCCCGCTCGTAGACATCCACAGTTCCTTTTACAACAACCTGCTGTCCCTCGGCGAGCTTAAAGTTGAGGCCGCGGCGCTGGCTTGCGAACATGACAGCCTGAAGTGTTCCGCCGCCGTCTTTCAGTGTGAAATAGATATGTCCGGAACTGTGATACTTACAGTTGGAAACTTCCCCCTTCACCGACAGGCGGCGAAGAAGGAAGTCCTGTGCAAACATATTTTTGATGTATGAATTTACCTGTGCAACAGAGTAAACACCTGCCATCGTTTAATTGCCTTTCTGGATCAGTTTTGCAAGGATACCGTTTACAAATGCCGGAGCTTCATCTCCGCCGAATTTCTTTGCGAGTTCAACCGCTTCGTTGATGGCAACCTTCTCCGGGATCTCCTCGTCATATTTCATCTCGAACACTGCAAGACGTAAAATCGTAAGCTCAACTTTACCCATACGTCTTGTTCTCCAGCCTTCCGCGATCTCGTTGATCTTCTCATCGATCTCCGGGATCAGTTCCATGATCTTCTCGACGCGTTTTTCGAGATATGCGCGATCCTCTTCTTTCTCAAACGGATCATGAAGGATCTCATCTTTTCCGTCTTCGCCGGTCACATCCTCCTTCGGCGCTTCAAAATATCTCTCTAACTGCTCTTCCTTCTCCTCTGCCGGGTAAAAATCCTGGCAGAACAGCATTTTAAAACAATGTTCTCTGGCTTCCCTTCTGGTCACTTTTCTACCTCCGTTTATCTGAACGGGCCGACGGGCTTTTCCGTCAGTCCGTGCTGCTCTGATTATCAATCTCTGAACTGCTCTTTTTGCCGCCATGCTTCCGAAAAAACTGCCTTTTGCAGCTTCTGCAGATGTGAGCGCAGAACAGAGTACTCCTAATTTAGGATTATACATGAAAATGTATATTTTCACAAGTCCTTATGTGAGAGATGTTTATCATTGTGTCGACCAGCAAGGGAGGGGCGGCGGGAGCGGGCTTGGGGATCGCAGGGGGGATGTACTACGGCTCGCAGCAAAATGCTAAGGGCGGAGGAGACGGGGTACAACTCGCTTCGCTCAGACAAGTGCCCCGTCTCCTCCAACGCATTTTACTGTTCGCCAAGTACATCCAGCCCCTGTGATCCAGACGCCCGCTCCCGCCGCCCCTCCCTTGCCTTTGCTGGTGTTGTTTCTGGATTAAAAAGTTCTAATGCTGATAGATATTGTTTTATGAGTGGAGAATTCTGATGCAGAGTCATGGGGTGAGGGATGGTTATTCTTGATATGGTGTGGTATAATTTTTCTGTGTTAAAGAGGTGATATGCTAATGAAAATAAAACAGCAGAAACAGACAAAAACATTTTTAACTGAAGAATATGGAAATGAGAAAGGATGACAATTAAATGCGTAAACTAAAACACCTGCCGTTCATCATCCTGTGCATGTTATTATCAGGATGCGGCGCTAAGAAAAACACTATTTCAACAGAAACAGCAATGCAAACTTCCGAAATCGAATTAAAAGGAGAGACGGAATCCAGTTCTAAAAATGCTACAGAAACAACGGCAAAAAGCTCCTCTGAAGCTGACACGGAATCAATGACAGTAAGCCCCTCTGAAACCGATCTGGATACAGACATTGAAACCAGCCCCGTTGCCAATGAGGACACTGAAAATAATACTCCCGAAACAAAGTACATTACCATCGACCTGTCCACAGCCAGGGAGACACATCCCACCGGTGATGCCGCCGCTCCTTTTGATTTAAAAATCGTATCCGAAGAAGAAAACGGTATCGATTTTGCAAACGAATGGTACGACAGGAAAGGATTATCCCTCCCAATGATCGGCACCGACTGGAACAGCTTTTATGATGACAACTACCAGTACCTCTGGTCCGGCGAAGAACTTTATATTTACGAAAACGGTACCGGAAACTGCCTGTATGTCTTAACCTATCCCACCGACAAATGGTACATCAACGGAAACAATGCCTGTCTGAAGGACGGTATTTTCTACGGTGCCAGCGTGACAAACGGCTACGCCCAGCCGGATACCTGTTTCATGTTCGCCTATGATCTGGAAAATAACAAACTCCTCTGGAGAAGCGCTGACCAGACCTGTAATTCCATGAACTTTATCGTAAAAAACAATGTGATCATCTGCGGATACGGCTTCACCTCCGAGGACGACTACCTCTATCAGCTCGATCTCCACACTGGCGAGGTTCTCTCCCGACTGACTCTAAAAAAACAGCCTGATCTCCTCGTATACCAGGATAATACACTTTACGTCCATACCTACAGCTATAACTACACAATCGAGATAAAATAAGTTCGCCAAAAAGGGCAGGACTCCCGGTGTCTCCCGGGAATCCTGCCCTTACGCAGTCACAATCTTTACTTTTCTTCCAGGCTGACCCCGGCAATCTTAATATTCACATCAAGCACCGTAAGCCCCGTCATGTTCTCGATCGCGTTCTTAACCTTCTCCTGCACCTTCTCGCAGACGTCCGGAATACTATATCCATATTTCAGATTCAGAGCCATATTCACGCTTACATGCTCCTCCGTAACTTCCACCTTAACGCCTTTGGAAAGGTTCTTCATTCCAAGCTTTCCAACCAGCTCGTTCGTAATATTTCCCGCCATGGAGTCCACGCCGTCAACTTCAGTTGCTGCCAGGCCGGCAATAATTGCCACGACTTCATCCGCAATCTGGACTTCTCCAATTTTGTCCTTTTCATAAACCTTATGACTGCTTCTCTCTGTTTCCGCTGCCACAACAATTACCTCCTGTATATCAAAGATACAGTTATTATACCATTTTCTCCTCTCTTTGCATAGTTCTTTTTATCACACTTTGCGCCTGCCGCCAGAGATACCGGGAACCATACCACTTTACGCCAATATTCCGGCACCATCGTCCTTATCACTCATCCACATCCAGCAGCGTGATCACGATCCCGTCCGCCCCGATCTCCGTCTTCCTCTTCACGATATCCTCGATCTGCGCCCGTTCCTGGTCCGAGAGCGATGCCGCGTTCACCACGACGTCCACCTTCCCGTCCGTGATGCTGACCACCGGGTCCACAAAGCCTTTTGCCTTTAAAAGCGTCTCCGCCGCGTTCTCCTTTTCCGAGATCTCCGTCATCCCGATGAGGTTCTGGATCGCCGTCTGCTTCTCCTCCTCCGAGATCTGGTCACTGTTGATGATCTGCATCAGAGTTTCCTTATTCTTTGCCCGGATCTGCTCCCTGCCAAGTTGGACGCCAGCTATGTACTCGGAGATCCCTGTTCCGCCGGTGAGCACCGCCTCACCCGGATTCTCAATTCCCGCAGCCGCTGTCTCCTGCCCGGAAACTTCTGCACCAGCAGATTCCGCACTCTCAGGCATCGCCGCCACCTCATTTCCATCGGGCAGAAGTTCCTCTCCATCCCCGTCAAGACTCGCAATTTCCTTGAGCTTTCCATCATCCACCCCATTCTTCGCCTGATTCTCCGCCAGAATGTCCGAATCGGAAATATCCATCATCCCCGCCTCGTACACCTCTGCCCCCGCCACTTCCTTCTTCGACGAGTAATTCAGGTATCCCGCTGCCGCGATCATGACCGCCAGCGTCGTGATAATGATCTGATTTCTTCTGAAGATCCGTTTCATCGCAAAACTCCTTCTTTCCCATACTTTCATACTTCCATTCTATGATTCCAGGCTTGAAATATACCGCTGTAATTCCCTCCTCTGTAAAAAACAGAACCCATTTTTGCCGATACTCTGCAATCCACTGCCTTTATTTCACCGCCCGCTTCATCACCTTGATCTTATTCGCCGGAAGTCCTAAAAGCGCCTCCATCGCCTCCGAGACCTCCGCCCGGATCACCGCACTTCCGCCGCCGTCCGCGCTGATGACTACACCGGAGATCTCCGGTTTCACTTCCTTCTCCATCACCGGTGACTGGCTCTTCCCGTCAAGCACCGTGCTCTCTGACTGGTTCTCCTCCCTTATGACCCGTGAACTCCCGGAGCTGCTCCCACTCTCCTCCGTCACTGAGGACGTGCTGCTCTTATCCACATGCCAGATCCTCTCCTCCGAAGATTTCAACACCACCATCACATCCGCCTCCCCGACGCCATCCACACTCTTTAATAGTTCCCGGATCCGCTGCTCCAACTTCTCCTCGTAAGAACCACTCTCCTCCTTCGCTGCAGCTTTCTCCCCGGCATCTTCCAACGCAGTGCTCTCATCATCCCCGCTGACATCCGCAATCACCTCCACCGTTCCAGCTCTCAATCCGGAATCCGTTGTCTTCCCATTCGGCAGTGAGATCACAAACAGCAGCAGCCCGGAACAGAATAGAAAAATCACCTTCTCCTTATTCCCTTTCAACATCGACCTCAATGTCCCGTTCTTCCACTCCATAATAAGCACCTATCTTCCTTCTGACCGAAGCGATCTCCGCTCCTGCCTGATTCTGCTCTCCCCGGACCACTAACTTCACATGGCTGAGATTCCCGGCATCCGCCACCCGGGCCGATACGCTCACGCATTCCAGACCATCACTCTCTGCCATAGTCCGGATATCAGACTCCACCGCCGCCCGGTACCGCTCATAAAATCCTGCGATCCGCCTCTCATCCACGGCTCCAAGTTCCTCCTTCAGCGTCCGCACATCGTCCTCAAAGATAATCTTCTCAAACATGCCCGCTATCGCTGTCTCCATCCCCGTGATCCGTGCAAGCGGCCCAAAAGCCAGCAGGATCATAACCGCCCCGGCAAACAGCCGCAAGTACTTTTCGTATTTCGGATCCGGCAGAAGATTCATGACCATGGTCACGAAGATCATATAAAAAACGATGTCTTTTACCCAGTTTTCAATCGCTTTCATGCCGCTCCTCCACTTCTCCGCTGCTGTTCACATTTTGCACAGCCACCTTGATAAAATGCAGTGTGACAACAACTCATCCCGCATAGTACACCGCATTCGTAGAATAACTGATCACTGCGATGGTCACCGCAAACAACGCCAGCGAATACCCGACGATTTCGAGTAACATCCCATGCCCCACGGCATTCTGCGCCATGCATGCAGCCAGCCGCTTATCACATACAGGCTGCATCACAGCCGCTGCCAGATAGTAGAGCGCCATGAGCACCGCCAGCTTCACCATAGGTACCGACGCCAGAAAGATCAGGACCGCCACCGCCGCGGCACCCGCCGTGTTCTTTATGAGAACCGCCGATCCCATCAGAAGATTTGACATCGCTCCAGCCCCTGCGCCGATTCCCGGAACCGCCTCGATGGTCCGCACAACCGCCGCGTTTTTCATGGCATCCGCCTGGGGCAGAACCAGACCCTGGATCAGGTGAAATCCCACAACGATACCGAACATGGTCTTCACGGTCCACCCCACGACTTTTCCCAGGAACTCCGTCATCACCGAGAACATTTCTTCCCGGAACAGA
>OGZP01000576.1_pt1 | contig 31057 bp, 27 predicted proteins | sample 1576811 | NCBI WGS metagenome assembly OGZP01 (sample SAMEA3541553, study PRJEB24748) | human gut metagenome | biome: human gut; feature: human-associated habitat; material: faeces | place: China | collected 2012
GTCTTCGCACCGTGATGAGCTAAATCCTTTATATAGGTAAAGCTTTGGCTTTTCCTGTTTTTAAAATAGAGAGATTTCCGGGCGGTACGCAAACCGAACGCCCAGCGGTATCAGCAGGGCGACGAGCAGCAGCAAGAGCACCGCCAGCAGCACCCAGCCAATCAGTCGGAGAAGGAACAACAGAATGGCCATAAGCAATCACTTCCATTCCAGCTGACCGTCGTCGCCTTCCGTCTCCTCCGGCTCGGCGCTCTCGGCAGCCTCGCCGTGAAGCGGCGGCAGGTCGGCTAGACTGCCGAGGCCAAAGACGCGCAGAAATGTGTCCGTGACCTGGAAAGCTACCGGCTTGCCGGGCAGGTCCAGGCGGCCCGCCTCCTCGATCAGTCCCTTGTCCAACAGCTTGGTGACGGTGGACGACGAGTCAACACCGCGTACCTGCTCGATAAAGCTGCGGGAGACGGGCTGATTGTAGGCGATGACGGCCAGTACCTCCAGTGCGGCGGGCGAAAGCGGCGCGTTGCGGCGGGTGTCCAGAATGCGCTTAACCATCTCGCCGTAGTACGGGCGGGTCGTCATCTGCCAGCGGTCAGGCTCGAAGTACAGGATGACCATGCCGCTCTCCTGCTCATCGTAGTGCTTTTGCAGCTTTTGCAAAAGCGTGGTGACCTCGTCGGCGTCCAGCCGCAGGGCGTCGGCCAGGCGGGCGGTCTCCACAGGCTCGGCGTGGGCAAACAGCATGGCTTCAAGAGAGCCGAGCTCCTGTCGTTCTGTCATGGCGTTTTGTCCTTTCTTCTGCGGTGTGTGCGGTCCAGCTGCAAGGTGCCGCTGTCGTCGACCTTGACGCGTCCAGCGCGGATGAGCTCGAGCAGCGCCAGGAAGGTTGCTACGTTTGTGCTGCGGCTTTCCTCGTGGCTGAACAGCTGGCCCATTTTTTGCAGGCTGCCCTTGAGCAAGCCGCGCAGCATGTGGGAGACGCGGCTGGCGACGGAGACAAACGGCGCGGTGACGAGCGGCTCAAACTTTTCCTGCGTGGGCTTTTTCTTGCGGGTGCTGCGGCCCATCAGATTGAACCACGCCTGCACGAGCCAGTTCGGGTCATGGCGGCGGGTGTATTCGGCAGCGCCGACCAGCGGCATCGGCTCACGGGCTACAGTGTACAGGTCGCGGGCACGGCTGCCCAGCTGGGCGGCCACCTCCTTGCAGGCGCTGTACTCGATCAAACGCCCCGTCAACTCGGCCTTCATGCGCTCGGCCTCGGGGCTGCGCGGCAGCAGCAGGGCGCTTTTCATCTGCACCAGATGCGCCGCCATGTCGATGAACTCGCTGGAAATCTCCATCCGGTCCTGCTGCATCTCCCGGATGGCAGCGGTGTACTGCTCGATCAGCTCCATGATGTTGACATCATAGAGGTTCATTTTATTTTTGCCCACCAGGTACAGCAGCAAATCCAGCGGGCCCTCAAAATCTTCTATTTTAAATGTCAGAACTTCCGGCAAAAACTCAATACCCCCAAAGCAGTTCCACAAAGCCTGTTAGGTGCAGCATCAGCCGCCACATACCGTTGACAAGCCAGGACAACGGCGCGTCCAGCAGACCCAAAAACACCAGTGCCAGCACGGCCAGCATAATATATCGCTCATATTTCATCGCCCTGAAATAGAGCCGCTGCGGCAAAAACAAGAGCGCAATGCGGCTGCCGTCAAACGGCGGCACCGGCAGCAAATTGAAAATCGCCAGGCTCAGATTCATGGCTACCATATAATATAGGAACATCGTCAGCACGGGCACGGCGTCCCCCAGCCCGCTGTACCAGCACAGTTTGTACAGGATCATCGACACCCACGCCAGCAGCAGATTGCTGGCAGGCCCTGCGGCGGCGGACAGCGCCATGCCGACCTTGGGGTTCTTATAGTTGTACGGGTTGATCGAGACGGGCTTGGCCCAGCCGACGCCTCCCACCAGCATGCACAGGGCACCCAGCGGGTCAAAGTGGCGCAGCGGATTCATCGAGAGACGCCCGGCGCGCACGGCGGTGTCATCACCCAGCAGGTGGCTGGCCAGCGCGTGGGCCGACTCATGAAACGGGATGGTGATGAGCACGACAACAGCGCGCAGCAGATACTGCACGATCACCGCGGGAGACAACAATCCGTTCAAAAGGTAACACCACCCCATTAAAAGCTTAGTCTATTATATCGTAGAAACGGCGGCAAGACAAGCCCTGTAGGCACCGAAAACACAATATTTAGCGCCTGAATCAAACAAAAACGCAAAATTATGAAAAAAATCAAAATTTTTTCTGTCAAAACACTTGCATTTTCGCGCAGTATACGCTATACTATTAAAGCTATTGAAAAGGAGGTGCAAGCAATTATGGCCAAATGTTCTTGCTGTGGCAAGGGTGTCACGTTCGGTATCAAGGTTTCTCACTCTCATCGTCGGAGCAACCGTACCTGGAACCCCAATGTCAAGCGCGTGAAGGCGATCGTGGACGGTTCCCCGAAGTATATCTACGCCTGCACCCGCTGCCTGCGCTCTGGTAAAGTTACCCGCGCGGTCTGATTGGAAGGAAAAAATGCCGGTCACATCGTGTGACCGGCTTTTTCTCTTTTACGCTTGCTTTTTTAGGAGGTGGGTCTATGCTCCCCCGTGACCCTGTAATGCTGTTGAGCTATGTAAACACCCAACTGCGGGACCGCGACGCCAGTCTGAACGCGCTGTGTGACCGTGAGGAGACTGACCGTGACGCGCTGTGTGCGGCCCTGCGCGAGATCGGCTATGAGTATGACGCTGCACAGAATCGCTTTGTGTGACGCCGGTTCGAGTGAAGTTTGAGAGAGGAAGTTGAAGTACCCGATGAATTTTATCTTTGTCAGCCCGCATTTTCCCAAGACCTACTGGAATTTCTGTGACCGTCTGCACCGCAACGGTGTCAATGTGCTGGGCATCGGTGATGCTCCGTTTGACGAGATTCCTTGGGAATTGAAGCAGTGCCTGACTGAGTATTACCGCGTGAATGATCTTGGCAATTACGACGAGATGCTCCGCGCTGTCGCGTACTTTACCTTCCACTATGGCAAGATCGACTGGATCGAGTCCAACAACGAGTATTGGCTCGAGATGGACGCCCAGCTGCGCACGGATTTCAACATCAATACCGGTGCGAAGAATGACTTCATCGAGCGCATCAAGTACAAGAGCAAAATGAAGGAAAGCTACATCGCCGCGGATGTACCGGTGGCGCGCTACCATATTGTCAGCACACTGGCCGAGGCCCGCGCCTTTATCAAGGAGGTCGGCTACCCGGTCATCGTTAAGCCGGACAACGGCTGCGGCGCCGAGGCAACCTACAAGCTGCGCAATTTCACCGAGCTGAAAGAATTCTACGCCGAGCCGCATAACGTCCGGTACATTATGGAGGAGTACATCAACGGCACCATCGTCAGCTTTGACGGTGTGGCCGACAGCCATTGCGTGCCGCTGTTCTACACCTCCAACGTGTTCCCCACCCCGATGCTGGACATCGTCAGTCAGAAAGGCGACCTCTCCTACTGGACGCAGAAGTCCGTGCCCGCTGCGCTGAAGGATGTGGGCTTCCGCACCATCAAGGCGTTCGGCGCAAAGAGCCGCTTCTTCCACTGCGAGTTCTTCCGGTTGAATGAGGACAAGCCGGGTCTTGGCAAAAAGGGCGACTACGTCGCGCTGGAGGTCAACATGCGCCCTGCAGGCGGCTACACGCCCGATATGATCAACTATGCGAACTCGGTGGACTGCTACCAGATCTGGGCGGACATGGTCTGCTACGACGAGGTACGCAACGCCGAACTGGACGGCCCGAAGTATTTCTGCGTCTACGCAGGCCGTCGCGACTGCCATGAGTACAAGCACACCCATGCGCAGATCATGGCCAAGTACGGCTCCCGTATGCGGATGTGTGAGCGCATTCCCCAGGCGCTGCGCCTGGACATGGGCGACTGGATGTACACGGCCGTTGTGCGCTCCACCGCGGAGCGCGATGCGTTTATCCGGTACGTGCAGGAGCAGGCGTAACGAAAAGCCTTCCCCCTTGGGGGAAGGTGGCCCGAAGGGCCGGATGAGGGGCGAAGCGTCCGTGGCTGCCCGTGAATGAGAGGCCGTGGCAGGGCTCCCCCCCTCATCAGTCGCCTTCGGCGACAGCTTCCCCCTCGGGGGAAGCCTCTTACTTATATAAAACAGGAGCCTGACCGGCTGTGGTCAGGCTCCTGTTGGTTTATTTCAGCTTCACGCTCTTGTGGTATACGACCAGTGAAATGCCCGCCGTGATGACCTCGGTCACCCAGAAGGCGTTCCAGATGCCGTCGGCACCCAGCAGGCGGCAGAACAGCCAGGCCAGCGGCATGATGACAACGATGTAACGGCACAGCGAGATGACCAGTGACTGCACGCCCATGCCGAGACCCTCCAGCGAGCCGGAGGCGACGACTGAAATCGTCGAGACGATGAAGCCGACGCAGATGATGCGCAGGGCCGACGTGCCGATGGCGATGGTCTCGGCGTTTGAGCTGAAAAGCCCGATCAGCTGGCCGGACAGCGCCAGACAGAGCACCGTGCCCGCGGCCATGATGGCGGCACACATGCCCATGGACGTGCGGTAGAGCTTTTTGACGCGGTCATACTCCCCCGCGCCGTAGTTGTAGCCGATGATGGGGCGCAGACCCTGCACAATGCCGTTGGCGGGCAGGTACAGGAAGGTCTGTAATTTATAGTAGATACCCAGCACGACGACATAGCTTTGAGAGTAGACAGCCAGCAGCGAGTTCAGGAAGGTGATGAGCACCGAGGGCAGCGCCAGATTCAGGATGGCCGGTACGCCGATGGAATAGAGCTGCAGGGCCATTTTGGCGTCCGGCTTCAGGCAGCCGGAGCGCAGCCTGACCGGGATAGGGCTGACGAAGTAGACGATCAGATAGAAGATGACGGGGACCATCTGGCCGATGCCGGTAGCCAGCGCCGCACCGGCAATGCCCATTTTGGGGAACGGGCCGATGCCGAAAATCAACAGCGGGTCCAGAATGATGTTGCAGACCGAGCCGCCCATCAGGCCGATCATCGTGATGTTCATCCGGCCCACCGCCTGAAAGATCTTCTCAAACGACATGGCGGCCATGATGACGACGGCGAACATAAAGGCAACGCGGGAGTAGGTCACGCCCATGGCAATGACGGTCTCGTCGCTGGTGAAGGAGCGCAGGAACCGCGGCATGATGGCGGTGCAGACGATGGAAATCACGACGCCGTGGATCAGCGAAAGCACCATGCCGTGGGTGGCGGCCATGTCAGCCTTTTCTTTGTTGCCTGCCCCGAGATGCAGTGAGATCAGTGCGGCAATGCCGATGCTGAAGCCGATGGCGATCGCGTTGATGAGGTTCTGCACCGGGTAGACGAGGGACAGCGCAGTCATGGCTTCCTCACTGATGCGGGCGACAAAGAGGCTGTCCACGATGTTGTACAGTGCATTGACCAGCATCGAGACGACCATAGGCAGGGCCATTGAGGTCAGCAGCGGAAAAATCGGCTTTTCTTTCATGAAGGTATCGTTCATGGGCTCCTCCTTTTGACACAACAAAAACCACACAACGCTTTCCCGGAAAGAAAGCGCTGTGTGGCGAAAAGTAGTATCAGAACTGTAAAAATCCACACCTTATTTTAGGTGCCTCTATTATACAAACCAGCGCGGAATTTGTCAAGCCGCTTGCAACAGCTGCGCAAAAACGGTACAATAAAGACAAAAATCGTATTGCGAGGGAAAAGACATGAAAAAGCTATTGGTCTCCGGCGCAGGCGGCTTTGTGGGGGCACGCATCATGACCCAGCTGGCGGGACGGTACGAGCTGTGCGCCTTCCCCAAAGGAATGCTGACCGCAGCGGATGAGCAGACCGTGGCCGACTGGGTGCGGCGCGAGCAGCCGGACGTGATCGTACACACGGCGGCGCTCTCCGACACGGGCTACAGCGAAAAGCACCCGGACGAGTCCTACCGCGCCAACATTCTGCTGCCGTGCTGGATGGCGGCTGCAGCGCAAAAAAGCGGCGCAAAGCTGGTTGCGTTCAGCTCTGACCAGGTCTACACGGGCCTTACTGAGCACGGACCGTTTGACGAGGATACACCGCTCTCCCCCGCCAACGTCTATGGCCGCCACAAGCAGGAGATGGAGCAGCGCGTGCTGGATATTTTGCCCGATGCCGTGCTGCTGCGGGCGGCCTGGATGTACGACCTGCCCGGGTACGGCCTGCCGATCCGCGGTAACTTCCTGCTGAACCTGCTGACCGCCACTATGCGGCAGGAGACGCTGCGGTTTTCGGCGCGGGACTACCGCGGCATCACCTATGTGCGGGAGGCCGTGGAGCGGCTGACCCAGGCCATGGAACTGCCGGGCGGTGTGTACAACTTTGGCAGCGAGAACGACTGCGACATGGTCACGACGGCCCGGCGCGCCTGTGCGCTGCTGGACATCCACCCCGTCGTAGAGGCGGCAGACTGGCCGCGCAGCCTGCTGATGGACGGCGGCAGGTTCCGTGCGGCAGCGGGTGTCGGCTTTGACGATACCCTGACGGGTGTGCAGCACTGTCTGCGGGATTACGGTCTGCTGAAATAAAGCTGCAATAAAAAACCTGTACCGGCAAAAGCGGTACAGGAACTTTTTTACATCTCGCCGCGTCCGGCCATGGCACGGTACAGCGTCGTCTCATCGGCGTATTCCAGACTCGAGCCGACGGGCAGGCCATAGGCCAGGCGGGTCGTTTTGATGCCCAGAGGTTTGATGAGTTTGGCGATATACATCGCCGTGGCCTCGCCCTCCACCGTCGGGCTGGTGGCCATGATGACCTCCTTGACGGTGTCATTCAGACGGGCCAGCAGCTCCTTGATGCAGAGCTGATCAGCACCGATGCCATCCATCGGCGAAATCAGGCCGTGTAGCACATGGTACAGGCCGTTGTACTCGTGGGTGCGCTCAATCGATTTGATGTCGCGCGGGCCCTCGACCACGCAGATGATGCTGCGGTCCCGCTTCTGGGAGGCGCAGATCTTGCAGACATCGCCGGTGGTGTAGTCCTGGCAGATGCGGCAGCGGTGCAGGTCACTTTTGGCGTGCTCAATCGCCTTGGCCAACTCCATGGCCTGCTTGGGCGGCATCGACATGACCTGATAGGCCATACGCACCGCACTTTTGCGGCCAATGCCGGGAAACTGGGCAAACTGGTCGATCAGATTTTCCAGCGGCTCAACATTGTTGTTGAACATAGGCAGCCTCTTAGCCCAGACCCGGGATGTTCAAACCGCCGGTCATCTTGGACATCTCCTCCTCGGAGTCCTTGTCAACGGCAGCGGAGGCGCTGTTGACGGCGGCGGCAATCAGATCTTCAAGCATTTCAATATCATCGGGGTCGACGGCCTCGGGCTTGATATTGACGGCGGTGATCTCATGCTTGCCGTTCATCGTGACAGTGACCATCTCACCGCTGGCGGTGCCGGTGTACTCCTTGGCTTCGAGCTCCTCCTGCTTGGCGCGGATGTCGTCCTGCATCTTCTGGACCTGACGCATCATGGCGTTGGGATCGGGTCGGCCATAGCCCTTGGGCAGTCTTGCTTTCATGGTTGTATCCTCCAAAAATAATTATTTATCAACGATTTTTAAATCGACACCAAGCGCCTGCATCGTGTGCAGGGTCTCATCCAGGCTGACGGCAGCGGTGTTGTCGTCGGTCTTTGGCTCCTCATAGGGGCCGATACTGTACTTGGTGCGCGATACACGGTAGATAGCTTCCTTAAGACGCTTGCTGACTTCCCGGTTATTGCGGATATAATCGCGGAAGGCGTCGCTGCACTCAAACAGCACGCGCTTGCCGTCGCAATAGGCCCGGGTGCCGCGCAAAAAGGAGATGAGCATCGCATCATTCTCCTCCAAATCGGCCAGCACGGCGGGCCAGAAGGCGAACGGCTCCAGCGGGCCTGCCTGCCGCGGCGGCTCGGCCTTACGCGGGGCCGGGGCAGCGGGTGCCGGCGGTACCGGCGCGGGAGTTTGCTGCGGGGCGGGCTTCAGCTCCGGCTGCAGGAACGGCGGGTCATCGTCAATGGGCGGCGGTACATCATCCGGTGCAGCGGCGGGAACGCTCTGCGGCTGTACCACGGGCGGCACTACAGAGGGCACAGCCTGTACCGGCGGCGCTGCTGTGTAGGCGCGCGGCTCGCTGGCGAATGCCTGAGGCGCGGCGGGTGCTGCCGGGGCGGGCTGCTGGATGATAACAGGTGCAGCGGCAGTCTCGGGCTGAGTCAGCGAGAAAATCGCCAGCTCCAGCTCAATGCGCTGGTCAGTGCCGCGGCTCATTTTCTCAAGCGCCGAGCCGAACGCATTGACCGCACGGATGGCCTCCCGCTGCGGGAAGTCCCTGCGCTGGGTGTAGGCGGCCTCCTCCTCCGGCGAGATGCCGGTCAGAAGTGACGTGCCGCCCGGCAGCGCGCAGAGCATCAGATTGCGGTAATGCCCGGCAAGCTCCATGCAGAGGCGGCGCATATCGACGCTCTGCTGGCGCAGCTCGGCGATTTTTTCCAGTGCAGTGACGGAGTCCCCTGCCGCGATGGCGTCGCTGATCTCAAACAGGTAGCCCCTGTCCGTGACACCGGCCATACGGCGGACGAGCGCCTCGTCCACGTGGTTGTCGACACCGGCGCAGGTGTCCAGAATGGACAGCGCGTCACGCATGGCACCGTCGGCCAGACGGCCAATCAACTGTGCGGCGTTCTCGTCCAGCTCGATCTTCTCCTGCCCAGCTACGTAGAGCAGCCGCCCGGCAATGTCATCCGCTGTGATGCGGGTGAAGTCATACCGCTGGCAGCGGCTCAAAATCGTGACGGGAACCTTCTGCACCTCGGTGGTGGCTAAGATAAAGATGACGTGCTCGGGCGGTTCCTCCATCGTTTTGAGCAGCGCATTGAACGCCGCGGTGGAGAGCATGTGCACCTCGTCGATGATGTAGACCTTGTACTTGCAGACCGACGGCAGATAGGCTACCTCGTCGCGCAGGTCGCGGATGTCGTCAACGCCGTTGTTTGACGCGGCATCCATCTCGATGATGTCCATGACGGAACCGGAATCAATGCCCTTACAAATTTCACACTCGCCGCAGGGGTCGGGGCTGGAAGTGTCCAGACAGTTGACCGCCTTGGCAAAGATCTTGGCGCAGGTCGTCTTGCCGGTGCCGCGGGTGCCGGTGAACAGATACGCATGGCCGATGCGCCCGGCAGAAATCTGGTTCTGCAGGGCCGTGACGATGGCCGTCTGGCCAACCACGTCCGCAAAGCGCTGGGGACGCCATTTTCGATACAGGGCACGGTACATCGGCTCACCTCCTGCAAAGCTACAAAAAACAGCGGGCAGAGCACGCGGCTGCGCTGCTTTGCGTACAGATGCAGGCTTGACCGCGGCACTGGGCAAGCGCCGCTTAATGCTGCTCGGTTCCCCGCCTGACATGGTTCACAGGCTGCCCATGCGCGGGACCTGCATCTGTACGCGAAACAGCGCAATTCAGCCCTGTCCGCTTTTAGTATTATACAATAAGTTTGGAATAAATGCAAGCGTTATCTTATATTTCGGGCATCTCGGACATCAATCTTCCTGCAGGCGCTGGACCATCTTGTAAAGGGTCTCGGCGCTGTTGAAGTTCTGCGGCATGATTTCGGATGCGGGGATCGAAATGTCGTATTCCTCATTCAGGGCCGAGATAATCTGCAGAATGTCGAAAGAGTCCAGGATGCCATCATCGATCAGCGTTGTACAGGTGGAAAAGTCCACGTCCTCTTTGATTTCGCTTAAAATTTCCAGTAAACGTTCCATTGGTATTTCTCCTTTTCAAATTATCTTACACAGCGGGTGTATTGATGGGATAGGTCGGAGTTTCGCTGCGTACCGGGTGCGGCGTGCCGTTCTGCCACAGAATGACCTGCGGCAGGTCACGGCTCAAAAACAGACCAAGTCCTTCCGTAACAGAGTAGGCACCGGTGTTCTCAAAAACAAGCAGGTCGCCGGGGCATAGTCCGGCCAGCGGCATACTGCGCACAAGAACATCGTTCGTAGTACAAAGGCTGCCGCAAAGTGTCCAGTCCTGTACGGAAGCTGCGCGGGCAGCAAAATGGCGCAGATGCGGGCGTTTCATACCCATGATCTGGCCAAGATAATTCAGGTGGTTCATTCCACCGTCCACAATGCAGTAGTGCTGCCCGCCGTGGTCCTTGCAGTCCATGGCGGTGGTCAGGTAATAACCGCATTCGGCGGTGTAAAAGCGGCCCATCTCAACGGTCAGATGGACCCAGTTGCTGACTTCGCGCAGTGCTGGCGCAAGGTCTTTGGCCGGGGACAGTGTGTCGGTAAAATCGTCGCCGTCAAAATACGGCACCGCCAGCCCTGGGCCGTATTCCAGTTCCGGCAGACGCAGGCCGAAGGTCTGCTCAATTTCAGCGTACAGTTCCCGCAGCATGGCCAGCTCTTTTTGCTGATTGACCAGCTTTTTGCGCTGGGTCCCGACAAAGTAGTGAATGCCGATAAACTCCAGATCAGGTGTTTCCCTGCGATGCGCCAATGCGGTGAAAAGATCCTCCTTTGACATGCCGAACTGACTGCCCGCGTTCAGCCGCAGCAGCACAGGCAGCCGTTTGGCGGCCTTGCGTGCAGCATCCTGCAGATAGCGGACCTGCAGCAGAGATTCCGCTGTGCAGGTGCCGACGCCGTCGGCCACGGCGCGGGCAATATCCACGGGCGTCTTATTAACACCCGAATAGATAACACGTGCATCCGCAGCATGCAGGCTCTCGCAGAGCGAAAGCTCTCCGGGACTGCATACTTCCAGCCGCGCAGTGACCTGCATCATGGCAGGCAGCAGAAATGGGTTGGCCTTGATGGAATAGCAAAGGTCGATTTCCCTGCCCCAGATTGCCTGAATAGCGCGCACGCGGGCCTGCAAAGCGTCAGTGTCAAAGACAAACGTCGGTGTGCCGTAGGTGACAGCAATTTTTTGTAAAGAAGCGTCGGTCATTTATGGGCTCCTTTTTTCGTCAGGGCAGCCAGTGCCGTGCGGTCAATTTTGCCGTTTTTATTCAGCGGCATCTCGTCCAGCTGCACAGCAGTATTCGGCTGCATAAAAGGCGGCAGACTTTTATGCAGCGCAGCCAGCAGGGCGGCTTTCTCACAGCTGCCCGTGTAAAACAGGTGGAGCCGCTGGCGTTCGGCATCAAACGTGCAGCAGGCACGGGTCACAGCGTCGCAGCGCATAGCGGCAGCTTCAATTTCGCCAAGCTCTACGCGGTGTCCCATGTGCTTGACCTGGAAATCCCGGCGGCCAATATAATACAGGCTGCCGCCTTCGTCGTAGCGGGCCAGGTCGCCGGTGCGGTAAATACGCTCATACCAGTTGGTGTTCAGCGGATTCTGGGTAAAGGCCTGCGCTGTGCGCACAGGGTCAGCATAGTAGCCGAGGGCAAGCGCCGTACCGGAAACGCAGATCTCCCCTGCCTGCCCGGGCACGGTGACAAGGGCGTCGTTCTCGTCCAGCAGAAAGACCTTCTCATTCGGAAACGCGCGTCCGATGGGCAGCGCCTCATCCGGGGCAAAATCGCGGTCCGGCAAAATGGCGTAGGTGCAGTTGCAGGTAATCTCTGTTGGGCCGTAGAGGTTCACGAACCGGGCGTGCGGCAGAGCGGACTTCCACTTCATCAGGTGCTTGATGGGCATGACTTCGCCGCTGAACAATACCTGCCGCACGTGGGAAGGTATACGGTAGCTGAAGCCATTCATGATGGAGACAAAGCACATGGCACTGACGGCCCAGACAAGTATGGTGACCTCATGGTCTGCCAGATAGTCCATGAGTTTTGTGGGCTGACTGAAATAAGCGCGAGGGATGATCTGCACCTTAGCCCCCATGTACAGTGCCGTGTACAGGTCTTTGACCGAAACGTCAAAGTCAAAGGGAGCCTGATTGCCCAGAATATCATTTTGTGTGATGCCGAAAATTTCGGCAAACTGCGGGATAAAATCCAGCACCGAGCGGTGGCTGACGGTGACGCCTTTTGGCACACCGGTGCTTCCGCTTGTGAAGTTGATATACAGAGGGTCAACGTCCACAGCCTGACGGCGGCGGTTTGCCAGCAGGGCAGCGTCCGCAGGCGCGGCCAGCAGATCGTCAAGCCGGATGATTTGCCCGCTGTACCCCAGCGCGGCGGCTGCGGCAGCGTGGGCCTCGTCCGTAACAAGAAATGCAGGGGCCAAAGTATCCAATACCTGCAAAGTGCGGGCAGCGGGCTGGCGGGTGTCAAGCACCGAGTAGCAACAGCCCGCGTAGACTGTGCCAAGCATGGCAGCAAAAGCGGAAACGGATTTTTCCAGGTAAAATGCCACAGGGCGGCGCGGCATCGTGCGGGATGCCAGAAAGCTGCCGGCACGGCGGGCCGTGTCGGCCAGCTGTGCCCAGGTACAGTCTGTCTGGTCATCCCCCACAGCGGGGGCATCCGGGCAGCGAGCGGACGTGGCTTCAAGCCAGTCCAGAATGTTTGTTTGCATAGAAAGCTCTTTTCTTAAAAGTTGGCATAGAGGAAACCAACGGTTTCATTGACGCAGATAAAGCTGAGGAGTACCATGAAAATAACAAGATAGTATAAAACCCAGCGCAGCGCAAGCGGCAGCCGCTGTACCTCTGCGTAAGGGTCGCGGCCTTGTTCCTTCAGCACACTATGGGCAAAGACCAGAAGGGTACTGATGATGACAAGCTCCCAGGCAGGGCCGGAGACTGCCGCGAAAGCGCCGGGTGCATTCGCGACCAATGCGGAAAAATTGAAATCTGTAAAGGTGTTGCGCAGGTAGATGCACCCCTGCACAAACTCATTGCGGTCAAAGTACCAGCCGATGTTGACGATGATAAAGGTCCGCACGATGCGAAAAACGTGCCAGCCGCGGCTTTCGGTAGGAATGTGCAGCGCCGTGTTGAGCTTTTTGAAAGCGGGCTCCAGCAGGTCAGCCAGCGCAATGACAAGACCGTTATACAGACCCCAGGCAAGGTAGTGCGCCTGCGGGCCGTGCCAGATGCCGACCACAGCAAACACAAGCAGGTTGGCGACTGCAGCAGGCAGCACACGGCCAAAATGCTTGCCCCAATGCGATGTGGCCCACTTGCCGAAGCGCTGCATCGGCTTGGTCAGTGCAAAGGGATAGAATAGGTAATCACGCATCCACGCACCCAGCGAAATATGCCAGCGCCGCCAGAAATCCCCCAGCGAGGTAGAAAAGTACGGCTGCCGGAAGTTGGGCATCATCTCAATGCCGTACAGCTGCGCAACACCCAATACCATATCAATGCCGCCGGAAAAATCTGCATACTGCTGCAGCGAGTACAGCAAAATGGCCAGCAGTGCCATAGAACCGGCCAGCTTGGGGTCATTACCGTCGAGGATGGCGGCAATCGTCGGGGCGGTCAGGTTTGCGATGGCATATTTCTTCATTGCACCGAACAGAAACAGGAACAGTGCACGCTTGGTACGCTCCCAGTTCCAGATGTGACGGGCGGTGAGCTGCGGGGCCATCTCTCCGTAGCGGTTGATGGGGCCCTGGATCAGCTGCGGGAAAAAGCTGATGAAAAGCAGAAAGCGGGCGTAGTTGTTCTCTGCCGGGTGCCGACCACGGTAGCAGTCAATCAGATAACCGACGGCCTGAAACGTGTAAAAGCTGATGCCAAGCGGCATGACCAGCCCCAGTGAGGACGGCGCTGTGGCCGAAAATGCACCGGAGAGCAGCTCCGCAAAATAGGACCAGTATTTGAAGTAGCCAAGCACAAGAAAGTTGGCAGTCAGCACAGCAGCAACAAGACATTTTTTGCGGCGCACCGCCTGTGCTTTGATGGCCTTTTTTTCGTCCTTGGTTATGCCCGGAGTCTTTCGCCGCGCGGCGGAATCGGCATCCAGCTTTGCCAGCTGCAAGCCGCCGAGCCAGATCGTCAACGCAGTGAAAAGCAGAAAAACAAGGCCCTTCCAGCCGCTGGCGGTAAAAAACAGCAGGCTCAACCCCAGCAGGCAGATCCATTGGCAGCGGCTGAAAACAGTATAATATAAAATGAGTCCAACGCTGACCAGCAGGAAGAAACTCAGGGAATAGATTTCCACACTACACCATCCACAAAATTAAAAATCGACAGAACATTCATAATATCGCTCAAAATCGGCAGAAGAACCAACAATACGGGCATTCACGCGGAACTGGTAGGTGCCGTGCTCCGCCGCTGCGTACTCGGTCCAGGAGCGGGTAGAATACGCGGAAACCCGGCTGTATTCGCTCTCCCCCGGCGCTTTGACCCAGAACTCGTATTCAGCCTGTACGGACGGACCGTGGTAGGAACCGGCCAGCAGCAAAATCTTGTCCGGGTGAACCTCCGGCGTCAGGTAGACGTTGGTGATATAGTTTACGGCGGCCAGATATTCTGACGGCGTCTCGAACAACGATTCTACATCCTGCCCGGCGTCCAGCATAGCCAGAAACTTTGCCATGCTCAGGCTGAACGCATGCCCGCCGGCAGCATTCATGTGGGTGAAATCCTTGTGATAGTCAGGCTCTTTGTTCTCAAACAGCTCTGGCTTTGCAAGGTTAAAGTCATAATAGGAAGCCCCATACTGTGCTGCCAGCTGCTTGAAGTAGGCGTAGTCGTCAAAATACGTCTCGTAGCTCACGACGTCCAGCGTGGTCTTGGGCGCACTGATGAGCAAAAGGCGCGTGCCGCTCTCCTGACAGAGCTGCAGCATGGAGGTCAGCTCCTCAATGTGCTGCGCGCTAAAGTCGTGGGCGTTCTGGCTCCAGGTGTTCTCCGTGCCGACAGTGTCAAAGTTGATGACCGCGGTATCCTCCGGCTGGTCATGGGTCGCACCGCGCCGGTGCGGCAGACGATTCAGTACGGCATTCCATTTCTGTTGGATCGTAGCGGGCCAATCGGTGGGCCAGCTGCCGCTCTGCCAGGGAAAAAGCGCATTCAGGGAATCTGCACCTGTAAAGTTATCACGGCTGGTCATGTAGCGCAGCAGGTCAGCGGGCTTATCCTTCCAGGAATCCGTCTGCAGCTCTGCATATAAAAAAGCCTTTTGGGCTTTGGCATAGGGTTTGCCTGTCATGTTGGTCAGATCCATGACAAGGATCACATACCGGGGAGAATGCTCCCGAAGCAGGGTCTCCAGCGCGATCTGCGACATATCCAAGCTTTGGGCGTTTGTTGCCATCAGTGCAACGGTCTCCCCTGTTGCGGCGGCGAGTTCTTCTTCGGGCAGGGCGCAGGAAGCCAGCGAAGAGCCAATGACGGCAATGTCAATGGACTGCTTTTGGTGGTAGCTGCGCCACATGCCAAGGCTGGAACCGTTATCGGGCGGCATAAAGCCGCAGAAAATCAGATTTATAATCAGAAAAATCGCGGTGAACGCTGCGATTTTGGCTATGTGCTTCAAAAGATACGCTCCTAAAACAGACAAATAAAGGAAAATGTCCAAAAACAGTAAACATAACTATTATACATCAATTGGAACTTCCCTGCAATGGTGATTTGCTGACAAAGGTAAGAATTTACAATTGTGCAAAAAACCGCGTTTCTTCGTGAAACGCGGCTCTATACAATCAGCCTAAAAGCTGCTTGGCCAAATCAGCGCTGGCCTTGGCATCCTTGCAGTAGTAGTCGGCACCGATGTCCCGGGCGTAGTCGGGCGTCAGTACCGCGCCGCCGACCATGACCTTACAGTCAAGGTGCGCGGCATGCAGGGCCTCGATTGTGGCCTGCATATTGGGGACGGTGGTCGTCATCAGGGCCGACAGGCCGACGAGCTTTGCACCGGTCTGGCGCACGGCCTCTACGACACGCTCGGGGTCAACGTCGCGCCCGAGGTCGAGCACGTCATAGCCGTAGTTTTCGAGGATGACACGGACAATGTTCTTGCCGATGTCATGCACGTCGCCCTTGACTGTGGCAATGACGATCTTGCCCTTGCTGCCCTGCGCCTGGCCGGAGGCGGCAATTTTGGCCTTGATGGCCTCGAACGCAGCCTGCGCGGCGGTGGCGGCCTGCAAAAGCTGCGGCAGGAATACCGTGCCTTTCTCAAAACCATCGCCCACGGCGTCCAGTGCGGGGATCAGCGAGACATTCACTACGTCCAGCGGTTCGCGCATTGTCAGCGCGGCGTCCGCGGCGGCGCGGGCCTCGGCCTTCAGGCCGCGGCGCACAGCCTCAAACAGGGCGTCCCCGCCCGGTGCGGCGGCGCCGACCTCGGCCACGGTGGCGGCGGACTTGCTCGTCTGCGTCGTCTGGATCTGCACATCGGCATAGGCGGCAACGTAGTCGGTGCTCTGTAAATCCTGCGAGGTCAGCACGCGGTAGGCGCGCACGGCAGCCATCATTTCCGGCGTGTTGGGATTCATGATGGCAAGGTCGAGCCCGGCAGACATGGCCATCGTCAAAAACGTTGTGTTCAGGTAGCCGCGGCACGGCAGGCCGAAGCTGATGTTCGACACGCCCAGCACAGTGCGCACGCCCAACTCACGCTTGCAGCGGGACAGAGCCTCCAGCGTCTGGACAGCACCCTCCTGCTGGGCGCTGGCGGTCAGCGTCAGGCAGTCAATGTAGATATCCTCATTCGGGATACCGGCGGCGTTGGCAGCGGCGACAATGCGTTGAGCAATCGCAAAGCGGCCATCGGCTGTCGGCGGGATACCTCCCTTGTCCAGCGCCAGACCGACGACGGCGGCGCCGTACTTTTTGCAGAGCGGCAGAATCTTTTCCAACGTCTCCGGCTCACCGTTGACCGAGTTGACGATGGGCTTGCCGTTGTAGATGCGCAGCGCACGGGACAGGGCCTCTGGATTCGAGGAGTCGAGCTGCAGCGGCAGGTCGGTGACGGCCTGCAAATCCTTGACAAGCTGCTCCAGCGTGGCGGCCTCGTCGATGCCGGGCAGGCCCGCGTTGACGTCGAGCACCTGCGCACCGGCCTCGGCCTGGGCCACAGCCTGAGTGCAGGGGTAGGCGCTGTCGCCGTCCCGCAGGGCCTGCTGCAGCCGCTTTTTGCCGGTGGGATTGATGCGCTCCCCCACCACAGTGATGCCGTCGACCTCCACAAAGCGGACCGGCGTGCACAGACAGCTGCGGCGGATGGGAATCTTGTCAGCCGGGGTCAGCGGGCTGAAGGTCTCATGCAGCCTGGCGATAAACGCGGGCGTCGTGCCGCAGCAGCCGCCGACCATCGAAACGCCGATGGCGGCGTACTCCTTCATCTCGGCGGCAAATTCATCCGGGTCGAGATTGTAGCTGCCGTCGGGGTTCGGCAGACCGGCGTTCGGCTTGACAAAGACCGGAACACATGCGGGCACGCTGCGGCAGAGGCGCTGCGCGAAGGGCAGAATCTCCTTGGGGCCGAGCGAGCAGTTGATGCCCACGGCGTCCGCACCGAGACCCGCTGCCGTGACGGCGTAGCTTTCGACGGTGCAGCCCGTGAAGGTGCGCCCGCGGCTCTCAAAGCTCATTGAGGTGAAAACAGGCAGATCGCAGTTTTCCCTGGCGGCGAGGATGGCGGCCTTCAGCTCATACAGATCGGTCATCGTCTCCAAAAAGACGAGGTCAGCCCCTGCCGCCGCACCGGCGCGGATGACCTGTGCAAACTCATTGTAGGCATCCTCAAACGCCAGCGTACCCGCGGGGACGAGCAGCTCACCCAGAGGGCCGATGTCCAGCGCCACACACGCGCCGGTGGTCTCGGCGGCCTTGCGCGCACAGGTGATGGAAGCGGAAACGACCTCCTCCACCGTGTGGCCGCAGCCGGTCAGCTTCTTGGCGTTGGCACCAAAGGTATTTGCCAGCAGAATATCCGCGCCCGCGTTGGCGTAGTCAGTGTGGATGGCCGTTAAAACCTCCGGCATTTCCAGCGCGGCGAGCTCGGGCTTCTGCCCGGGCTGCAGACCGCGCGCCTGCAGCTGGGTGCCCATGCCGCCGTCCAGAAAAACAAACCGCTTGCGGTCAAAAACTTCACGAATCTGCATACGCTTCTCCCCTATCAGTCTTGTGTGAAACAGGTCGTGCCGCGCTTGCGGAACGAGCAGGTCTCCTTTAAATGGCAGGTCGCACAGCCTGCGCGGGTGCCGGTCACGGGATGGTCGGCAATGCCTAAAATGGCGGTGGTACTCTTGCGGGGGGTCAAAAGGTGCTGGGGCGTCACGGCCAGGCCGCAGCCGCGCACCGTGTCCGCCGCAAGGCAGAGCGCGTCGTTCAGCTCCAGCGGGCAGTCACCGTAGCCCGGCGCGTAGCGCCCGGTCATAAAGACGCCCTGCGCCTCGATTTGAGCGCGTATTTCGTTCTCCAGTTCGTCACAGACCTGTTCCAAAAGCACCGAGGCCAGCGCGTCTGCCGCGGCGGCCAGGGCAATGTCAGTCAGTTCCATGCGGCGCAAAAGCTTGTCTACCTCGGCCCCGAGGGTCGCTGCCAGCAGAAGGACCTCGTCGCAGCCCTGCAGATGGCGCGTCAGGTCGCTGCCGCAGTTTTCCAGCGGCAGGGCGGTGCGCGGCAGACGGCGGTACACCGCACGCGGCGCAGCAGCGGTCAGCATGGTCTGCTCGGCCTTGTCCAGCAGGGCCGCGGTGGCGGCATCGGGCGTCCAGCCGGACGCACCCATGTAGCGCAGCGCCGTGGCGCGGTCAATGACGGCGGGCTTGCGGCACTCCATTACAGCAGATCCCTGATGCCGTCGTAGACCTTCGCGGCCACGGCGGCGTCATTCATTGCGTACAGGTGGATGCCGTCTGCGCCGCCCTCAATGAGGTCGCGCAGCTGCCTGACGGCGTAGTCGATACCGGCATCGTACAGGCTGGCCGGGTCGTCCTGATAGCGGGAGATCATACGGGTGAACTCGGACGGCAGGCTGGCCGAAGAAAGCGAAACGGTTCGCTCGATCTGGCTGCGCTTGACGATGGGCATGACACCGGCAGAAACCGGCAGCGTGATGCCTGCGCGGCGTGCCAGATTCAGAAAGCGGTAAAAGTGCATGTTGTCAAAGAAAAGCTGGGTCAGCAGGTGCTCGGCACCGGCGGCCTGCTTGATGCGCAGGTTCTCAACGTCATGCAGCAGGCTGTCGGCCTCGGGGTGGCCCTCCGGGTAGCAGGCACCGTGAACGGAAAATTCCGGCTTCTTCCATTTGATAAAGGACGTCAGGTCGCTGGCGTGTTTGAAGTCGGGGCTCTCCGGGCGGGACGGGCTGCGGTCCCCGCGCAGGGCCAGCACATCCCGGACGCCGACAGATTCCAGCTGATCCAAAATCTCCGCTGCACGGGTCTCGTCGTTGCCCATGCAGATCAGGTGCGCCAGCGTGGGGACATGCAGCTCGTTCTGAATGTAGTCGGCCACCTCCGCGGTGGAGACGCCGCCCGCAGAGCCGCCCGCACCGAAGGTGACGCTGATGAAGCCGGGGTCCATGGCCTGCATTTGGCGCAGGGTGTCCTTGAGCTTATCCATCTGGGTTGTCTGTTTCGGCGGAAAGCATTCGATAGAGAAAACGCAGCGCTTGGCTTTGAACTGTTCCGTAATCGTCATTTTCTACTCCTTATTTTACGCCGCAAAATCGGCGGAGTCCGCGGAAGTTTCCACGTTGAGGGTATTGTTCTGCCAGATGAAGGTGAGGCTGCCCTCCAGGTCAGTGCGCCATACCTCGGCACCGACCTCTGCGCAATTTTGCAGGGCAGCGCGGTGCGGATGGCCGTAATCGTTGTGCAGCCCGCAGCTGACGGCCACGGCCTCGGGCTGGACTGCCTGCATAAAGGTCAGGCTGTTGGAGGTGTAGGACCCGTGATGCCCCGCCTTGAAAAGAGTGGCATGCAGGGTCGGGCCGTAGGTATCGACCAGACGCTGCTCGGCGTCTGCCTCTGCGTCGCCGGTATCGAGAAAGCGGAAATCGCCCGCCGTGAACAGCGTGCAGAGCGAGGCATCGTTGACGCTGTCGGCATCCTCGCTGCCACCCTGCAAAATTTGCAGCTTGCCGCTGCCAAGCGGGTATTCCTCCCCGGCTTCTGCTGTGAGAATTTCTGCTCCGCTGTCGGCGGCCAGCTCTGCGAGATGGCGCGGCCAGTCGGCGGTCTCATCCGCCGTGGGCTGCCACAGCGGCAGCAGCAGGGTCTTGACCGGGAGGTTGCGCAGCACCGCGCGGGCGTTGCCGGTGTGGTCTGCGTGGGGATGGGTCAGCACAAGATACTCAAGCGACGGCACACCCAGCACGTCCAGGTCATAGAGCAGCGCGTCCTCAGCCTCGACGGGGCCGGTGTCGATCAGGCAGTACGCGCCGTCCTGACAAAGCAGCACGGCATCGCCCTGCCCGACATCCAGCACATACACGACGGTACTGCCGTCCGCAGTCTGCGGAGCGCTTTCCTCGGTTTGGAGCGGCACGCCGAGCGCGGCGCGCAGCTGCTGCCAGCCGGGAACACTGCCCTTGCCGCCCAAAAGCTGGACGACGAACGCGGCAAGCACCAGCAGGCAGACGGCAACCGCCGCGGCCAGGCGGGCAAAGCGCTTACCCGTCATACTGGCCGTTCAGCTTGCGCTCCTCCCACTCGGCCTTAGTCACAAGCACGGCGCGGGGCTTGGCACCCTCATAGGGGCCGATGATCTTTTCCTGCTCCATCTGGTCCATGATGCGGGCGGCGCGGGCGTAGCCCAACTTGCAGCGGCGCTGCAAAAGGCTGGTGCTGGCCTGTCCGGCCTCAATAACGCACTCAACGGCCTGCTCAAACATGGCGTCCAGTGCACCGCCGCCGTCTCCGTCATCGTCGCCGCCCTTCTTGCTGCCCTTTTCGGCAACGGCGCGGCGCTCCATTTCGGCAATCATTTCTTCATCGTACTGGGCGGTGGAGGTGGACTTGATAAAGCTCAGCACCGCGCCGATCTCCTCATCGGTCACAAAGGTACCCTGCACACGCACGGGCTTGGACGCGCCGACGGGCAGGAAGAGCATATCACCGTTGCCCAGCAGCTTCTCGGCACCGCCGCTGTCCAGAATGGTGCGGCTGTCGATCTGGCTGGAAACGGCAAAGGCGATACGGCTGGGGATGTTGGCCTTGATAAGGCCGGTGATGACGTCCACGCTGGGGCGCTGGGTCGCAACGATCAGGTGGATACCGGCAGCGCGGGCCTTCTGCGCGATGCGGCAGATATAGTCCTCGACCTCCTTGCCCGCGACCATCATCAGGTCAGCCAGCTCGTCAATGACGATGGCGATATAGGGCAGGTGCTCCAAGCCGGTCTGGGCGGCCAGCTTGTTGTAGGCCTTGATCTCGCGGACGTTGTTCTCGGCAAAGAGCTTGTAGCGGCGCTCCATCTCGGCCACGCTGGCCCCCAGCGCACCGGCAGCCTTGCGCGGCTCGGTGACGACGGGCATCAGCAGGTGCGGAATGCCGTTGTACTCGGCCAGCTCGACGACCTTCGGGTCGATCAAAATGAGCTTGACATCCTCGGGGCCGGAGCGGAACAGGAAGCTGATGATAATGGAGTTGACGCAGACGGATTTACCGCTGCCGGTGGAACCGGCAATCAGCAGGTGGGGCATCTTGCAGAGATCTGCGACCTGCGCCGTACCGGCAATGTCCTTGCCGAGGGCCATCGTCAGCGGGCTGCGCATGTTGATATAATTCTGGGATTCAAAGACTGCGCGGATGTTGACGGTGGAGCGGATCTTGTTCGGAACCTCGATGCCGACGGCGGGCTTGCCGGGGATGGGCGCTTCGATGCGCACACCCGCGGTGGCCAGGTTCAGGGCGATGTCGTCGGCCAGGCTTGTGATGCGGCTGACTTTGATACCGGCCTGGGGCTGCAGCTCATACCGGGTGACGGACGGGCCGCGGCAGATGTCGAGCATCGTCGTCTTGACGCCGAAGCTATCCAGCGTGTTGACCAGAATGTCCGCGTTTTTCTTCATTTCGCGGGCGGCCCCGGCCTCGTCGTCGGGGCGCGTGGCGTTGAAGAGATTCAGCGACGGATAGCAGTAGGGCTCCGGCGGCTGCTCCTCCGAGGTGGGCAGACGCATGGCGTTGGGGTCGGCCTTGGCCGCACAGGGCGGCGTATGGATGGGCGCACCGGCAGAGTTGCCGACAGCGGTGCTGACCTGCACGCGGGCAGCCTCCCCCTGCCAGGGCACAGTGAAGCTGCTCTGGGTCGTTTCCGCCGCAGGGCGGGTCATGGCAGGGGCAGACTGGTACGGCTGCGGGGCGGCAGCCGGTGCGGCGGTGTAGGGATCGGCTGCCGGGGCCGGAGCCTCGACAACAGGCTGGGCCGGGGCGGCGGGTGTCTCGGCCAGCATATCATCCAGCATTTCGGAGACAGAGCGCCCGGACTGCCAGGCAGCGCTGACCGCACTGCCGGTATCGCTGAAGCTGCCGCCCAGTGTCGGGATCGGTGCGGAAACAGTGGGGGTCTCCGGTGCGGCGGGCACAGCTGCGGGAGCGGGCGTACCCAGCGGCGCAGCGTCTGCGGCCATCTGTGCAGCAAGATCAGCCGGAGAAAGGACCATCGTATCGCCCTGCACACGGCCTGTCATATCCAGCTGCGGCAGCTCGACAGGGATCGGCTCGGGCTCGTCCTCCACGGGAATGAGAGGCGTGTCAAATTTGGGCTCCTGCGGGACAGGCGTCAGCGGAGTCTCAAACTCGGTAGGCTGCGGCAGGTCCAGCGTCGTCTCGGCACTGACTTCCTGCGGCGTATAGTAAGGCGCGTGGCCGCTGACAGCGCGGTTGATGAGCGCATCCAGCTCGTCCTGCGGCGCGGGGGACGCCTGTGCAGCGGGCGCGGGCGTGACCGGGGTCAGCGGGGTACTGTACACCGGCGCGGCAGGCTCTGAGGAAGGCTGCAATTGCAGCTCAAAATCCTCCTTCGGTGCGGGAGCAGGCTGGGGCTGGGTGTGGCGCAGTGTGCTGTTGGCCCGGTTGGACAGCGGATCCATGCCGAACGTGCCGCCCGGGCCGATGCTGACCGGCTCCAGCGGGTCATCGCTGACGGCCTTTTGACGGGCGTTTTCCCCTGCACTGGGGCCAAGATCCACGTCAAACGACGGATGGGTCTGGGCGGCGGGCTTGGCGGCAAACGGTGCCTCGGGCACAGCAGGTGCCACGGGGGGCGTGTAGGCGGCCTGCCGCTGCGGGGCGGGCGGGGTCTGCTTCGGGAAACGGCTCGTGTCCGCGATGACGTCGTAAACCGGATGGTGCGGGCGGCTGCTGTTCGGCAGCGCACCGGTCAGATTCTCGACGCTTTCCTCCTCAGGCTCCTGGTCAAACAGGCGGGTGTCGTAGGCGGTCTCGGCTGCGGCGCGCTCCTCGCGCTTGGCCTGCAGGGTCTTGTACTGGCCGTCTACAAACAGAACGACGTCCGCGGGGGTGATGGCAAAGAAGAACATCAGCCCTAGCAGGAAGATGAGCAGCATGATAATGTTGGAGGCAGGACGCCCGAATAGCGCCAGCAGCGTGGCACCGATGGGCGCACCGAGGACGCCGCCCTCCCAGAAGTAGGTGCCGCCGCGGGTAAAGAGCATCTTGACGATCTCCCCGACCTTGAGGTTCTCAATATTGAGCTTGGAGAAGATGACCGGCACGCTGGCGCAGAGCACGCCCATCAGCGATACCTTGCCCGCAAACAGCGCAACGCGGTAGCCGGTGGCCAGCAGGTAGGCCAGGTACAGCAGGAACGGTCCGACCAGATAGGTCGTGATACCGAAAACGCCAAAGTACCAGCTGCGCAGCGTGCGCCAAAGATTCTGGCCGGGCACAAGCACGAGCGCAACGCAAAGCAGACCCAGCCCAACCAGCAGGATGCTGCGGGCCAGGTTCGGGGTCTCGGCGCGGCGCTGGGCACGGCGGGACGGCTGACGGCTGCGGGAGGCCGCACTGCTGCGCGCGGATGCGGAGCGCCCGGTGCTGCTGCGGCCTGCGCCGCGGGAGGAGGCGGTGCTCTTTTTGCCGGAGGAATTCTTTGTTGATTTTTTACCGGAACGAGATTGTGCCATGTTACAGTGTTTCCCTCTCTTATTTCTCTGAACGCTTCTTTATATATAAGTAGTCTGTACAGGTACAGAACGGTAAGGACATACGACTTTTATTTTAGCACGATTTCCAGGGATTGTAAAGAAAAATGCCCGCTGTGCCGGGTTACAAAAAATAAATCCCCGCCCTGAGGGATGGGCGGGGATTTACAAGAAAGGAGGAGAAGAACACATGAAAATGTGATAAAGCTATTTGACTTGGGGTTCATTTAGCTTGCAACTAAATTGTAACTGTTTTGTCACCAAATGTCAATAGCAAATTGTAAATCTTTTGTCATTTTTCAATTTGTTCACAAATTGGCAGGCGCAGCTCCGCGCAGCCGCCGGGCGTGTTGGACAGGCGCAGCGTGCCACTGTGTGAAAGCGCGACCCTGCGTGCAAAATACAGCCCAAAGCCCTGGTGGGCTGTGTCACTGCGGGCGGCTTCTGTATAAAGCAGCTCCCCCGCTCTGGCGAGGGCCTCGGCAGTGAAGCCGGGGCCGGTATCGGTCACACGCAGGATGAAATCCTGTTTTTCTTTTGTAACCAACAGTGTGACAGTGCCGCCGCGGGGCGTATAGCGCACGGCGTTGTCCAGCAGGTTTTCGGCAGCCCGGAGCAGGTCGCACTGCGCCGCGCACAGTGTCCCCTGCCACTGCTCGTTCAGTATAAGCTGCACCCCGGCAGGTGCGCAGAGGGCGCGGGCTGTTTCCGCCAACCCACTGACAAGGGTGTGACTGGGAAAGGTTTCCCCTGCGGCGGACGGTGCACAGGCGGTGCGCAGGGCGGCCAGATATTGCTGGGCACGGTCCGTGCCGCGCAGGATGGCTTCGACCTGTGTCTGCTGGTCGGCGGACAGAGCATCCTCGGCCAGCAGGTCTGCGTTGCCCTGAATGATGGACAGCGGCGTTTTCAAGTCATGCGTCAGTGCGGCGATCTGCTCGGCGCGCTGCTGCTCCATCCGCCATTGGCTTTGCAGGCTGTTGGTCAGCTCTCGACCCATCGTCTGCATCGCATGCAGCGTGGCGGAAAACTCTCGCAGACGCGCGCCGTATGCGTCAATGCGCTCGGGCTGCTGCGCAGCGATGGCATCCACCGCGCGGTGCAGACAAGCGGTCTCGGCGGCAAAGACCCGCACGGTGCAGTGGGTCTGCCAGCCCAGCCAAACGAGGATGAGCGCCGCCAGCAGCACAAAATAGCAGGTCTGGAAATCCGGCAGCGTGTCCCGCAGGGCCGGGTCGGCGTAGGGCGTAGCATAGTCGTACTGCAAAAGGCAAAAGCTTCCGTCAGCCATTTTGACATCGTACTGGTACTGCATATACCCCAGATTGCCGCTGCCGCCATGGAAGGTGTTGAGGGCAATTTTCAGCTGACGGGCGGTCATGTTGGTCTGCAGCACCGTGCCATCCTGCACCACAGCCCAGCGACACAGGTCACTGATTTGGTTGGAATCAAATGTTTCTGCGGTCACGGCGGCCACGGTCTCCCGGGCCTCGGCACAGGCCTGCGCAGACGCCACGGCAGGCAGCAGAAAACCGATGTTTATCAGCTGCATAAAAATGACCCACCAGAGTACCAGAATCAGCGCACACCCGCAGCCGCACAGAAGAAGATACCGCAGCAGCACGGTGCGCAGACTGGTCAGCTTTCGTTTTTCCATTGGTAGCCCACGCCCCATATCGTTTGCAGCACCTCCCCTGCCCCGGCCGCGCGCAGTTTGGCGCGGATGTTCTTGATGTGCTGGGTGATGGCCGTGTCATCCGCTGTACCGTCGTAACCGAACACCGCTTCATAAATTTGTTCTTTGGAAAAGGTCTGCCCTGCATGGAGGGCCAGCAGCTCACAGATGGCGTACTCGGATTTTGTCAGGTGTAAAGGTATGCCGCCAACGCCGGCTTCTTTGGCAGAAAGGTCCAGCGTCACCCCGCCGCGGGTGATCTTATGGGACGGCGTGCGGTTCTGCCGCCGCAGGTGGGCGGCAACCCGGGCACGCAGCTCGGCCACGCGGAACGGCTTGGTCAGGTAATCGTCCGCACCAAGACCGAGACCGGTCAGTACCGACGGCTCATCGGTGCGGGCCGTCAGAAACAGAATCGGCGCGTCCGTCTCGGCGCGAATGCGGCGGCAGACAGCAAAGCCGTCCTCGCCGGGCATCATCACATCCAGCAGGATGCAGTCCGCCCAGCGGCAGAGCGTATCGGTCAGCTGTGTGCCGGAGGTGCGCGTTTCTACGGTGTGACCGTCACGCTCCAGCGCGGTTTTCAGCAGTGCGCAAAGGTCGTGGTCATCGTCAACTGCCAGAATGTGTGCCATAAACTCTCCTTACCGCGTTAGCGTGTAGACAAGGCAGGATGCCCCGTAGAGAAGATAAATGTGTGCCGGGTAGAACCAGTAGAACAGCTGCTTGTGGCCGCTGCCGCGCTGGCCGTTGTACAGCGCCATGCCGATAACGGCAAAGACGCCGAGCCACTCATAGTTGACTGTGAACATCTGGGAAAAGGCAAAATCCGGCAGACTGTGAACCTGCAGATAGACCAGCACAAAATCACACAGGAAGGTCATAGCCGCCCAAACGACCAGCCGCAGGCGCTTGTGGTTATACAGCGCATACAGCACGATGCCCCCGGCCAGAAAAGACCAGCCGCCATCGGTGATGGATGTCCACAAAGGCAGCGGCGCGGTGATGACCCACGCCAACACGGCAGAGCAGATCGGTGCGTCCTGAATTTTGGGAAAAAGCGTCAGCAGCGCTACGATGCAAATCGGCCAGAGGATCGGCATGGCAGCAGCCAGTGCGCCCCGCACAAACCGGCGCTGGCGCAGCCAGTCGATGCCCTGCCAGATGATGCAGAGCAGCATCAGATCCTGAAAAATGGCATTCATCGGGTAGAAGCCGTCACCCCGGCGGAAGGCCCCTGCATAGATCATAAAAAATTCCACAGTGCCCATCGCAGTACCGATGGCCCAGATACGCAGGAAGTAGCGCCTGCGGTCATGGGTATGGGCGAAGCCCTCCACGGTGCAGAACAGAAACAGCGGCGCAGACAGCCGCGCCAGCATACTGAACCATTCCGGCACAACGCCCGTGAATTCAAAAAAGTAGTGAATGTGATCCATCACCATGAGCACCAGCGCAATGGTTTTGAGCGCCGTGCCGGTCAGGCCGAATTTTTGCTTTGTCATAATAATAACCCCTTTACATTGTCGATGTAAACAGTGTAACAGGGGTTTATGTAGAAATTATAAGTGTTTGAAAATCAGCTGTGCCTCAAAGGCAGATTTGCCTTCCCGTTCGCCTTCAAAATAGAAGGTGTCCTCTGCCAGTTTGGCACGGCGCAGGGTGAAGCTCTCGCCGCGGGGTACCTCGCGGTGGTAGCTGATGATGAAATCCGAAATCTGCGCACTGTCCCAGACCTGCCACGGTACGACGTCGCAGACAATGTCGGCATAGCGGGTGTTGTTGAGGTGGCCGTTCATGTCACAGCGGGAGTAGGCCGCGGTCTGCGTGCCCAGCGTCTCGCAGTCCTCGGGCGCAACGCGGGGCAGGCGCATCGGCAGCTCAAGGGGCACATCCTCGGCCCACTGGTCGTCAAACTGCTCTGGGTGCTTGCGCAGGATCATACGCTTTTCGGTATCAATGAGTACCCAGCGGCTGTCCATTGTGGCGACCTCTGCCCCGTCGGCATCGTAAAAATGGGTGATGCGCTTGTTGACGGCGCGCTTGCAGCGCTCGGGCTGGGTGACAAGGGTCAGTTCCTCGTCCACACGGGGCAGCCGTGTGACGTGCAGGGCCAGCTTGGCCAGCACATAGGCGGTGTGGGTCTTGCGGTACAGGGCATCGTCCAGCCCTACGGCCTCGGCGTGGGCGGTAGCAACCTGCTGGGCATAGCGCAGCAGCGCCCCGAGCTTGACATGGCCGAGATGGTCGCCGTCCGTGCGGTAGACGGTAAATTTTTGGGTGTAGGTTATGAGCTTTTCGGGCATAAGGAAGCCCTCCTTGATGGATTTTGAATTGACTTGCCAAGGAGAGTATAGCACAAATGTTGGAAAAATGCAAAAGCGGGGGCTTTGGGGCTGGCCGTAGGGGCTGATGCTTGCATCGGCCCGCGGAGGGGGCAAGACCCCTCCCTACAAATCGAACCGTAAAAGGGTGCAGCGGCAAGGCTGCGGGCCGGCAAACAAAAAGGCTGCACACGCAAAACGGTGTGCAGCCTGAAACTGTTTAATAGTTATCGCGGGATTTTTTGCGGAGCTTGCGCCAAATATTGAATGCAGAGATAGCGATGGCCAGAAGCAGCAGGGCAACGACCATCCAGCCGCTGCCGCCATCCTCATAGCTCTTCATCTCGCTCCACTGGGCATCCATGGCGGCGTTGATGTCGTCGGGCAGAGTCTCAAAGACCTCCGCCTTGTCCAGAACCTCCGCGCTCGGGTAGGCAATTTCGCTGTACTTCAAATCGTCGTCCAGCATCTCCCACACGGCGGTGATGGGGGTGGAATAGCCGATGAAGTCCGCGTTGGCAAGGCCGACGTCCGGCTCACACAGGTAGTTGATGAACATTTCGGCGGCCTCCCGGTGTTTGGCGTTGGCCGGAATGCACATGCTGTCGATGAAGAAGTTGACGCCTTCCTCCGGGTGGACGAAAGCAAGGTCTGGGTTTTCGTCGATCATCGTGATGGCATCGCCCGCATAGTAGGGCGCCATGGCGGCCTCGCCACCCTCCATCTTGTCAAAGACCTCGTCCATGACATAGGCCTGCACGATGTTCTTCTGGGCTTTCAGCGCGTCGGTGATGGCGGTGATCTCGTCAACGGACTGCGGATTCATCGACAGACCAATCGTCTTGGCTGCAATCGCGTAAGCGTCGCGGGAATTGTTGAACATCAGCACATTGTTTGTGTACGCAACATCCCACATGTCCGCCCATTTCGTGGGCGGCTCCTCGACCATCGTCGTGTTGTAGATCAGGCCCGTTGTGCCCCACATGTAGGGCACGCTGTACTTGTTGCCTGGGTCGAAGCTGCGGTCCAGATATGTTTCACCGATGCCGGCAAAGTTCGGAATGTTGTCCATGTTCAACTCGGACAGCATACCCTCCTTGGCCATCTTGCCCACCATGTAATCCGATGGGAAGATGACATCATAGGATACGCCGCCGGATTTCAGCTTGGCGTAGAGGCTCTCGTTGGAGTCGTAGGTCGTGTAATTGACCTTGATGCCGGTCAGCTCCTCGAATGCGGACAGAACGTTGATGCTCTCGTCAGAACCGTCGGAGATGTACAGGCCGTTGTTGTAGACATTCAGCGTGATATGGTCGTTGGCAAAGCGCTTCCAATCGTAGTCGCCGGAGACGGAAATATCCTCGTTGACCTCGATGTCATCGGCGGCCAGCACCGGCGCGGCGCTCATCATGGTGACAGTCAGTGCGGCCAGCGCTGCAGCGGAAAACTTTTTCAGCTTCATCTTCAGCGCCCCCCTTCTTCCAACATGGCTTTGCGGATGGCTTTCTGGTTGCGGCGGTAGGCGCGGGAGTCTGCGGCGTTGGAAATCAGGATGATTGCCAGAATGACGCAGAATATGACTGCAGACAGCGCGTTGATCTCGGGGCTGACCTTCTTGCGGGTCATCGAGTAGATGGCGATAGGCAGTGTCTGCATCGTGCCGGAGTTGAAGTAGGAAATCATGAAGTCATCAATAGAGTAGGTCAGGCAGATGAGAAATGCCGACAAAATGGCCGGGGACAGCTGCGGCATGATGACTTTGGTGAAAGCCTGGCGCGGTGTGCAGCCCAGATCCAGCGCTGCATTGTACAGGCTGGGATCGAGCTGGCGCAGCTTGGGGCCTACATTAAAGATAACATACGGGATATTGAAGGTGATGTGCGCAATCAGCAGCGTCGGCCAGCCGAAGATGCCGCTCTCGCCGCCGATGCCGAAGTTCTGCGCCATGACGAAGAGAAGCATCAGCGAGACACCGGTGATGATCTCCGGATTGACGACAGGCACATAGCTGATGTTATTGATGATGAGCTGGCTTTTGCGGGACATCGAGTTGATGCCAAGGGTCGCCAGCGTGCCCAGCACCGTGGCGATAATGCTGGACACCAGCGCCAGCACAAGGCTCAGACCCAGCGCGGACAAAATCATCTCGTTGTGGAACAGGCTTTTGTACCAGCCGAGGGTGAAGCCCGTAAAGTTCGAGCGGGATTTGCTCTCATTGAAGCTGAACGCAATCATGACCGCGATGGGCAGATACATGAAGCAGAACACCAGAATGACGTAGGTGCGCATGAGCAATGCGGAATGTTTTTTTGCCATATCACATCACTCCTTCCATCTCGGACTCGTCAAAGCTCGAAGTGAAGCTCATGCAGAGCAGGACAATGACCATCAGCACCAGGCTCATGGCGGAGCCGAGGTTCAGATTGTAGGAGTTGCCAAGGAACTGCAGCTCAATCAAATCGCCGATCAGCAGGTTGGAGCCGCCGCCCAGCATACGGCTGATAATAAAAGTAGAGACCGCGGGCACAAACACCTGCGTGATGCCGGTGGCAATGCCGGGGCCGGTCAGCGGGACGAGCACCCGGAACAGAATATGCCAGACGTTGCAGCCCAGATCCTGCGCGGCCTCAATGATGGAATCATCGATTTTTGTCATGGCCGTGTAGATGGGCAAAATCATAAACGGCAGGTAGTTGTACACCATGCCCAGCACAACCGCACCTGAGGTGTTGATCATGTTGAAGGGGCCGAGGCCGAACAAACCGAAGAACTTGTTGATAAGGCCGTTTTTCTCCAGCAGTGTCATCCAGGCGTAGGTGCGCAGCAGGAAGTTCATCCACATGGGCAGCATAATGAGCATCAGCATAATGTGCTGCTTGTTGGCGCGCAGGCGGGAGAGAAAATACCCCACCGGAAACGCCATGACCAGGCAGATCACGGTAGAGATCGCGGCCAAAATCAGGCTGCGGG